>OLRE01000159.1_pt1 | contig 81952 bp, 75 predicted proteins | sample 1672461 | NCBI WGS metagenome assembly OLRE01 (sample SAMEA3136688, study PRJEB25190) | human gut metagenome | biome: human gut; feature: human-associated habitat; material: faeces | place: Austria | collected 2013
TCCGAGCTTTCCAACCAGGGATTGAGGTGCAAAAGCGCAGGTAAATCGGTTTCATGGCGGCCTGTTTTCGCTTTGCGGGGACGGAAAAGAGCCCCTAATCGCAAAAAAGTTGCAAAAACGCCTCAATTTTTGTTTTCACGATGAGTGGATTGCCCCAACGGATAGATATCGCAATGAGTGCTGGGTAGAGGAGCGGAAATCCAACGTCTGTTAGGTTTGATACGCGTTATGCATTTGGATAACGCTTTAACTTAACGATTGCTGTTCAGCTGGAACCTCTAGCGCGTGATGGTCGAGATTGGGGTCGTTCTAATTGGCGAATCGTATAAAGCGGCGGCTAAGGGAATCCTTTAGCCGCCGTCTATGATCTTGCTTGTTTGGTCGATTTGTTGCTTATTGCGCGTTGTTTGCCACAAGTTGCTTGAGCGCATTCAGATCGTTATCGTCGGGATGAGCTAGCGCTTTGTCGAAATTTTCGATCATTGCATCGATGTTGGGCATGTGATCGGGCTGCTCTTTCATCTTCTCGTAGCGCTCTCGTACCGATTGGGGCATCTTGCCTTGGCACATGAATTCTCCGACAACGGTATTACTTGCATCGAGGGATTCCTTGGTTTTATCCAGGATGCGCTTGAAATAGGCTTCGCTGCCTCCGAATCCTGCGGTTCCGAACAGGAATATTTTCTTGCTTCGTAGCGTTTTCAAGAGACTTAAGGCGTTGTCGTCGGCAATGCCTTTATTGGTCCAGAAACCTACGTAGACCATGTCCGACTCGGGTTCGTTTGCCGCACAATCGCCAAAATAGTCGCAGTACGCTGCGGGCAATGCTTTGCGGATAGCTTCCGCAAGCAGCTTGGTGTTTCCGGTGTTGCTACTGAATAGAATTGAATAGTGCGATTGGGTCATAGTGTCCTGCTTTCTGCAGATAATGTTTGGCGAACATTGTAATCCCATGATTGTTTCGTCGAAGGCGCGACTGAAGCATTTCTTATAGCTCGGTACGCATTTGCCCAACCCGCCGTTTGCGGATTAAAGTTGACATATGTCGAAAATTGGATTGACCAGTACGGCTGCCCTTCTAGACTAAATAGTGACATATGTCAGAAAAGGAAGTGCTATGGCGGGACGAAAAGGAAGAACTCGGTTCGTGGGCATCGTGCCCGAATTCGTTGGATTCGTGCCTGACGGTATTCCCACAGGGGATACCGTGGAGCTTGCCTATGACGAACTTGAGGTAATACGACTTCTCGATTTAGAGAAAATGAGCCAGGAAGAAGCGGCGGCTCATATGGGCGTTTCGCGAACCACGGTAACGGGTATATACGAACGGGCTCGTTCGAAAGTTGCTGACAGTTTGGTGAACGGTAAGCGACTGTGCATTGAGGGCGGTAACGTTGCGTTTCCTCCATGTGGTAGCGCCGATTTTAAATTTGCAAGCAATCCCAAGAAGAAGAAGGAGGCTCTTATGCGGGTTGCAGTAGCGTACGAAAATGGCGAAATTTTCCAACATTTTGGAAGGACTCAGGCATTCAAACTGTATGACATTGACGACGGCCGGGTCGTGGCAATGCAGGTAGTCGATACTCAAGGCTCTGGTCATGGGGCTTTGGCGGGCTTCCTTAAGGGAAATGATGTCGATGTTCTTCTGTGCGGCGGTATTGGTGGCGGCGCCCAAAGTGCGCTTGCAGCTCAAGGCATCGAACTGTATGGTGGACTGTCTGGATTGGCAGACGATGCCGTATCGTGCCTGCTGGCTGGTATTCTTGAAAAGAGCACCATGCCAGCTTGCGATCATCATGGGCATAGCCACGGGGAATGCCATCATGGTCACCAACATGCGCATGGGAAATGTCAGGGTCACGCACAGGCTCATGATGAGTGTCAGGGGCATGGCCACGAACATGGTGCATGTTGCCATAGCGGCCACAGCAATTAATGCTCTTGCTCTAAGGAATGTGGGGCTGGCTGACGGAAACGTCGCCAGCCTTATTTGTTTCCAGCATAGATAAGCTGATCGTCCACCTGGTTGGGAAGTTGGTAAGCTTATGCGAGGAAACAGAGTTCAGGTAGTGCAGGCCTGTGCGTTTCGACTCAGCGGGTATAAGCGATGTTGCGTTTGAGCAGGAGCGCAATAGTGGATCCGCACTGCCGAACTTGAAAAGGAGCCATACGGCGAAAACGCTGCGATATATCGGATAAAGGCGAAAGACTATGGATGGGGACAGTCAAATGAATGCTGAACAGACGCCAACCAGCATAAAAGTTAGGGGAGCTCGGGTTCATAACCTGAAAAATGTTGATGTCGATATTCCTTTGGGCGGCATCGTTGGCATTGCGGGTGTATCCGGATCGGGAAAGAGCTCGTTGGCGCTGGGCGTTCTGTACGCTGAAGGTTCACGGCGTTATCTCGAATCGCTTTCCACGTACACCAGAAGAAGGATGACGCAGGCAGCTCGAGCTGATGTTGATGAGGTTCTCTATGTGCCGGCGGCGTTGGCTTTGCATCAAAGGCCTTCAGTTCCCGGTATTCGTTCCACCTTCGGCACAGGAACGGAACTGCTGAATAGTTTGAGGCTGATGTTCTCGCGCCTTTCCAGCCATCGTTGTCCCAACGGTCACTATGTAGAACCCAGTATTAATGTTGCGGCAATGGATGGTGAACTGGTGTGTCCGGAATGCGGCGAGCATTTTTTCGCGCCGGGAGCAGAGGACCTTGCCTTCAATTCCGCGGGAGCTTGCAAGCATTGTGGAGGAACGGGAATGGTTCGAACCGTCGATCGATCGACGCTTATCCCCGATAAGAGCAAAACCATAGACGAAGGCGCTGTTGCGCCTTGGAATTCCCTTATGTGGTCGCTGATGACTGATGTCTGTCGGGAAATGGGCGTACGTACCGATATTCCTTTTTGCGAGCTTTCCGATAGGGAAAAGGAAATCGTTTATGACGGCCCGATGGAAAAACGTCATATCTTTTACGTCCCGAAAAACAAAGACAGCGCTTCGGCCGGTGAGCTGAACATGACTTACTACAGCGCAACTGCAACAGTGCTCAACGCCCTCAATAAGGTCAAGGACGACAAGGGCATGAAGCGCGTTGAGAAGTTTTTGAAAGAAGAGATATGTCCAGAATGCCGCGGTACAAGGCTTTCCGAAGAAGCTCGAGCACCACGATTGATGGGCATATCGTTAGCGGATGCCTGTCAAATGACATTGAAGGATTCCATAGCATGGGTCAAGCGTGTGCCCGATGCCCTACCGAACGAAATGCGCGCTATGGCTCAGAGTATCTGCGAGTCGTATGAGGAAGTTGCTGCTCGGCTAATGGAGTTGGGTCTTGGATACCTAACGCTTGATAGGGCTTCGTCCACGCTTTCTACAGGCGAACGTCAGCGCATGCAGTTGGCACGAGCAGTGCGCAATCGTACAACGGGCGTGTTGTATGTTCTTGACGAGCCCTCTATCGGATTACATCCTGCGAATATTGTCGGATTGAACGGAGTAATGCACGATCTTGTGCGGGACGGAAACTCCGTTTTGCTCGTTGACCATGACACTCAGATTCTCAAGGAATCGGACTGGCTTATCGAAATGGGTCCGGGCGCAGGCGCCGAAGGAGGAACGGTTATTGCCCAAGGCACCGTGAGGGGTATCGAAGGCAACCCGAATTCTGTGATAGGACCCTACCTATCTGGTGCGGCAGCGGTTGATGAATGCTTAAAACGGACAGTCGCCGATCCGGAAGACCTTATTCGCATGGAAACTGGTTCGATCCATACCGTAAAGCCGCTTTCGGTGCGCATACCCAAGCATCAGCTAACGGTAATTACGGGGGTTTCTGGTTCGGGTAAAACCACCATGGTGCTGGAGAGCCTTATTCCTGGCCTGGAGGCACTTTGTTACGGTAAACCCATGCCAAGCCATGTTTCTTCCATCCAGGCGGAAGGCATCAATCATGTGAAGCTGATCGACGCAACGCCCATCGGTGCTAACGTGCGTTCAACCGTTGCCACCTATGCCAATGTGCATGATGCGTTGCGAAGGACGTATGCAAGAACGGCAGATGCTAAGGAGCTTGGCCTCAAAGCGGGCGATTTTTCCTACAACACAGGAAGCCTCAGGTGTCCCGTTTGCGATGGCACTGGAACCATATCGCTTGATGTTCAATTTCTTCCAGATGTTGATATTCCTTGTCCGGAATGTCGCGGGTCAAGATATCGAAAACAGGCAAATCAAGTTCGTTACAAAAACAAGCAGGGCGAGGAGCGTTCTTTGCCCGAGCTTATGAATATGGATGTAAACGAGGCGGTAGTCTTTTGCCAGAACCTCAATTCCGTACGGCCGAAACTTGAAACCCTTCAAGATTTGGGGCTGGGATATCTTACGCTTGGCGAAGAGACTCCCTCGCTATCTGGTGGTGAAGCGCAGCGGCTAAAACTGGCAAGTGAAATGGGCAGGGAACAGGCCGATTCGGTTTTCGTATTCGATGAGCCTACTATTGGCCTTCACCCTAGGGATGTCGAAACGTTGCTGCAGGTGTTCGATGCGTTGATTGCCAAGGGGGCAACGGTTGTTGTGATCGAGCATGACCTTGATGTCATCCGTGCCGCCGATTGTATTATCGATATGGGCCCCGGTGGTGGTGAAGAGGGCGGCCGAATTGTAGTCTGTGGCACGCAAGACGATGTGCGGAAATGCCCCGAAAGCGTTACAGGGAAGTTCATTTAGGTGGAATGAAGGTGGGATCGATAGCTGCTTCAAAAGTAGTTCTGGTCGGTTGAACAGATTAAAAACCATCAAGGCGTGCAACGAACGCGTTTGTTTGGCGGGTGCAAGTGCTGGTCTTGGCAGGTGAGATCGGTGAACATTCCAAAATGATGGTTCTGTTCTATGGTCGTAAAGATTGAACAGCGGTGTAGGAATTCTACGATCAAGCTTTTAAACGTAACAATTGGGTGATATTTTTTTTCCATTACTATCCTTTTGGAAGGGGGATGTGAGTGGTCGAAGAAAAACAGGAGAATCCGCTGCACGCAAAGGAAGAAGGGCGTGCAGAAGGTTCTTCGGAAGAAACCACTGGTAATGGCAGGTCGTTGGGCGTTTTCTCGTTCGAGGGCGATATTCCACTTACGCAGGCGGTTCCATTGGGCCTGCAGCATGTGCTGGCCATGTTTGTGGGCAACTTAACACCGCTGCTTATCGTGACGGGCGTTTGCGGTTTGGCCACCGCCGAATTCGCGGAAATTCAGTTGGCGCTGCTGCAGAACGCCATGCTGATTGCTGGCGTGGTAACGTTGGTTCAGTTGTTCGGCATCGGCCCTGTAGGCGGCAGAGTACCTATTATTATGGGCACGTCATCCGGCTTCATCGGCGTGTTCAATTCCGTTGCCGCATCTATGGGCGGTGGTCTTGTTGCATATGGCGCTATTATGGGTGCTTCGCTCATCGGCGGTTTGTTCGAAGCCGTTCTGGGCTTCTTTTTAAAGCCGCTTCGCAGATTCTTCCCGTCTATCGTCACGGGTACCGTTGTGCTTTCCATTGGCTTTAGCCTTATTAGTGTTGGCGTTAATGCTTTTGGCGGCGGTAATAGCGCGGTTGACTTTGGTTCTCTTGAAAACCTGTGTTTGGCGCTGGTTGTTTTGATCGTCATCTTGGCGGTTAAGCATGCCACCACGGGTTTTGTGAGCGCTTCTTCGATTTTGGCCGGCATTATCGTGGGTTATATCGTTGCGGGCATTATGGGCTTGGTTCTGCCAACTACGGGTGTTACCGCCGAAGGTGTTGAGTACACCAAAGCATGGGTTCTGAATTGGGATAAAGTGGCTGAAGCGTCCTGGTTTGCCGTTCCGGCTTTGATGCCCGTTGCTCCTGTGTTTGATATGCGAGCTATTGCTCCTGTGCTGGTTATGTTCATTGTCACGGCTGTTGAAACGGTTGGCGACATCTCGGGTGTAACCCAGGGTGGCATGGATCGCGAAGCAACCGACAAGGAGCTTTCCGGTGGCGTTGTTTGCGACGGTATCGGCTCAACGTTCGCCGCTTTGTTCGGCGTTTTGCCCAATACGTCTTTCAGCCAGAATGTCGGCTTGGTTGCCATGACTAAGATGGTTAATCGCAAAGCTTTGGCGTGCGGCGCCCTTTTCTTGATTCTGTGTGGCTTGTGCCCGAAGCTGGCGGCAGTGATTTCGATCATGCCTCAGTCAGTTCTTGGCGGCGCTGCTGTTATCATGTTCGCCTCTATTGTGGTAAGTGGTATTCAGCTTATTACGCGTGATCCGCTCACCTCTCGTAATCTAAGCATCGTTTCGGTTGCTCTTGGCTTGGGCTACGGCATTGGCGCTAATCCTGCCGTCCTGGCTGGTGCGCCCGAGATGGTAAGCCTTATCTTTGGTGGTTCCGGCATTGTTGCCGCAGCTGCGGTGGCCATCCTTTTGAATATCGTGCTCCCGAAGGATTCGGCTCTTCTTAAGAAAGATTCGGACAACTAGGCATTAGCTGTTCTGGTTCACTTTGCGCCCAGGTGGATAATTCATCCATCTGGGCGTTTTTTTTCGCGAAAAGCATGTTTAGTTTGGCGGAGAGGTTTCTGTACGGGTGTTTGTGGATGCCGTTCTGAGCGCGTGCCTGCTTGTTGTTGGGTGGGTATTTCTTAGAGTGTGTGGCCCTCGGTTGAGACCTGTCTTTGGTCGTGTCCAATTAGCGAGCGCAACTAAGTAAGACGGGGTTATTGTCCTGGTGCAATTTTGCGCCCGTTAGAGGCCTAGGTGCTTCTGCAAAAGGATCAGATCTGCAGGCGTATCAACATCGAAGAGTTCCCATCTGCTTGAAACCTCGATGCATCTCACTAACTCTTTGTGCTGTTTGGCGACATAGCCGCCGCCTTTGCCGGATGGGAGCGTTCGCAGTTCGTCGAATGTCCAGGAGGGGAATAGCACGGGGGCGCCTGGCGCGCCTTCGAAACTAGCGCGCCATATGTATTCAGGGGTGTTTTCTGCGGCGCATAAAAGGGCGGTAATAGAGCTTGGGCTGATAAGCGGTTGGTCTGCCTGGAAAAAGGTAACGGTGTCGCATTTGCCTATGGCGTCCATGCCCAAACGGACCGTATCATTCCGATGCGGCTTGTTGTGCAGTGCCACTGCAACATCTAGTTCGTGGCACAGCTTGGTCACATCGTTATGGCGAGCAACCACCACACGTTGTTCGAAGCGGCTTTCAGTTGCCTGAATTACGTATTGAATAAGCGGTATGCCGTTTAGCTTGGCCATGAGCTTATTGCCCCCAAATCGTGTGCCCATGCCCGATGCCATGATGATGCATCCGTGCTTCATTGTTGTTTGCTTGGCAAAGTGTGGCATGGCGATAGTTCCCTTTGCGAATTCAGTGGTTGGATTTGCCCTCTAAGCGGATAGCTATCGGTTCAAAGTATAATAAGAATATCTATGTAAAGTTCTAGTGATGGGGTGAGTATCATTATCACCTTTCAGAAATACGTACGTCCACAGAGCCTGGAAGAGGCCTGGGAGTTGAACCAGAAAAAGCGCCATCGCATCGTTGCTGGCATGATGTGGCTAAAAATGGGGAAGCACTCTTTCGGTACCGCTATCGACTTGTGCGATTTGGGCTTGGACAAAATAGAGGAAACCGAAAACGAGTTCCGCATTGGCGCTATGGTTACGCTGCGGCAAATGGAAAAGCACCCTGGTTTAGCCGCTTATTCTTGCGGTGCGGTTGAAGCTGCGTTCAAGGATATTGTGGGCGTGCAGTTCCGCAATGGCGCTACGTTGGGCGGGAGCTTATGGCGCCGCATGGGCTTCTCTGACATCGTTGCACTTTTTATGGCTATGGACAGCTACGTCGAGCTTTTTGAGGGCGGCATAGTCCCCTTGGAAGAATTCGTGGGCATGAAGTACGACAAGGACCTTCTGGTGCGGCTCATTGTGAAAAAGCAGCCTGGCGCATTTGCCTATCAGGCGGTACGTAAACAGCGCACTGATTTGCCTTCGCTCAACTGTGCTGCGGCGAAGTTGGGCGATGAATATCGCGTGGTAGTGGGGTCGCGTCCTGCGCGCGCCATGATTCTTCGCGACGATCAGGGCATCTTGGCTAACGGTATTACGGAAGAAAGTGCTGCCTCTTTTGCTGAGTATGCTGCGAACACCGTTCCTGTGTCGGGAAACATGTGGGGTAGCGCCGAGTATCGTAAGGCGTTGGTCCCAGTGCTTACACGCCGTACCCTAATGGCTTTGGGGGAGGTGTTGTAATGGAAATCAAAATCAAACTGAATGGAAAGATGGTTTCCGACGATATCCCAGCTGATATGCTTTTGATTGATTTCGTCCGCGCTCATAACTGTTTCAGCGTTAAGCGTGGGTGCGAAACGTCGAGCTGCGGTTTGTGCACAGTGCTGCTTGACGACCAGCCTGTTTTGTCTTGCTCAATGCTGGCCGCTCGTGCGAATGGCCATAGTGTGTATACCTTGGAGGGATTGCAGGAAGAGGCTTCTGAGTTTGTGGGTTACATTGCCGACCAAGGCGCCGAGCAGTGTGGCTTTTGCAACCCTGGCTTTGTGATGAACACCATTGCTTTGCTTCGCGAAAACCCCGATCCCACGGATGAGGAAATCCTGGCATACCTTAGCGGAAATCTGTGTCGTTGCTCGGGTTACGTGGGCCAGCAACGCGGTATTCGCAACTTCTTGAACAGCAGGAAATCGCAGGAGGCTGAACGTGAATAGACCCGAATACCAATCTGTGGGCAAGTCCGTTCGAAAAAAGGACTCGCTGCAGTTGTTGCTGGGCAAGCCTGTTTACACCGACGATATTGCCCCCGATGCGTTGGTGGTGAAACTGCTTCGAAGCCCTCACGCCAATGCCATTGTTGAAACCATCGATGTCTCAAAGGCCAAGAAGCTTCCTGGTGTTGTGGATGTGTACACGTGGGAAGACGTGCCTAACGAGCGTTTTTCAAACGCGGGTCAAACGTACCCTGAAACCAGCCCGTATGACCGTCTGATTATCGACCGTCATGTGCGGTTTGTGGGTGACGTGGTTGCTATCGTTGCCGCCGAAACTGAAGAAGCCGCCGAAAAGGCCCTTGGGCGCATTAAGGTTACGTATAACGTGCTGGAACCGGTGTTGGATTTCCGCGCAGCCAAAGACAACCCAGTATTGGTGCACCCCGAAGACAACTGGCATATGCTGTGCGACCTGGGTGGAGACAACGCTCGCAACTTGGTAGGTGGCACCGCCGATGCCGATGGCGACGTGGAGGCGGTGCTTGCAGATTGCGATATTGTGCTGGAGCGTACCTACCATACGAAAGCCTACAACCAGGCCATGATGGAAACGTTCCGTACTTTTACTCAGCTTGATCGCTATGGCCGTTTGCATGTTATTTCCTCTACGCAGATCGTATTTCATGTGCGTCGCATTCTGTCCAACGCATTGGGCATTCCGAAAAGCCGCATTCGCGTAGAAAAGCCGCGTATCGGTGGCGGCTTTGGCGCAAAGCAGACTGCGGTTTGTGAGGTGTATCCTGCGTTTGTTACCATGAAAACCGGACGCCCTGCAATGTGTATTTTTTCGCGCAAGGAAGCGCAGACCTGTGGCTCTCCGCGCCACGAAATGGAAATCTCTGTGCGTTTGGGCGCCAACAACGATGGGCGCATTCGCGCTTTAGCTGTTAACACGCTTTCTAATTCAGGTGCGTATGGCGAACATGGCTGGGCCACGGTTGGCTTAACCGGTCACAAATCCATTCCGCTGTATACGGGGTCGCTCGAAGCCTTCAAGTTCACCGCTGATGTGGTGTACACGAATATGCAGCCTTCTGGTGCATATCGTGGCTTTGGCGCGACGCAGGGTCAGTTCGCTGTTGAAACCACGGTGAACGAACTTGCTGAAAAGCTGGGCATAGACCCTATCGCCATTCGCGAGCAGAACATGGTGCGTGAGGGCATGGCCATGCCTGCTTACTATGGCGAGGTCACCAATTCTTGCGCGCTCGATCGCTGCATGGAGCGTTGCGCTGAATTGTTTGATTGGAAAGCAAAGTACCCAGTACGTGAAATGGGTAATGGCAAAGTGCGCGCTGCTGGCGTAGGCATGTCCATGCAGGGTTCTGGCATTTCCGGCATCGATGTTGGTTCTGTTACCGTCAAGCTGAACGATGACGGTTCGTTCATGATGCTTATTGGTGCCGCCGATATGGGTACGGGCTGTGACACCATTCTTGCCCAGATGGTCGCTGAGCATATGGAGTGCTCCGTTGAAAATGTTTCCGTATTCGGTGCCGATACCGATGCTTCCCCGTACGATTCCGGTTCGTATGCTTCTTCTACCACCTACGTTACGGGAATGGCTGTTGAAAAGGCATGCACTCAGCTAAAGGAAAAGCTGTGCACGATTGCCGCCGACATTCTCGAATGCGAGCCCGAGGAGCTGCGGTTTGAAGGCGGGTGCGTATTGCAGGAAGGCACAGGCAAGAAGGTTTCCTTGCAAGAGATTGCTGTTAAGAGCCAGTGCAGCAACCGCGAGGCTCCCGAGGCTACCGCTATGCACTCTTCGCCCGTTTCCCCGCCGCCGTTTATGGTGGGCATGGCAGAAATCGAGCTGGATCGTGAAACCGGCGTGGTAGAAGTGCTTAACTATGCCGCTGTGGTTGATTGCGGTATTCCCATCAACCCTGCCTTGGCGCGTGTCCAGGTTGAAGGTGGCATTGTTCAGGGTATCGGCCATACGCTTATGGAAGACGTAACCCGGACCGCAACAGGTAGAATTCGCGAATCGAGTTTGTTCACGTATCGTTTGCCTACCCGTTTGGATACGGGGCGCATCAACGTGGAATTCGAGAATTCGTATGAGCCTACCGGGCCGTTCGGCGCGAAATCTATTGGTGAAATCGTCATCAATACCCCCGCACCTGCGATCACTCAAGCGATTTATCGAGCAACAGGCGTTTGGCATCGCGAGTTACCGATTTTGCCGGAACATATCCTGCTTGCGAAACCGGAGGAATAACCATCCTTTGCGACTATTTGCATATCCAACCTGGCCTTACAGCCATAATCGGTGGCGGTGGTAAAACAACGCTTTTGCGCGTGCTTGCTAATGAGCTGTCTGCGCAAGCCCGTGTAATTGTTGCTACCAGCACAAAGATGATGACGCCGGAGTGGTGTCCGGCTTTGATCGATCCTTCTCTCGGTGAAGTGCAAGAGGCTCTTTCAGGCAGCCCTGTGGTATGTGTTGGATCAATCCAAGAGGAAACAGGAAAGATGACTCAATCTTCCTTGGCTTTTCCCGAGCTGCTAAGCTTGACCGACTATGTGCTGGTGGAAGCCGATGGCGCGAAAATGCTTCCCTTGAAGGCGCACGCTGAATATGAGCCGGTTATTCCCGAGTGCGCAAGCTCAGTGGTATGTGTGGCAGGTGTTGACGGTGTGGGTTTGCCTGTTTCGGAAATATGCCATCGCCCTGACCGCTATGCGGAACTAGCTGGAATTTCGGTAGAAAGCCAGGTAACGCCTGAAGCGGTTGCTGCAGTTTTGAATGCCGAGAGCCTTCATGACATACTGCTTATCAACAAGGTGGAGGACCCTGTCCAATGGCGGTTGGCCGAGCGTATTGCCTTGCGGTGTAAAACGCCTGTAGTTGCAGGAAGTCTTAAGAACGGTGAGTTCCGGTGCTTGCGATAATCCGTGGAGCTGGTGATATCGCTACCGCTATCGCCCTTCGGCTGTGGAAGTGCGGCATTTCGGTTGTTATGACCGAAATTGAGCAGCCGCTTACCGTACGTCGTACCGTTGCTTTTAGTGAAGCGGTGCGTTTAGGGCAAATGCAGGTGGAGGGTGTTTTGGCAATACGCGTCCGGGATGTCGTCCAGGCGAAGGAAGTTCTCGAACGAAAAAATGCCATTCCTGTTTTGATCGATCCTGATTGCCGCTGTATTGAGCTTAAGCCCGATGTGGTTGTTGATGCCATTTTGGCAAAACGTAATTTAGGTACTTCCATGGACATGGCTTCCGTTGTAGTGGGCGTGGGCCCTGGCTTCACTGCAGGGAAAGACTGCCATGCGGTAGTGGAAACCATGCGCGGTCACACTCTCGGGCGAACTTATTACGAAGGTTCAGCGCTTCCGAATACTGCTGTGCCTGGTCTTGTGGGCGGCTTTGCGGGCGAACGCGTTTTGCGCGCTCCGGCGGATGGCTTGTTTCGCGGTGTTTGTGCGATTGGCGATCATGTCGAAGAGGGGCAAATCGTTGCTTATGTGGGAGATGCTCCTGTAGTGGCTATGCTTACGGGTGTGCTTCGAGGATTGATAGCCGATGGCGTGCGTGTTTCTAAAGGCTTGAAGTGCGGTGATGTGGATCCCCGCGGTGACGCTTGCTATTGCCGGCTGGTTTCCGACAAAGGTTTGTCGGTAGCAGGTGGCGTATTGGAAGCTATTTTGTGTTTAAGTGGCATATTCGGCAATCGACAATAACGGCAAGGTGAATCATGCGCGATATCGCAGAACATATTGTAGAGGCTTTGGGCGCAGGGCATGACGTTGTATTGGTTACCGTAGTAGGGAGCAGGGGTTCCACGCCGCGCAATGCTGGGTCTCAAATGCTTGTTTCTAAAGCGGGGCTTGTTTGCGGCACTATTGGCGGTGGCGCTATTGAAGGCCATGCCATTGCCGAAGCGCGCATCATGGTTGGCAAGGACGTTTGTCGCGTGGAAGATCTTGCTCTTAGACCTCAAGCCGAAAACAGCATAGGTATGGTTTGCGGTGGTGATGCTGTTCTTTTGTATGTTCCTATATGTGCGGAAGATGACGCTTGGACCCAGGTGGCAAGCCGGTTGCTGAAGTGTTTCGAGCAGCGCACCCCTGCGTATCTTGCATTGGAGTGCCGTGAGGGTGGCTCGCCATTTAAGGGTACCGTTGCTCTGTTTGATGAGCAGGGCGAACTTGTGGCGGGGGAGTGCAGCTTGCCGGGCAGGGAGCTTGTTGGCTCGAAGCGGAAGCGCGTCATTGACGGATTCTTCGTAATGCCCATCTCCATTCCTGTGCGCGCCATTGTGTTTGGGGGAGGTCATGTGGGTCATGCCACCATTGCGGCCCTTGCGCAGGTGGGCTTCGCTTGCACTCTTTTCGAGTGCCGCCCTGAGTTTGCCCAATCCGAAGATTATCCTGACGCGGAACAGATTATCTTGGGCGATTACGAAGACATTGCTTCGTCTTTGTCATTCGATAAGCGCGATTACGTTTTCATTATGACGTACAGCCATGCGTTCGATTACGCCATCCTGGAGCAGGCGCTTCGCCAGCCTTTGGCATACGTAGGCTTCATGGGTTCGCGCCGAAAGATTGCCGTAGCGCGTCAGCGTTTGCTGGATGCAGGTGTGTCCGAGGAACTACTGGACACGGTCCATATGCCCATTGGCTTGGATATTAAAGCGGAAACGCCTGAGGAAATTGCTGTTAGTGTTGCAGCGGAATGCATCTTGCATCGTGCGACTCATTAGGGAATGTAAGCCTATGTGCCCTTTGTGGGAATTCCAGCGCCCCAGCGCGGTATTTGCCTTAGCTTAAGAGGCGGTTTTGCTGATTTCAGTGTTGGCGAGATCCTATGGTGCAGATAGCGAGTGGATTGCTTGTTCTTCGCGTGCATGAACTTGAAAGACTCGCTCGAGAGGGCGTTGATTTTGACGAGGCGGTTGCCCGCACCAATACCTGCCTTGAAAGAACCAAGATCCTTTTTGCTCTTTCCTCCTTCGACAACCTTATTAAAAATGGCCGCATGGGCAAAATGACCGGTTTCCTTGCAAGGGCATTAGGCATGTGGGGAATTGGCACTGCAAGCGAAGAGGGCACGATTGTCGTCGAGGGCAAAGCCCGAGGAACGAAAAAGACCGTTCGCGAACTTATTGACCGCATGAAGGAACGGGGATTTGCCGGTGGGCGAGTTGCCATTAGCCATTGCGATAATCTCGCCGTCGCACAAACATTGAAGGAAAACATCTTGCGGCTGTGGGGTAATTCCGAGATTGAGATTATTCCTACCAGGGGCCTTTGCAGTTACTATGCCGAACGTGGCGGCCTCATCATTGGTTTCTAGGAAACGCATCGGGGAAATCTAGCTGTTTCAGTGTTGTTCTTTGCCCTGGGGCTTCAAACAGGGTTTCGGAAAAATAGTAAGGCTTTGCGCACGAAAAACGCCTTCCGTGCAAGCATCCTGGTTTCATGATTGGTGGATGCTAGAATAATCGAAACCTTGTCACGCGAAAGAGCGTAGCATCCTTTTATGAATGGTTGTGACGCTGAACAGGGGCTACTGAGCTCAAACGAGTAGGTGGGGGACGATCGGTGATCATGGAGCTTCCTAAAGCAAGTCGAACGGTAAAACGAACCATTGATCTTGTTCATCTTTTTGCTGCATCTGTCTGGCTCGGTGGGTTTGCTGTCCTATTTGTTCTGACCCTCAGCGACGGCGCGGCGTTAGGATTGGCAAGCCTTGACGCGCCTGTGGCCATTGATGCGTTTCGTTCGCAATTCATCGTGCCATGTATTCCGTTTCTTATGGCAACGGCAGTGCTATATGGCGCTCTGACTTCATGGGGCTTCGCCAAGCATAGTTGGCTGGTGGCGAAGTGGGTTCTAAGCATTGTTGTTATTGCTGGCTTTGCATTGCTGCCGTTTTCGACGGCAACGGTGGGCGCAATGCTCATGTGTGTTGTTGCGCTATTTGCCCTTTCGGTATTTAAGCCTGGTATGAAGAAGTCGAAGAAAGCTAAGGCGAAAAACATGGGTTAAGGCTTTTGGCGGCATGTTGTTAGTGGAAGCTTAAGGAGAAACCAATGCTTGATACTAGTAAAACGGCTCCCTCTGTTGATGCTTGGCTGCGTCATGCGAAGGCCGACCCTGCCGCCGCGGAATGTGGTATGTACTTAACGCATAACGGCGTAGTGCGTGCTACGCCGAAAGCGGAAGCGCGCGGTGTTGAAACCGATGGGGTGGCTCCTGGCCGAAAGGTGGGTGGCATGCTGTTCAGCTACGATGCCGCTAAGGTTCAGGCTGCTATCGAAAACACCCTTGCTATGCCTGGCATTGGCTATGTGCGCGTTTGGCTTGCAAATGGTGAACTTGCGGTAGGTGACGACATAATGTACGTCCTTATTGGCGGCGATATTCGTCCACGCGTAGTTGATGCGCTGCAAGCCTTGGTAGGCGCCATTAAAAACGAATGTGTCACCGAAATCGAACGTGAAGCCTAGTCTTGCTGGTTTTGCATTTTGCAGCAACAGCAACTTGCAATGAAAAACCAATACAGCTCTTCGGTTCAGGGAACGGTTTAATCAGATTCCTTTTCTTTTGGGGCTTTGGTGCTTCGACTGGTCGAAATGATGCATTTTCCTTTAGTGAATAGGGTAGAATGCCCTATTCGCGTATCGTGTTATTAACATTTCAAAGTTAACGCATTCGTCGTTTTAAAATGACTTCATTGGCAGGGCGAGCATCACAGCTAAGTCGTTTTCTATAAGCAGAGCGATCACAATCATCGGGGATCGGAGATATCCATGCAGGTAAACGAAACTATCAAGTATGTAGGCGTAAACGATCACGATATCGATTTGTTTGAAGGGCAGTACGATGTTCGCGAAAACGGTATGGCGTACAACAGCTACGTTGTTGTCGGCGAAAAGGTGGCGGTAGCTGACACAGTTGATGCTCGTTTCGTTGACGAATGGCTGGGTAATGTTGAAGCTGCGCTTTCTGGTCGTACGCCTGATTACCTTGTAGTGCATCATATGGAGCCCGACCATTCGGCTGGCATCGTTGCGTTCATGGATCGCTATCCTGACGCGCAGATTGTGGCTTCGAAGATGGCCTTCAAGATGATGGCTGCTTATTTCGGCACCGATTTCTCCGATTGCCAGATTGTGTGCAAGGAAGGCTTTGAGCTTGATCTTGGCGGTCGCACGCTTCGTTTTATCGGCGCTGCCAACGTGCATTGGCCCGAAGTCATGTTTTCCTATGATTCGCAAGACAAAGTGCTGTTTTCCGCAGATGCCTTTGGCAAGTTTGGAGCAAACGATATCGAAGATCCTGAAGGCTGGGCTTGCGAAGCACGCCGCTATTATTTTGGAATCGTGGGCAAGTTCGGCAAGAACGTACAGGCTGTTCTGCAGAAGGTTGCTGCGTTTGATGTCGAATGCATCTGTCCGCTTCATGGCCCTGTGCTCTCTGAAAATCTGGCGTATTACGTGGAAACGTACACCACATGGGCGCATTACGAGCCCGAAAACAGCGGCGTAGCCATTGCCTATGCCAGCGTATACGGCCACACCAAGCAGGCTGCAGAAGAGCTGGCACGTGCCCTTGAGGAAAGAGGACAAACCGTTTCGCTCTTTGATCTGGCGCGTGATGATATGGCCGAAGCAGTGGAGGATGCATTTCGCTACGATCGTTTGGTGCTTGCAAGCATCACGTATGCGGGGGATATCTTCCCGTTTATGACCACGTTCATCCATACGCTTGCCGAGCACGCGTATCAAAACCGCAAGGTGGCCTTCATCGAATCTGGCACCTGGGCTCCGGTAGCCGCCAAGGCAATGCGTGCGCAGATGGAACAGATGGCCGGTATCGAGTTTGCGGAAACGGTTGTTACCGTGCGTGGTTCAGTAGATGATGCTGCGCGTGTCCAGATTGCCGCTCTGGCTAATGAGCTCGCTAGTTAGCCTAATTCACCGCAATGGCGCCCTTCATGCCTTGGTTGGAATCAAAATACGAGGGCAAAGATGCGCGATTCGAGAAAATGCGTCCATCAAAAGAAAGGCGCAAAAACGTTCTGGACTGCAACGTGGTTGGCTCCGAAAGGGAAGACCCTGCGCAGGCGCCTACGACATTCCCAAAGGCACATTGCCAAGCTCCGTTCCGACAAAGTCCAGCAGAGTGCCAAACGCGAGATCAAGCGCCGCTACAGGGTTGTGCAATCTTTTCGCTCGAGGGAATTGATGCTGCGCCTGTCGCGAGCGAGTCTCATGGAGGTCGAGGGGCAGTGGCGTTAGCAGCACGTATTCTCCGAGGCTTCGGCCGCTGTGGACTTCGCCGAGGCACCAGACAGGCGGGTCCCGGTACATGAGAGGCGTCGTTACCGTGTCCACGCGCGCCCTGGCGCCTGCCTTCGGCTTGCGATCCTCAGCGCTGCTAGCGCCGCCACAGCGCGTAAAAGCTTCCCAGCTCGCCGTGAAGCAGCTCAATGCGTACGTCGAAGGCGTCTTCGACGTACGCTAGCACTTCGGCCTCTTGCGGCGCTCCTTGGGCTAGTAGCTTGCCATCACGCATGACGCATACCTCGTCGGAGTACCTGAGCGCCAAATCGATGTCATGGATCACCGCGACGACGGTTTTGCCATGTTCCTCTTTGAGCGAGCGCATCAGCTCCATTACCTCGTAGCACGCGGACACGTCGAGAAACGAGGTCGGCTCGTCGAAGAGCACAACGGGCGTGTCTTGCGCCAGGACCATGGCGATGAAGGCGCGTTGCCGCTGGCCGCCGGAAAGCTCGGCTACCGGGCGCTCGGCAAGGTCTGCCAGCCTACACGCCTCAAGCGCCCGCTCCACTGCTTCGTAATCGGCAGCATCCATCGTCGCGAGTATCCCGTGATGTGGGTACCTACCACAGGCCACCAATCGCCGCACGCTCATGGGCGGTGCGGCGTGCTCCTGCGTCAGCAAGCTTAACAGACGCGCGCGTTCTTTGGAGGAGAGCACGCTGACATTGCGCCCCATCACGCTGATGCTGCCCTTCCAGGGCTTGCAGATGCCGCTTGCAAGCTTAAGCAGCGATGATTTGCCGCAGCCGTTGGGGCCGATGATGCTCGTTACCTTGCCTTCAGCGAGCTCGAGGGTCAGCTTGCTGAACAAGGCACGCTCGCCGTAGCCAAAGGACACGTCGCTCAGCTGTACGCTAGCCATTGAGGCCTCTCTTCCCGCGGCGCAAGATCAGGTAGACGAAGAATGGCCCGCCTAGTAGCGACAAGACAATGCCGACGGGAATCTCATATGGGGAGAACATCGTTCGGGCGAGCAGATCGCACAGGCACACCAGCAGCCCGCCCAACAGCGGCGCCATCGCAAGGACGCGGCGGTTGTCGTGGCCCACCAGCGTGCGGACCGCGTGCGGGACGATGAGCCCCACGAATCCGATGAGACCTGCAAAGCTCACTGCGCAACCCGCGAGCGCGGCGGCAGACACCAGCGCGACAAGTCGTGTGCGTCGGACGTTGAGGCCAAGGGAGTGCGCCTGATGCTCGCCCAGCGAGAGCAGGTTGAGCTGCGTGCCCTGCAACAGGCCGAGCACCAGCACCGCGCAGATCGCGCAGCTGGGAACGATGAGCTCGTCCAGTTTGACACCGGACAGGCCGCCGATTAAGAATCCGGAGGCTCCCACGTAGGCATCCGGATTCACGATGAGGATCGTGTTCATGCCTGCAGTGAAGATCGACGTGAACGCCATGCCGGCGAGCACGACGGTGAGGCGTGACGAGCCCCCAAGGCCCGCTACAGCAAAGATGAGCCCCGCCACGCACAGCGCGCCGAGGAAGGCCGCTACGGGAGCGAGTCCAAAGGCGTTGGGGAACGTGCACGCCGCCAGCAGCACGAAGAAACCCGAGCCCGCGTTCACACCGATTATGCTCGGACTGGCGAGGGGGTTGTCGAGCGCAGCTTGGATGAGCGCACCTGCCTGCGCGAGCGCGGCGCCGGCAAGAAGCGCGGCGAGCACGCGCGGCAGGCGGATGTTCCAGATGACGTTTGCCGCTGTCTGATCAGCATCCGCGCCAAAGGCGAGCGCGAGCACGTCATCTATGCTAACGGAGGTCGAGCCGATAACGATGCCGAGCACCGCGGTGCATCCCAGCAGTACCGCTGCGGCAACCATTGCCACCACGAATCGTCTGTTTGCTTGCAAGGCATGCCTGCGCTCCCCGTGTAAGCTTGTTGTCTGTATTTCCTTCAAGATCAGGTGCTACTTCTGCTCGTGTTGGTCCTCGTAGAGGGCCTTGTACAGCTCCTCGTACGCGTCATCCCAGTTGTTGTTGGGTTTGTAGAGGAACAGCTTGGGGTCGAGCATGATGACGTGACCCTTCTTAACGGCGGTGAGCTCCTTCCAAGCCGGGTTAGCCGTGGTCTGGTCCTTGAGGGCCTTTTGCGCTGCCTCGTCGGAGTCGCCCATCGGCAGCAGGAAGATGAAATCGGGGTCGGCCTTGACCAGGGACTCCAGGCTGTAGTCGGACAGCAGGCTCTTGTCGGCGTCGGTGATGTTGCTCGCGCCCAGCTCGGCGAGCATGGTGCCGGTTTGGGTCGAGGAAGCCTGGACGCGCGTGCCGCCAGAGTACGTGGTCAGCACCGCGACGCTGCCGGCGCTCTTGCCCTCGGCCTTCTTCTTGATGGCGGCAATGTTCTCGGCGACGTTAGTGCCGTTTTCTTCGTATGCCTTGGTGTCACCAGTGATATCGCAGCAGGTCTTGAGCATGCGCAGGTAGTCGTCGAAGGTGGTCACGTTGAAGTACGCCACGGCGATGCCTGCCGCCTGCAGGGTGTCCTTGAGGTCGGTCTGTGCGACGCCGCCGCCGCGGCCGGAGTTTGCACCAGTTAGGATGACGAAGTCAGGATCGAGGGCGATGATGGACTCCGCGTTGAGAGAAGAGAAATCGCCGACCTTTTCCGCCTTGGATTCGATGTGGTAATCGGAAAATGCATCGCTGGACGCGCCGACGAGCGTGCCGCCGGCCAGCTCCCAGATGTTCGCAAAGCTGCCCATGCCCGCGATGACGCGCTCGTGGGAGCTCACGGTTACCTGGTTGCCCAGATCGTCCGTGAAGGTGTAGCCGGCCTCCTGGCTTGTCGCACCCTGCTGCGCGCCGTCGTTGCCGGAGCTGTTGCCAGAGCATCCGACCATCGCGCTCCCGCTTGTCGCCAGGACCAGTGCACACATCCATGCGCAGGTCTTTGTTGCGATTCTCTTCATGCGATTCTCCTTGTTTCGTTGGTGCGGCTGCCGATCGTGGCGCCGCTGGTTTTCGTCGGTTGATTGCTTGCCGGTCTCGTGTCGCTGTCGAGCAGCGGGCTCTTGTCGTCAGAGCTTAGGCGCCCATGCAGCCGAGCTTCTGCCCGTAGGCGCAGTAGTCGTCTTGTGCCATGTAGTCGCCGTCGTGGTAGTACGCCGCGCGCGCCCTGCAGCCGCCGCAATGCTTCTTGTGCTCGCACTCGCCGCAGTTGCCGCCGTAAGCCTGCGTGCGCAGACGCTCAAACACGGGGCTCGTTGCCCAGATCTCATCGAAGGGTTGTTCGCGCACATCGCCGGCGTTCTCGGTCATGTACGCACATGGGCGCACGATGCCCTCGCTGCCGATAACGCAGTAGGTGAGGCCGGCCAGGCAGCCGCGTGTGTAGCGGGTTGGGATGCCGAGCTGGTCGGCGACGCGCGTGAACTGCGGCGCGCAGGTGGGTTTGACGTCGATGTCGACGTCTGCAGCCTTGCGCATGATGTCTTGGAGCAGCGCTTCGTTCTCGAGTACCTTGAGGCTCGTCTCCTCGATGTACTTGCCGCGCCCCACGGGGATGAGAAAGAAAATCGAGTGGTTGACCGCGCCGATGCTTTGCGCAAAGTCCGTGATGTCGCATATCTCGTCGCGGTTCCAGTTGACCACGGTGGTGTGGATCTGGAAGTCGAGGCCCGCGCGCTTGCATGCCTCGATGCCCGCGAGGGTGTCTGCGTGGGCGCCCGCAACGCCGCGGAAGGCGTCGTGCTTTGCCGCGTCGAGGCTGTCGATGCTGATGCCCATGGAGCACGCACCGGCCTCCTTGAGTTTGCGTGCGACCTCGTCGGTGATCAGCGTGCCGTTGCTGCCAAACACAGGGCGCAGACCCTGGGCCGCGGCGTGCGCCACGAGCTCGAAGATGTCATCGCGCATGAGCGGCTCACCGCCGCTGAAAATCATGATTTTGAAGCCGGCGCGCGCGATCTGCTCGATCATCGCCTTGCCCTCGACCGTTGTTAGCTCGCGGCTGTCGCAGTCCGCTGCGTCCTGATAGCAGTGCTCGCACCTGAGGTTGCACTTGTTGGTCGTCATCCATGAAACGATCATCGTCTTTCCTCTCTCGAAACCGAGTGAGGATGTTAACGGGCGACGCTACGTCATGGTCAAGTGCTGTACGAGAAAAAGTTGGCGAGCGGCGCGGCATGCCGATCAAGGCTGTGATCTGGTCGGGCGCCCTGTTTGGGGCCTGGTTTTTCATTGACAGGAATAACTTGTCCTTCTGCAAGTATGAGTGGGTCGTGCGTCACGCCTGCTCGTGCAGCGCCTCGAGCGCGTCTTTGAGGAAGCTGAGCGTTCTGCGTTGGATGCCCGCGTAGAAGTCTCGACCGTACTTCTTGGGGCCTTGTGTGCGTTGGTTGGCGAGGCGCTTGAGGCCGGTCAGGGCGCTGGGCATGCCGCCGAGGCGCTCGAAGCGCGCTGCCAGCTCGCGGCCGCGCTCGTCTCGGGGCTGCACGCCGTCGTGCATGGCCTCGATGGTATCGCCCATGAGCTCGTGCCAGCGGTCGATCACCTCGTGGGTGAGCTCTGGGACGCTGCTCTCGTCGCAGCCCTCCCCGTTGATTGCCATCCACAGCACGTCCTCACGGTTCTGCATATCGCTGATGGCTTGGGCGAAGTCGCTCCACCGCACGCTCTCGCTCGCAGCCAGGTGCTCTTTGAGGTTGCTGATGGTGTTGATGTTACGCAGGATCTCCATGCTCTCGCGTTCCAGCTCGTACATGCGATGGTCAAGCGCGCCGGAGAGCTTCTGGCAGTCGTCGATGCCCTCTGCTTCCTTGATCTGCGTGAGCGAGAAGCCGAGGAACTTGAGGGTGAGGATGCGATAGAGGCGCTCCTCGTCGTCAGTCGAATAGAGGCGCTGGTTTTGCTCGCTTTTGGAGCTGGGGTGCAGCAGGCCCTTTTGGTCGTAGTACTGGATGGTGCGCACGGTCACGCCCACGCGCCGGGCGAGTTCGCCAACAGTCATCAGATTATCTTTGTGTGCAGGCATGCCGTGCTCCTCTCGCACGCGGAATCGCAAAGTTGTTTAGCAATCTATTATCACGCGCGACGTTACGTCACCGTCAAGTGCCCATGTGGCGATTGCCGCTGCTTCGCTGCAACTCGATGGTGCCGACTTAGTTTGGCGTCTACGCGGGGCTTGGGGATCGATGATGCTGAAGCGAAGCTCGTTGTTCGCTGCACGGCATATAAGGCGGGAAAGGGTCGTTCTGCTACGAGGCCTTGCGGCTCAAAAGTCCCACATGCCCCCGTGTCTCAAAATAAAATTGCCTGAATAATTAATCATTCAGGCAATTGCTCAAAATGCCCAAATACGGCAAGATACGCGGCGCCGTTCGGTGGTATTCGAGGTTACCGAAACTGCGGAAACCGATTTTCGCTTCTATATATTCCCGTTTGTTGAACTGGGTAAATGCAGTTCACAGAGGGTCCGGAGGCCGTTATTCCCGTTATTTCGCTGATGGCTTTGCTCTGCGGCGATGCCGAAACAGTATCAGGCAGTACTCGGCAGCACCAAAATGCGAGTTTAGAAGCCAGTTCCCGCTACTCCCACTCGACTGAGAATTCGAGCGTTGTCGTAGTTCGTTGTGCTTCAATTTGCACTCTCATGTTTTGTCGTCTCCGGGATATCCAATCTGTTTGCACTCATTCCGTACTCGCAAGCAAGATTACTCCTGATGCCCCTAAGAGGAAGCTTTGCCAGCGCTTGGGCCTAGGGTTTTAACCAGGTTGCCGGCCAAATCTTTGAGTGAATTCTTACCCTGATCACTGCCAGCGAAATCCTCAATGACCTCGGTCACGTTCCTGACGAACTCGTTGTCCAGTTTTTGCTCCATGAAGTCGCGAATCGCATCAACGTCCTTCGCGCTCATTTCGCCTAGATATACCTTCTCGAAGACAAACGCCGAGCCTTCGCCAATGGCCGCGACGATGGCTGCCGCGACGATGGCGTTTATAACTTCTCCTGCAAGGTTGACGCCGGGTATCGCTTTCAGTGCGCTGATTGCGGCCTTGGCCGCAATGCTTGCCGTGCCGACCTCGAGAATCGTGTCCATTATCTTTTGGGCATCGTCGCTATCGGGAATTCCGTAGATCTTTCGCAGTGCTGTGATGAGTCCGCTCTCGACGGGAACGAGTATGGCGGCATCGGCAAAGGGCAGCGGAATCGCGCCGACGGCTCCGCCTGCTGCGGTCGATGCAGTTATGACGCTTTGCGCCATCGCTCGTTTACGCTTGAGTTTGAAGGACGCGATGTCTTTCTCGGCGGCTTTCATGCCTTCCGGGAGAACGGCATTGGTGGCATCGATGAGTTCCATGATTCCCTCAGGCGGCGCAAAGGCCGTGTCGTTGAGCGTGTAGGTTTGGGCCACGACGGGAATAACCGCCTTGAGGTTCTTCGCATAGCGCTTTTGCTGGGCGAATGCGTTATGAACCATCTGGACGTTCTCGGCTCGTTCAGGGATGGAATAGGATTTCGTGATTACAACGATCACAGGTACTGATTCCCACATCTTCGTAGCCTTAGATAGGTTCTTGATGGCTTCGGGAAACAGTTTTCTGGAAGTTCCATCGATGCAGAACCAGATGGCATTTATTTGCCTATCCTCATTGCCTTCCTTGGCACTCTCTTTCGACCATTTTTTGACGGCCTTGATAGCTTTCGCCCTTTTGAGGAAGGACGGCTCAAACCCGATGGTGTCTATGAGCTGGAAGGGCACCTTTTTTGCGGGATAAATCTCCAGAGCGCTGGTCGTTCCCGAAATGCCCCAACCTACCCTCGCAGCAATTTCGTCTTCGTCGAGAAAGGCGTTGATGAGGGTCGATTTTCCAACGCCTGAGTTGCCGATTACCAATACATTACCAGCTGTCATTTTTTGAATCCTTTCTACGCAGCCTCACTCCCTATAGGGCATGCAATTTCTGCGAACTCGGACGGCCGATTGCTTTGTTTACTCGCGGATCCCCGCGACATCCATCCGCCTGGCTTGTTCCAGCACTTCGAGGGCATCTTCACCATCGTCCCAGGTCTGTTTCCGCTTTTCGTATTCGGCCTGGGTGATCTCCTTGCTGTAGAGGATGAAAGCGGTGAAGGCAATGAAGGGAAACTGGCTGTATAGGAATCTGCCTTCACTGCCGTCATCGCCGTCACGGGGTCGTTCGCAAGAGCGGCCCCGTTTGCATTGAATGGCGGCGAAGTCGCAATTGGCAGTCGCATTGGCGCGACACCGGCGGGCGGCGCTTTTCAAAGGGTACGAGCTGATTGGCTAATCCAGCAAGTAGATATCCAGTTCGGTGATGATGTTGCGGTAATTGGTATTGGCCCGGTTGGGTTGATGGGTGAAACTGGTCGGTGCGTCCGATCCATGCAACTTCGGCTTTGAGATTCCGCCTATGTAGGTAGCGAAGTTTAAGCCGTTAATTTGGAAATACCGACCATGTGTCCTGCTTGCTGCATGAGCGATTGGAGCCTCTATGAGAAAATGGCCGCGCGCATTCTTTTGCGAGCATGCCGATCCCGAAAGGACACTACCATGCGTTTTGCGAAGAAGATTCTTTTTATTATTGCAGGCAGTGTGTGCCTTGCGCTTGGCTTCATTGGAATGTTTGTACCGATTCTGCCCACAACGCCGCTTGTGCTTCTTGCAGCGTTTCTGTTTTCACGTAGCTCGGAGCGCCTTAGTTCCTGGATTGCTCAAACTCCAATTTACCGAGCATATGTTGAGCCCTTCAAGCAAAGCGGTGGTATTTCTCTGCCTAGGAAGATGAGGATCCTGGCCATCTCCTATTCGGTGATGGGCCTTAGTGCATTTCTGGTCCAAAAGCCCGTTGTGTGGATAGTGCTAGCTGCTGTTGCGATTTTCCTGGGGGTTTTAATGCTGGCTATTATTCCCACCATTCCTAAGGAAAGGGAGCTTGACCATGGTGACGGCCTTGAGCTTGATGCTGTTACCAGAGTGCGTGAGCACGACTAGTGCTTTTATCCCAGCGCAACGTCGAGAACCATCATCAGGCTGAACCCGATGGCAAAGAACACCGTGCCAAGGTTAGAATGCTTGCCTTGAGATAGTTCCGGCATCAGTTCTTCGACCACCACATACAGCATGGCTCCTGCTGCAAAGCTTAAAAGATAAGGCAGTGCCGCAATGATGAGCTGTGAGGCAATGATCGTCAGCACTGCACCAATGGGCTCTACGATGCCGGAAACAACGCCACCTGCGAATGCCTTTCTTCTGCTCATCCCTTCTGCTCGAAGCGGCATCGAGATGATTGCACCTTCTGGGAAATTCTGAATAGCGATGCCGAGGGACAATGCCAAAGCGCTTGCTGCTGTGATCTGCGCATTTCCCGAAAGGAAGCCTGCGTACATTACGCCAACCGCCATGCCCTCCGGGATATTATGCAGCGTCACTGCCAATACCATCATTGTAGTACGGCTAAGTTTGCTTTTTGGGCCCTCTGACTGTTCGCTGCCCACATGTAGATGGGGAATCAGGCGGTCTAAGGCAAGCAAGAACAGCACGCCGAACCAGAATCCCGCAAAAGCGGGAACGAACGAAAGCGCTCCCATCGGAGCCGATTGCTCTATAGCAGGAATGAGCAGGCTCCAAACCGACGCGGCAACCATTACCCCTGCGGCAAATCCCGCTAGGCAACGTTGCGTCAGGTTTCCCAGATTGTTTTTCATGAAAAGCACGCAGGCAGCGCCCATCGTCGTGCCTAAAAAGGGAATCAGGATTCCAAGGATGGTTTCTATTGGCTTCTCCTTCTTTCGGTTGTTTATTTCTTCTTTGAGGCGCACCCCTGTTTCGCGCAAAGGGATCAACTAATCAGCGATGGCGACTTCTTGTTCAGCAATCAGATTGGCAGCCCCTTAAGAGAACTTTTCGAGGGGCTGTCAAATGCAATCCACGTTTAACGAGCTGCGAAATCTGTTTTACTCCTGCACTTTCAACGCTTCGGACAGGCTTACTCGTCTGATCGAGCGTGTATGCATGAGCGCCACAAGGAGATAGGTTGCAAATCCGATGCCTACGCATGCAGCCATGCACCACCAGGGGACGTAGATCTCGATGTTGCCGTTGTAGGAGAGCAGCATTGAACGGAAAATTACGGTGAGTGAGCCGATGATAAGAGGTTGGCACAGCACAAGCGATGCGATCACGCAAAGCGTGACCGAGCGGATGTAAAGATGTGTGACCTCCTTATCGCGGTAGCCGAATACCTTCATATAGCTGATGGAGCGTGCGCTGCGATCGATGACTGCTTTGGTGAGCAGGTACATGAACAGCAAGAAGATGAATACGGCCAAGCCCACCATCATTCCAATCATGGAGTCCATCATGTCTACGAATTGGTTGCCCACCGCACGCATGTCATCGGGAGTTGTGTCGTTTGCGTAGTAGCGTGCGTCCAAGGTGAGTGCTTTGTTGCTAACGTATCCGTTGAAATATGACTTATCGTGATCGAACATTGCATTGAAGTCGTCGATGCTCATATACACGTTCATGTCCGATTTCGAACCCCAGGTGTCTTCCTGGCCCGAGAAGGTAAGGCTGCGGGTTTGGTCTTCGTACTTGTCGTAGAGGTTTACCTGTTGGTTTTCATTCCAGCCGAACTTGTCTGCAAGGCCTGCTCCGAATACGGCTTTGCCATCGCCTATATCAAGATCCTTCCAGTAACGGGAATTTGGTTGGATGCCGTAGACGGCAACAGTTTCGGTGCCGTTGTTGTTTCCTCGGTCGTATTCAAGCTGGTAGACGGCGTACTTTTCTGCTTGGTTAATGACATCAGCGCCGTTGTCGGTGGTGTTTACGGGATGAATATTGTCATCGTCTGTATCGATATCGGCGGCTTTTTCCATTAGGTCGATAGCGTCGTCGCGGTTGCATCCAAGAGCGCCGGCAATGTCATCGATAGATGCATAGAAGGCGTCCTTTTTTCGTTGTGCTTTAGAAAGGGCGTTAGTTGCTGCCTGGGTAGTTTCGACAGAAGGTGACGCCATTGCTTCATGGTATGCATCCTGTGCGGCATCTGCTGCTTCTTCCAATTCGTCTTGCGCGTCTTCTGCGGCGGTAAGCAGCGTACCGTTGATGGACTGTAGGCGTTCGAGTGCGGTCCACGCTTCGCGTTCTTCGGGTGTTCCTTCGAGTTCGAGTGGCGCCTTCAAGGTGTAGGTATGTTCGGCAACGAGGCTTGTTTCCAGGTTGTCGGCGTAGTGCGTCATGGTGGGCAGGATAGCCAAACCAAAAAGCAAAAGCAGGCTGGCAAATGCAATTCCCACAAAGAGTGTGGCGAAGTTGCCAAAGTTTCGCAGGAAGATACGAAGGCGGAAGCGCGCTACGAAGCTCAGACGTTCGGGTAAGCGCACGCCGCGCTTGGTGCCCGATTTCCCGGCAGCTTCGTGACGCAGGAACTGCAGTGGCGTTTTTCCCATTTTGCGCAGAAGGCCCACGAGCGTAATGATGATAAGTGCGGCAGCGGGCACCACGGTGCACTTGAGGAAGATGCCCCAGTCCCAGAACACCTGGAACGGAGGCAGGCTGTAGGAGCCGTAGTAAAGCTGGCGCATGGGCTCGGTAAAGAATGCCACTCCGAGTGCGGTACCTAGACCAGCTGCCAAGATGCCTATAATTGCCGGCAGCGCTAGATAGTGCAGGACAATCTCGCTTCGGCGATATCCGCTTGCCAGAAGGGTGCCGATGATGGCGCTTTCCTGTTCGATGGTGGCGTTGGTAAGCACCACAAATACGAATGCCATGATAACGATGATGATGTAGAGCAGGGTAGTCCACATGGCCGAATCGCCTTCAACATCGTCTGCGGCGTAGCCAATTCCTTGGTTGGCGCTTGCATCGGTGAGGTCGTCGATATTTGCATCGGCATCCGCCATTGCCTCTGCCATATCTTTTTCGGCATCGGTGCGGTCTGCAACGGAAAGGTTGCGGTTGGCGAAGGTAAACGAGTAGGTGTATGTGGGTGCGCCGCCAGCATCTTTAAGCGTTTCAAAGCCCGCGGGGGAAACTTCGGCAACGCCATAGGTGATGGTGTTCACGGTAAAGTCGGAGTTATTGAGGAAAAGCGCTTGGCTGTCCGGTTGGGTCATGATGCCGCAGACGGTGTAGGCGCTGCCTTCAAGATCGACGGTATCGCCCACATGGATATCGTTGTTTTTTGCAAACACGCGGTCGATGGCAACTTCATTTTCGGTTGCAGGTTCTGAACCCTCGCAGTAGGCTGCGATGTCTACTTGGGTTCGATGCTTGTAGGTACGCAGTGTGCGTTTGGTCCCATCGTCATTGGGGAGTGTGATGGCGGCATCGATGGAATAGTTATCGAAGAGCGTAACGCCGCCCACGTCTTCGGCTGCATCGCGTGCGGCTTGAAGCTGGTTGTCGGTGGCTTCGAACGAGGTGGCTAAACGGCCGTCTTCGATGGTGTATTCGCCGTGCATGCCATCGATGATCTGGCTGATCGAATGCGCGGCAAGTAGAAAGCCTGAGGTCAGAGCAATGGCTCCGCACATGAGCAGAAAGATGCCAAGGTATTTGCCGATGTTGTTCTTGAGTTCGCGGGGGAGTCGTTTGGCAAGTGGTGTCATCGTTCGCCTACCATTCAAGCTCGCAAGCGGGCACAGGCGCTCCATTTGCTGCGTCTTCCGCCAGGCGTCCGTCGCGCAAACGAAGCACGCGGTTTGCCATGCGTGCTATGGCGGCGTTGTGTGTGACGATAACGATCGTGCAGCCATACGTGCGGTTCACGCTTTCCATAAGCTCAAGAACCTCTTTCGAGGTTTTGTAGTCGAGGGCGCCTGTGGGCTCGTCGCACAAGATAAGGCCAGGGTTCTTTACCAGCGCGCGTCCGATTGCGCAACGCTGCTGCTGGCCACCTGAAACCTGGCGGGGAAATTTGTTGCGGTGTTCCCATAGGCCAAGCGAATGCAACAGTTCGTCTATGGGGAGGGGTTTCTTGGAAAGGTGCGCTGTGACCTCGATGTTTTCGCGAATGGTAAGGTCGGGGACCAGGTTGTAGAACTGGAAAACGAAGCCAAGTTCACGGCGGCGGTATTCGCCCAAGGTTTTTGCGGAAAGTGCGGTGATCTCGCATTCTCCGACGTGGATCGTGCCGCCGTCGGCCCCTTCGAGTCCGCCGATGAGGTTCAGAAACGTTGATTTTCCTGAACCGGAGGGGCCGAGCATAACGCAGATTTCGCCTTTATTTACCGTGGTGGTAACCCCATCCAGCACTTGGATGCGCGCCTCGTCGTTGCCGTAGTGCTTCTTGAGTCCGTTGACCACCAGGTAGGGGGAGTTGCCCTTCATGTGTGCTCCAATCTGGGTGCGTAAGGCCAACGGAGCGGTCGGTATGAGAGCAGAGTTAGCCATGGCTAAGTTAGGTTAAGCTAACTTTAACACAGATGCATAGTGCATACCGAAAGAGAATGATTGGGGAGATTGGGCAATTACCAAGGTTTGGACTTGTTTCTTTTTGCTGTTGAATGAAACAAGGCGCCCGCCGAATGGCGAGCGCCTTGTTTTTGCAAACAAACAAGCTGGTAAAAGCTACTTTTTGATAGACTTGAATGCTTCGGTCTGAGCCTTGATGCCGCGCTCGGCTGCTAGGCGCTCGATGGAAGTTGCGCCGAAGAAGCCATCGATACCAGGAACGTTTTCGATGATGTAAGCCGCATCCTTGGGCTCGGAGATGGGGCCGCCATGGCAGATAACGAGTGCATCGGGGTTGATGTCCTTTACAACCTTTACGATGCCTTCGATGATCTTTGCGCAATCCTCGAGAGTGCGTGCGGTTTCTGCGCCGATGGTGCCACCGGTGGTAAGGCCCATGTGGGCAACGATGATGTCTGCGCCGGCCTTGGTCATTGCTGCTGCTTGCTCTTCATCGAAGACATACGGGCAGGTCAGCATGTCGAGCTTGTGAGCCTCGGCAATCATATCTACCTCAAGGCCGTAGCCCATACCGGTTTCTTCGAGGTTCTTGCGGAATGTGCCGTCGATAAGACCTACAGTGGGGAAGTTCTGAACGCCGTTGAAGCCCTGTTCTTTAAGTTCGGCCAGGTACTTCTTCATAACGCGGAAGGGATCGGTGCCGCATACGCCAGCGAGAACGGGGGTGTCCTTCACAACAGGCAAAACTTCGGCGCCCATTTCAACAACAATCTGGTTTGCATCGCCGTAGGAAAGCAGGCCAGCAAGAGAGCCGCGGCCAGCCATGCGGAATCGACCAGAGTTGTAGATAACGAAGATGTCGGCACCGCCGGCCTCAGCGGATTTAGCCGTGATGCCCGTACCGGCGCCTACACCGAGCAGGATGTTGCCTTCGTCGAGGGACTTGCGGAAGCGGTCGAGGATTTCTGCGCGGGACAATTCAAGCATGGTTTTCTCCTTTTCCTTGAGGAACTTTTACTTTAATGAGCATTTTTTCCAATAAGAGATACCGCCCTTATGGAAAAAGGCCCAATGAAGCTAGGGTTGCGGTGCCGCTTGGGGCACCCTCTGTAATAAAAAGACGAGAACTAGGTGTTCTCGTCTTTTTGTATCGTTATTGATTCATGAGGTCGATCAGCTTTTGTGCTGCGGCGATGGCGAATTCGTCGTCGTTCACATGAGCATCCATTTCGATGAGCTCAGCCTTTGTCGGGTCGATCTCATCGCGAAGTACTTGGAACAATGCCGCATCTTCTTCGGGACCATAGAACGGCTGGCCTTCTGCGTCGATCATCGAAACGCCCTTCAAAGGCAACATAACGGCGCACGGGCCGATAGACATGTTCACCTTGCTTGCGATAGCACGCCCAATTTGCTCGTTTTCTTCAACCGTGGTGCGCATAAGCGTAACGGTTGGGTTGTGCTTGTACAGGTTGCGAGACTGGTAATGCTCGGGGACGGTATCCCACGGGCCGAAATTCACCATGTCGTCAGCGCCTACGGACACCACAGCGGGAATACCGTTAAGGGCAGCAGCACTGCAGCGATCGGGGCCAGCGTTAAGAACGCCGCCAGCAATTTCATCGCACCATTCGGTGGTAGTCAGATCGAGCACGCCTTTAATGAAGCCGCCGTTGATCAGGGATTCCATGCATTTTCCGCCCGTGCCAGTTGCATGGAATACAAGTACTTCATAGCCGTTTGATTCCAGGTATGCCTGTGCTTTCTGGATAGCGGGCGTGGTAACGCCGAACATGGTTGCGGCTACAAGTGGTTTGGAATCTTCGTGCTTGGGAGCAGTGTGCTCGAGCATGCCTGTCATAGCGGCAACCGCGTTGTTGAAGATCGTTGCAGAGAAGGAATTGATGCCCGCAACGTCAACGATGGAGGGGAACATGGCAATGTCGGATGCGCCGACGTAGGGCGAAGTATCACCTGAAGCCATGGTGGACACCATAACCTTGGGAACGCCTACCGGCAGCTTGCGCATGCCTGCGGTTGCGATAGCGGTTCCGCCCGATCCGCCCATGGAAAAGACGCCGTCAAAGCGACCGTTGGCATACAGCGTAGGCAAAAGCTTTTCAACGCCGCGCGTCATGGTTTCTGTGGCGAAGGCGCGGTCCTTCTTTTCGACGATGGTTGACATTTCGATATCAACTGCTGCTGCTACTTCCGTGTTGGTAACGTCAGGCATGGTTTGCGGATCGAATACGCCGCAGTGGATGGTAATGGTGTTGATGCCCAGCTCTTCGAAGCGGGTTTTAACGTAGGCGAATTCTTCGCCTTTGGTGTCAAAAGTGCCAATAATAGCAACAGTTTTCATGTAAGCCTCCCCCAAAAATAGATCCCAATAGCTTCGAGAGCTATTGGCTTTTTTACAATAGATTAAGAATTGTTAGAAATCAATGAACGTGTTCATCTAGACGGACGGATTAAGCTTTTTGGGCATTCGTTAGAAGCACCTCTTCTAACTTTTCTGTTGCTTGCTTATTTAAAAATAGTGTCGTTCCACCAGGTAAACAGTGTTATCTGTTCCTATTGATACTTTTCTGAAATAGGCTTGAATACCAATTCGATATGAAACTTTAACTGCGGTTTGCTTTATGCCATTGGGTTGTATGCTCGTCGGTGACTTCAAGCGTTGCGCAGTCCACCAAATAGAAATCGACGATTTCAGCAGAAGCGGATTCTGCTCCATCTGCTGCGAAGCGGTGCTTTTGCAGAACGTATTCCCGATTCGATAATCTTTCATGCTGTTCGTTCAGGATAATGTGTAGCTCGGTAACTTGGCCGGTTTTTTCGTTTGGTTCCCTGGAGATTACGGCATAGGGGTAGCCCTTAGCCGTAATTTTGTATTCCATCTCGAATCCGTCGACCCCAATGTAGCTGGCAACCGCTGCCATTTCCTGTTTGTATGCTTGGTAGTCTTGGGCGGTAGGGTAGCCATCTTCGTCGATCTTTGGGGTTTCGTTCTGTGCATCAGGAATTGTTTTGCCGTTATAGGTGTCTAGCTGGAGCTCTTCAATTTCCCCATCCAATCTGAGGTTATAGCGATAGTCGCTTTGCTCTTCGCCGAATATGGTGGCTGATGCGTGGTCGCTGCCCCATATAGTTTCCCAGTTTTCAGGACCAAGGTTTTTGCCGTCGTTGGCAATGTCGAAGCTGCACGTTGTGACGGTTTTCCCATTGCTTTCGAGAACAAGACGGGCGTGGGTTGAACCGAAGGGCCAATCTGGTTCTCCGATTTGCTGGAAGTGCAGTTCGTAGGCGCCATCGGGAGATTCCGATATGTCGATATCGGTTGTTTTGTAATTGATGTTGTAAAGAAGTAGGCCGCTCGCCAGCGCAATAAGAACCCAGCTCCACGCTGCGATTCCCAGGAAGATTTGGATTCCCCGTTTTTTGATAAAGACGCAGCCTACAACGTTAGCTGTGGCAATGAATAGCATTATGAGAATAAGCACCATATCGGGGTTCCTTGGATCATCGTCCTTTTGGTTGGTGCTTAGAGGATAACGCTGAGCCTTTACCTCTTGAACTTATTCAATAGGAACCCGAAAAGGCCGATGCCGTCTTCTATAGCGTTCTTTGTTCTTGTGTAGTCGCCCATGGTGTCGTTTTCGATCATGCGCTCTCGATTTTCCTTCAGGATGCGCCCCTCGGCTTCGACTCTGGCGGATGTAAGTACGGAGTCGGCAAAGTATTCCGCGGTTTCTTTTCGGTTTTCGCGCATCATACTTTTGGCAGTTTTGAGCGATTCTCGCCGTTGTTCTTTTGTTTGTGGGGAGGCTTTCTGGGTGCATTGGCAGATGAGCGCCACGAACTTTTCCAAAAACCCTTCAGACGCGAAGCGATTTTCGAATGTTTTGAAGTCTGCGCACTGCTCACCAAGCGTGGCCACTTCGGCGCAGAATGCGTCCACTTCGGGCCGCAAGCCATCAGGCACGATGAGATATTCATCGAGGTAGTTCGTTTTCGCATCAACGCTTTTTTGTACGTCGCTGTTCATGTTCGTGCCCTTTCTCGCGTGCGTTTGCTGGGATGGGTGTTCCTTATCAGAGGATGCCATAGATGCGCGTGCGGGGGTATGAACCTATGTCCCATTATTGCTGCAGGTATGCGCCATTGTTTCCCATTTTGGATGATGGTGGTGGGGTGGTGAAAGCCGCTTAATTGTCGGTTTTGTCGCTTGTTCTTGCGTGGAGATTGGACATCGTCGATTGTGGCGTTTTCGCCGTTGAACTGCGCTGCCACGTTATAATGCTACAACGTATTTGTTGTATAGCATTTTAGTGGTGGGAGCATGTATGACTAAGAGCTACAAGGGGCTTGCTAGGGGCAACCTTTGTAAATCAGGGGCTTGTAGTTTCTTGACGGATGGAAGCCGAGCTTCCGCAGCTTCGAGCATTCTCTGCATTCGGTCTGAAGCAGCCAAGGGGGAAATGTCCATTTGCGGCATCGGCTTCTCTGGCTTTGTGCGCGCCTGCGTGATCGAAAAGCTCGCGAAGAAGGGGGCCTGTGCGTGATTTGCGTAAAGACTCTTACGGTTCAGCTTATTGACGCGCAGCCAGACCGTATTCGTATTTGTCGTGTTGAGGGGGAGTCTCTTGTAACTATTGTTGTTCCAAGGGAGGACCTCGCCGAGGCGAAGGCATTGCCGAATATCCCGCAACGTGGCATCTACTATTTGCTTGATGAAGACCACGGTAACGTGAGTCGCGTCTATGCGGGCCAAACCACGCAAGGCATCGTGCGCCTTGATGCCCATAGGGCAAGAAAAGAGTTCTGGAATAAAGCCATCATGTTTCTCGATGACGACCAGAATATTAGCAAAGATGCCCTAGATGTTCTTGAAGCAAAGGCTATCGATTATGTTCGCACTCACGGTTCGTATGAAACCGACAATGCGGTTACGCCTAAGCCCTATGTCGATCCATACAAAGAAGAGGCGATTGAGCGTCTCCATGAGCGAATCCTATTTAGAATGGCGGTGCTGGGGTACGACTTGGATAGGGTCGACCAAAGTCCCGTGGGCGCTTCTATCGTTTTCCATACCAAGAGAAATGGGATACGCGGTATAGGTCGTTACGATAAGAGCACCGGGCGCTTCACAGTGTTTGCTGGCTCTGAGATTGACCTCTCGAAGCCCGTGCTGAAGAATGCAGGTGTTGCTGCGATGCGGGGGAAGATTTTTGGTAATGCTAACGGACTTGTGGAGCTTGCTGAGGATCTTGACTTTCCGACGCCTAGCGCCGCTGCTGTATTTGTTCTCGGGGGCAGTCAAAACGGCTGGACGGAATGGGTGGACGGTGAAGGTAAAACGCTCAACCAGGTTTATAGAAGCGAGGATAAATAGATGAACAAGCTTGAGTGAGCGGACACCCATTCAAGCGGTTTATACCAGCGTTATTGTTGAATAAGATCTTCGCTTAATTGTCTATGAGGTCTTGTTTGGTGGGATAGTGAAGGACTCCTTCTGAGTTATCCCAACCATGCTGCTTCAGAACAGTGATGACTGCCTCTTCGAAGGCGGACTCTTTATCGAAGATCATAGTGATAACTATCTACGAAAATGCGAAAGCTTTGCCTTTGTATACCACGAGGAATTATACGTTATAGGGTATTTATCAGGGGATAGTACAATATGGCTGCACCGTCTTTCGTCTTGTCTGCGTAGTGGAATGGCCATGCTGCAGCATTTGCTTTGTTTATGAGAGCTGCTTTGAGTTGTGGTTGGCGGTATCAGCGTCAAAACAATCTGAGCGTAATTTGTTGGGGTCTACGGCGCATTCGATGAGGTCTTGAACAAACAGGTACTGGCTGTGGCGGCTTGAGCACGTTATTTCTTTCGCTCGGTTTTCAGTGATTCTTCTAATGCTTGTTGCCTTCTGGCTCCGTGGGTAGGATGTAAATGTTTTCGCTGTCAACCGCGATTTGCGCTGGTTGGTTGTAGAGAGCGTTGATCTCCCGAACGCTCTGCTTAAAGGGTGAAACGTCGGGGGTCTTAGCCTGGTGAAGTTTTTCGATGAGCTTCTTTGCTTGACGATCGTTGTACTTGCGGATTCCCTCTCCAGCTCCTTCAAGGGCTTCATCGATGAGCGTATTGTCTCCCACTGGTGTTGTTGCTATGGCATGCCCGAGTTTCACTCCAGCTGATGAAAGGCCCCTCAATAGCGCGGTATCAATAGTACCCGTGACGCTGGCTTCGAGCTTGTTGTAACACTGGGTATAGAGTTTGCGGTATGCGATAGAATCCGACTCTATTTTTGCCACAGTGTCGGCGAGTTTAGCTGATTCGAAGTTTTCTGCGAGCATGGGTTCGAGGAATAGCGAGAATGCGTGGATATAGGTGGCAAGTTGGCAATCTTTGAGGAGGTCTAGAACCTTATCTAAACGTTTGCCAACGCTGGTTCGCAACTCGATGCTATTTTTGGTGAGCGTTGCTCTTATTTGGTTGCTGTAAAGTTCAATGTCCTGGGCGGAAGCTTGCTTGATATCGAGCACCTTCATATGCGCGTTTGTCATGTAGGTAGTGTTACCGTAATTCAGTCCATAGCCATTGAGGATGTCGGCAAGCGTTTTAAGATTGCCGCGCATATTAGCCTTATCGCGTTGGCGCATGTAGTCGAACATGTCATCAAGAGTCTTTTGGATAGAATCTAACTTTTGATTTATTTGCGTGAGCGCTGCTGCCATAAAGAGCATGGTTGGATCATAGGGCACCTGAACGGTACTCGTAGTTTCGCCGCTGGCTATATGAAAGCGAGCTTGAGCAAAGCTGTTAGCCGAATCTCGGTAGGATCCCATAAGCCCGCTGTTGTCTTTGAAATTCTGGAGAATTGAGGGATCGAGTGGATTGCCGAACTTGTCAGTTGGTTGAAGCAACGAGGGGGTTTTAACTGTGGTGGTTACGGTGCGGAATGCTTCTGGTAGCGAAGAAAATGCAACGCCCAGTTCTGGAATGTGCTCAAGCGGGAGCTTTATGGCGTCTGAGGTATTGGTGTGTTCTTCGGTAGGGGTAAGACGGATTTCGGTTGCCACGAGCCGCTCGATCGCAATCTGTCTGTGCTGGCTATTCGTTGTTGCCTTGGGCTCTTCGTTTACCATATTGCGCTCCTGATTTGCAGTTTGTTGTCGTTATTATCTCACTGTTAGCAAGTAGTTTATCTGGGTTCGCATCGAAGGGGATGGTCACGAAGTCGGTCCTGAAATATTGACGACGCGCTGTTTGGGATTGCGAGTTCTCGTCGTCGAGGGTGTTGGTGAACTTGGGAGTTTGCCAACACCCTGATTAATCTCCCATATACGTTCCGACGAACAGTGGCGCACCGGAATGCGAGAACACGGCGAATGCGAATGGCCTGTCAAGCTCGATTATTGCAGGGTCCGTTTTGGGGAAGGTCGGGCAAGCAGCCACCGCAACTAAAGTGGTATACGCTGCACCATCGGCTCCGTTGGGGTCAAGCTTAAGTATGGTGTTTTGGGTAACCTTGCTTACCATGACATCCGCTTTGGTAATTCCTCCCAGCTCGGCTTCTGGCGTAAAGGCTTTCCGTACGCCCAAAGAGTGAAGCGTATCCTCGAACTCAGGATCTTCGGATTTAAGTTCTAGCTGTGGCATATAGAGTTCAATACCGCCGTCGGGGCGGGTGGCGCCTTCGTCTTCGAAACAACGCGAAATAGCTTTCCATGCTGCTCCGCTTTTTACGAAGCTGTCCATTTCCTCAGCGTTGTTGGGCATGGCAAACACGGCTTGGGCGTCAGATTGCATGGGCCATGAAACGGCTATTTCATCATGCGTTTTTAATAGCTTCGCATCAGAACTGAAGCCGCCCATCATTGTGATGGTGCGGCTTCCCGTTGGCGCATTGAAGACGATTTCGTCCTCAGCGTCTAGGGGATCCATCCAGTTATCCTTGAAATGCAGTGCACTTATAACAGTGAATAGGGTTTCGGCGTTAAATCCGGGTGCAGTTGAAAACTTCCCACCCGTGTTTTTGCTCAGCCATGCCGATATTTGGGACTTTGTTTCAGGTGTTCCGAACTCAACTTCAGCGGCTTGCCCGTTTGCATTTGCTATTGCTTGGGGGAAGTCTGGGCATAGGGGAGCGGTAAGCTTGTTAGCCCATACGGAGGCGGCAATGTTGAGGCTGTAATCCTCTGGAACGTACTCGGGGTGTTCTTCAAATAGTCGAGCGCATGTTTCCCGCCGTGAGTCTGCGTTCCCCAGTACCCCTTCAATCTCGTTGAGTGTTTCGCCTTTGGCGCCCCTTGCCAATACCTCAAGTGCAACGTAGAGGCTTGCCGGCGATGCAAGGAAGCTCTGTGTATTTGCGTAGCCATTGTTCAGTAGGTGAGCGGCTATGGATGCCAAACCTGGTACATTCGCGTTGCTAGTAGAAAAAATGAACTTCGACAGTTTTGCTTCGTTAGGATTCGTGTTGCATTCCATGAAAGGCCCTTCCCGCAGTATTTGAAAGCTTGGTCCCCGATGCCAAGCTCCTCTCGTTTGAGGTCTGACATCGGGGCCTTTGCGCAAATACTAACGAAATGCCTGTTAGCGTGTGTCTTGCGGAATGGACAGCCTCACCTGCCCTCTAACGAAGGTCCATTTCAATGACGTCGCCGGGCGGGTTTGGAAGCGTTGGTGCCCGATTCCAGCATGTACAGCGCATTTGCGGTAAGCGTTGCGGGCGAACCTGGGCGGCCCGCAACGGGGTGCCGGTAAGCGTTCCGTCGGGCTTCACTTCCACGTTAAGCATGCGAACAGCGAAGAAAAGCGCCCATCGGTAACCACCGATGGGCGCTCGCAAACGGCATGTTTCTTGTTCTTAGCGCTTCTGCATTCTCAAGGCGGATGCAAACAGGGCGCCTGCCGTTATCAGCAATGCGACGATTGCAATGATTGGTGCATTGCCGTCACCCGTATGAGGGGTGGCTGCTGCTGGTTTATCGCCGGCGTCAGACTTATTGTTCGCGTTGGGATCGCTGCCCTCTGTTGGCTTGGTGTCTTCAGCGGGTGCAGCCTTTTCGGTATAGACGTTTTCGAACGTCATGACATCAACGGGGGTATCCTGCGTCTTTTCGTAGAATTCGCCGCTGTCTGTTGCTACCAGTTCAACGGGGAATACTTCGAAGCTTGGCTGGGCCGTGCCCTGATTGTCGGTTGCTCCGTCGTTGCAGAAGATTTGGTATGCGGCATCCGAATAGGTCCAGTTTGCAATGCCGGTGTTCTTTTCACGTACGCAAAAGCCTTCGCACGTTATGTTGTCCACTTGCTTTTTCGGGCCTTGGATGGTGAGGGCGTTTTCGTATTCTCCTTCGCCATTCGTAGCTACGGTTGCCGTTATGGTCACATCGCTGTAATCCTCGATCTGGCCAACGCTAACATCAAAGACCTCTAGCTCAAATTCCTGCTTACCGGGAGCAATGTCGCCGCCCTTTTTGACTACCTTCGTGAACGGAAGGGAATAGGTCACGGTTTTTTCGCCAGTGATGAAATGGATGTTCTTGTAAAGGTGAAGGAAGCCTTTAGCCTGTTCGGCTCCATCGTGCTCAATAAGATCGATTGACGTGCCTTCGCTATCAACAGCCATGGCATACGTCAGCGCGAAGTCATCGTTGATAGTGGGACAGTCGGCAAGTGCGGGAATATTGTTCTGGCTGGTGTTTTTGGCGTCGATCTCTGCCTCATAAACCGTAAAGTTGCCATTGCAGCCTGAAGGGTATTCGCCGCTAAGCGTGACTTTCGCTTTTCCCCTAATGGCGATGTTGCCCTTTGCCCACAGAGGAGAGTCAACGGTAGAGGTGGCCTGGAGGGTACCACCATCGATAGTCATATTGCCTGTGGCGAAGAGTCCTGGGTATAAGCTTTTGGCGGTAACAGCTGAATTTGAAATGTTGATATTGCCTGCAGAGCTGTCGGTGGAGTTAATGTACGCAGCGTTGCAATTTTGCTCGGTTGCCGAGATGTTTACGGTGCAGCCGTTCTTGATAGCCAGGTTAGCGGCATCGATGCCTGCATACAGTCCGTTAGAAGTGAGTTGCGTGTTGTCGAGGGAGACTGTGCCATCGCATGCAATGCCGAGTCCGCCAGGGGAATGGATGGAGACGGCTGTGTTCTGCATGGTGACGTCGCCGGCTACGCTTATGCCGTCCATCGTGTCTCCCGCGACCGAGATGGCAAGGCTTCCCGATCCATGGAAAATGACGTTCCCCGTGGCCATGATGCCTATATTGTCGTTGAAGGTGATTTGGTTACTTCCCTGGAGTGTGATGGTTAAATCGCCTGTTAGCTCCGAATCAATGCCGCCATAGTCTACCGCGTTTGTGATGGAGGCATTGTTGAGCGTGAGGTTCTGCGTGGCGGGGTCATAAGTTGCAGTGCCTTCACCGCATTGGATGGTGAGTTTTTCGCTGGTGAAGTGCTCGCCATTAACGGATAGGTCATAATTGGTGGCGGCGAATGACGCAGTAGGCGCTATTGCTAGGGCGAATACTAACGCAAAGATGCCGGATATCAGTTTCTGTGCTTTGCTCATAACATTTCCTTCTGTTTAGGGTTTGCGCAGGAACAAATTTGTTTTTGCGACATTGTCTGGAACTGCATATGACGACTTGTTGTGATAGTTGCAGTATTTGCTCTCTTGTTGGTTTAGCGACCAGGTAAATATTTGTCATTCTATTTGACTGTCTGATTATTCATGCCACCTTATGTCTCATCTTTTAGGCCTATTCGTGGACAAATGGCTCAATATCGTGGCAAACCGAACGTGGACCACCTTGCCAATCTGGCCTCATAATTGGTTTCGGCTTTACCTTTTTCTAACATGCCCAACGAGTCAATTTTGGCCGTGTCTTATATTCTTAGTACGAAAGCGAAATGGCTATTCTCGATACGAGCGCTCAAGGCAAAGCTCGCATTGGAGTAATGCCGCCGATTTCGGCAGAAGAAAGCCCTGAAGCACATATTGAATCGGCCGAACAATGTGTCGTCGAATTGAGGAACGCGAAATGAAGATCCTTGCCATCAACGGCAGTCCTAAAGGCAAACGAAGCAATACTTGGCGCCTAACCAGCGCTTTTCTTGAAGGTATTACCATTCAGGAAGAAAATGGCGGTGCACAGGCCCCTGAAATCGAAACCCTTAACATCGGCTCGCTTAACATCAAACCCTGCTTGGGTTGTTTCTCATGTTGGAGCAAGACGCCAGGGGAGTGTTGCATCCACGACGATATGCAGGGAGTTATCGATAAAATCCTGTGGGCCGACATTGTTGTTTGGAGTTTCCCTCTGTATTACTTCGGGTTGCCCGGTCAGCTGAAAACCCTCATCGACCGTCAGCTTCCTATGTCCCTTCCGTTCATGTGCACGGAAACGGAAAGCGGAGGGCATCCTTCTCGCTACGATATGAGCGGCAAGAGCACCGTGGTTATTTCCACGTGCGGCTTCTACACTGCCCAGGGGAACTACGACTGCGTTACCAGTCTGTACGACCGACTGTGCGGAAAAGGCGGCTACACTGCGATTTTCTGCGGACAAGGTGAGCTTTTCAGGGTGAAAGAGCTTTCAGAACGCACTGACGAATATCTTTCTTGGGTGAAGAAAGCGGGGCAGGAATTTGCTTCTGATGGCATTACCGGAGAAACTCGCGGCAAGCTTGACCGGAACCTATTCCCGCGTGATGTTTTTGAGGCGATGGCAGATGCTAGCTGGGGCGTTGGCGAATCGGGTGAAAAGGAAGATCCTAGCTTGGTGTTCACCCGTCAAATGGCAGCCCTTTATCGCAAGGAATCATGGCAGGAGCACGATGTTGTGCTGGACATGAACTATACCGATATCGGTAAGGTCTATCGCATCACTCTCGGGCAAAGGGGAAGCCGGGTTGAAGTAGAGCCTGAAGATGGCTTTGCTGATGGTTTCACCACACGAATCAACACGCCCTTTGATGTTTGGCGCTCAATTGCAAGCGGCGAGATTGCTGGAGATGAAGCGCTCATAAAGCATCTGTACTCCGTAGAGGGCGATTTCGACCTGATGATGCACTGGGATGATTTTTTTGGCGCGGCATCGAGCGCGGGCGCAAATAATTCGGATGTGCTTGAAGGTGTGAACAGTGGTGATGAGGGCAACGGCAAAAGCGCCAGCGAGCCGAAGACCAATATGCTGCTGCTCTTGATTCCCTGGATCGTGTTCTGGGTTGTTGCGTCTATTGATGGGTTTTGGGGCAGCTTGGTCAGCGTGGCGGTATGCGTGTTGCTGCCGGTTTTGATGCATCGGACAAAGGCTACGCTGTATGACCAGATTTCTGGTTTAGGGGTAGGCGCGTGTTCTGTTGCGTTGCTGGCGGGAGCATCGCCGATTCTTGTTGTCCCAGTGTCATACCTGTTGTTCGGGCTGATGTGGACGGTTTCGTGCTTCCTGAAAGTGCCACTGACTGCGCATTATTCCAAGAACAGCTATAACGGGGAAGCGGCATTGCGCAATCCGATCTTCATGAGAACGAACCGCATCCTTACGGCGGCGTGGGGAGTGCTTTACCTGGTTACGCCTATTTGGACGTATTTCATCATGCAAACGGATGCAGCAAGCTATGTTGGCGCAATCAATTCCGTTCTTCCCGCGTTGATGGGGGTGTTCACCGCATGGTTTCAGAAGTGGTATCCACGGCACATTGCGCGTGGATAGACGATCGCGTCAAGGAGCTTGGAAAAAAGGCTTCGATCCATGGTGCATTGTTCGCGTGTAGGTGATCTGCTCATTGAGGCTGTCAAAGCGGGGGCGATAGCATCGCTGAATTGAAAATGGGAGAGTTTGTTGTTTCAAAGTATGGTGAAGCTATCTATATTGCTGGTAGCGTACTGCGCCCTTCAATTTGGCTTGGACCGTGTTAACAGCAGGGTACCTTCAATACAGTGAAGGTACCCTTTTCTTTTGTGAAGCGAATTGGCAAGCGAATCTGGACACGCTTAGCGAAATTATGTGTGCCGCTTTATAAAATTGGCGCTATGACTCGGTTCCTGCTGTCTAAGCATTTTGATATTGGTGCAGGCTATGCGCAGTACAGAAGCCCGTAAATCTTTTATTCAGCAAAACATTTTCGGCAGCAATTACGACGATGGGGGGGTTAAGATACAAAGTATTTTGAGAGCATATATAACAGAAAAGGAGGTGCGGAAGAAATGAAAATAAGCAATAAAAACAAATTCATTTCGGTCCTGATAGCTGCTGCGATGTGCCCCATGATGTTGCCAACCGCAGCATTCGCGGCTGAGGATGGCGCAGCATCGGGGGTTTCGCCATCCCCGACTGAGTTGATTCAGCCTTCTGAGTCGGAAGGCGCTGATACGAGCGCAAGCTCAGGCGATACGCTTGCCAAGCAGTCTGAATCGACGGGTGAAGCGGCCAATGCGACGACCGGCAAAGCAACTAATGAAGTAGCAGCCCCTGCAGCCGAAACTGGCAGGGAAGGTGCTACGGCAGGGGTTGCAGAAGTCAACGGTGTGAGCTATCCCAGCTTACAGGCCGCAATCGACGCTGCCCAGGGCGCCGATACCGTCAAGATGCTGACGGATGCGACCGAAGATGTAACCGTGGCTACAGGCAAGAACGTCGCACTTGACCTTGGTGGCAAGACGCTGACGAACACGAACACCGGCAAGGCGACGCTGACCATTGCGAAGGGCGCCACGGCTACCGTGAAGAACGGCAGCGTTGTTGGTGGCACGGGCTTCTACACCATCCAGAACAATGGTACGGCCACGCTCAAAGATGTCACGGCTACGGCAGGCAACACGGGTTCATCTATGCTTGACAACTGGGGCATCCTGACCATCGAGAGTGGTTCGTATTCGGGTGGTCTGAACGTTGTGAAGAGCGAGGAAGACTCGACGCTCACCATCAACGGTGGCAAGTTCGAGCTGAGCTATGCAACGTCGGGTTATACGGGCGTTGTTTTCGCCTACGGCAACACGACGTTCACTGGCGGCGAGTTTATCCAGAGTCTGACTGCCACAGGACGGTGGAACCACCCGCAGGTTATCGCGACTGGTGTTGTGGAAGGCCATACCGCTATCACGCGAGTTACCGGCGGCCACTTCGTCAACAAGATGTCTGGGGAGGGCATTTTCCGCGGTGTCGGCAAGGGCACTTCTGACAACTTTGAGGTCTCCGGCGGTACGTTTAATAAGAGCATTTCCGAAGCCTACTGCGCCGATGGCTTCGTTCCCACCAAGAACGCGGATGGCACCTACGGCGTCAAGGAAGGCCACTATGTTGCCCAAATCGGCGACAAGAAGTACGAGACGCTGGCCGATGCGATCCGTCTGGCTACAAAGGGTAAGACCATCCAGCTGCTGAGTGACGCCACAGAAAATATTACCATTGCTGCGAACAAGCAAATCACGCTTGACCTGAATGGACATACCCTCAACGGTGGCACGGGCACTGCGAAAGCGACCATCCTGAACGAGGGCACCGTGACTATTACCGACACGAGTGCTGGCAAGACCGGCACCATCAAGCGCGACGATCAGGGCATCGAGGGCGAGACCAGCTATTACGTTATCAAGAACATCGGCACGATGGTTATCGACCAGGCGAACGTCGTGAACAACTCCGGCTACAAGAAAGCAAATTCCTCTGGCTCCATGGTCGGTTCATCTCTGATTTGCAACGGCGATGACGATCCTCAGGCATCGCTCACTATTAATGGTGGCACGTTCAATCAGCCGAACTTCCTGGTTGTCAAGAACGGCACCAACGGCACGCTGACCGTGAATGGCGGCACGCTGACGAGCAATCATTCTGCAGTGCAGAACTGGAACAAGGCTCAGATTCTGGGCGGTAGCCTGACCGGTCAAATTTGGACCGATGCTTGGGTTGAGGGCGCGATCGGCGAAACCGTCATTGGCGGCGACGCTCAGTTCACCGGCGAGATCGTGGTAGATATCACGGGTGAAGTTCCTCCGACCCTGAAGATCGAAGGCGGCTCTCTTGACGTCACGTCGTGGCGCGTGACCAGCGCTGCTGCCGCGGCAAATGCCACCGTCGCAGTTTCTGGCGGCACCTTCACGGCTGCTGTCCCCGAGAACTACTGCGCCGAGGGCTATGCCCCTGCTGCCAACGCCGATGGCACATACGGCGTCAAGCTTGCCGAAGGCGCGTACCTGCTGCAGGATTACCGCAGCGGCGACCAGGCCTCTTGGACGTATCCGACCCAGGAAGGCATGGCGTTTGCTGGTTGGTACAAGGACGCTGCGTTCACGACTGCTTGCACCGCAAGTGATGTCGAGGGCGCTGCTTATGCCAAGTTCGTTCCCATTACCGACCTGCTGAAGTTTAAGGGCGGTTCGCTGAGGATGGACAAGGGTGTGCCGAGTGAGTCTACCTATCTGCGTTTCGGTTACACTAAGGCTATTCCTGAAAAAGCCACATACATCGAGAACGGCTGGTATTACAAGAGGCTTAGCGCTCCCACTTCTGGCGACCGCCGTCTCGTGGCCTACAATAACGCCTTGAACAATGACGGTACCATCACATCGAACTTGGTGTTCAATGGAGTGGCGAAGAATTACTACACTGCCAACTTCACTGAAAAGGCGTTTGTCAAGTACAAAACCGTTGACGGAACTACCGTCGAAGCGGTCGAGGATGCTTACCATTTGCGCTCGGTAAGCGAGGTTGCAGATGCTATTCTTGCGCATCCTATGGCAAGCGAAGCTGAGAAAGATTATGCTACGAGCATTAAGTCTGCAATCCAGTAGAGAGTTGAATGATATGCTAAAGAAATACGAGAGCCCCGAGCTGGATGTCATCGAGCTGGAGAATCGCGACGTTATTGTCTCCTCTGACCTTGATGGAGACAACGGCGTGAATCCGGGCGATTGGCAATAGGCATTCAGCTTCGCAAGGCCCTGCTCGGCTTGCCAGGCGGGGCCTTGCGATGATTCGCAGTTTGATGAATCTAGCGAGGGCGGGCGGTTTGCGTCCGCCCTTCGTTTGTTTGCGGATTTCCACTGATTGAACGAAGGGTTACTAAATCTATGGATACGCGAAAACGTAATGTACTTATCGGCGTGGGCGCGGCGATTTTGGTTGTCGTCGTGGTTCTCGTTGTCTTGATGGTGTCGGGCGGCTCGAGCCAAGATGAGGCGGCGTCGAAAACGGACAGTGCTGTTGCAATTGCCGCTGACGCATCTTCTAAGGACGTAGGCGTAATGCATGCGTCGGGCGACGGCACGGCCGACAACGAGGTTGATGCGTCCGCGGTGTATGGGGATTCTCCTGATGCCGCGACGGGCGAGCCCTCCGCTGGCACGTCAACTTCCAGTGGCGACGCTCCGAGCATGAGGGGCTCTGGCTCCACTTCGGACAACCAGCTGATCGGCTCGAACGCAGGCAACGGCGATTCATCCGACAAGGGTTCGGGAGATTCTGCTGGCAGTGACCCGGCCGATGGCGCCGATCCCGGCGTCAAAACTGAGCCCGACGGCTCCAAGTGGACGGGTTACTACTAAGCCACCTATCCTTCTCGCGCCTACCGCTCGGCAGCGGAACAACCGAAGCGGGTTCCAGGACGATTCTCGGAACCCGCCTTTTTAGCATCCTTCATTTTTGTTGGCTGTGTTTTGCCGCTTCTCGTTTTAAGCGGCGGTCATTTTAGGATCATCGTTTCGGGTTGCCGTCCGTTTCCCAGCAATCAATCTCGCAGACGCTTTCCCAACCTTCGTCAAAAGCGGCGGTCGCTTTCTTGGGCCTTCGTCTTTCTACATCCTGGTAGCCTCAAGGCGTTTGAGCAGGTCGATGTCTTCTTGCGCGCTACGTGCGTCGGTGACGAGCTCGCTCATGCTCGCGTTGCGCGAGAGTCCCTTGCGGATAACGTGCCCTACTTGATAGAGGCACGCTGCCGGAGCAAGCCACGCGTGCTTGCGCGCTGACGCCCAATGAGCGCGCCCGCCCTCATAAAGATAGCGAACCAAGGCCGCGGGGCTGCGGAGGTTGTGCAGCACCGTGCGGGTTGCCCGCGCGCCACGTTCCATCTTGCGCCCCATGTTCCCCCGCTGCATGATGTAGAGCAGAAGGTCGCTCGCAAGCTCCGCGTCGGCTTCGCCAAACCACGTTGCCGATGTCTGAAGTCCCAAGTAGGTACGGCAAAGCCATGTTGTGGTGACCGCCAGCTTTTCCATGCCGATCTGCTGCGCCGCATGTTGAAAGCCGCGCTCCCAAAGCTCGTCGGTCAAGTGCGCGTCAACGAACATCTGCCAATCCAGAATCTGGCGAAGCCCCAGACCCGAACCTAGATGCTGGTTGACATGCGCGAGCAACACCAGGCCGTTCTCGAGCGGCGGCAACACGGGCACGCTGAAGCCTGCGACATCGGTCCATTCGGCGCGCGGGATTGCGTCGTAAATGGCCTGGTCAAGGAAATGTGCCTGCTGCTTGTTGGTGCATGTGCTGAAATACCGATGCAGCTCGATTTCGGGACAGCCCGGCTTCTTGAAGCCCGCGTGGCGCGGATTGATTTCAAGTTCAATATCGTTATCCCAGCCCAAACGCTCCATGAGCGAAAATGCTTGCTCGAAATGGTCGGGCGGCACGATGAGGTCGATGTCGCCCATACTGCGACTGTTTGGCTGCGGGTAATTTGCCGCGGCGGCCGCACCCTTCAGCACGGCAACGGGGATGCCTGCCTGGCGAAACTCGGCGAGCACGCTGTCTTGCGCCATCATGAGGCGATATCAGCCCGACAGGTTTTTCCCGGCGCGCGCAAGGTATTCCGCCTGGTCGGCAGGGGAGAGCCCAAGGGATTCGACGGCGTTTGCCGGATAGCCGATGGCGGATTGCGCCTCCAGCTCGGACCGCACGGCAGCCCACAGACCGTCAGGGATGGGTGGAACGGGGAGCGGGATCGGGGCTGGGTGATTTGTCTCAGGTGTGGCGGTTCTGCCTGCAACGGGGACTGGGCTGCCCGCCTTGCCATCTGGCGTGCTTGCAGGCGAGCTGGAAAGCCTGGCCGTGGGAGCTTCGTCGCACGCAGCGTATTGAAGGGCGCTTTCGGCGGCGATGATTCTGATCGCGTATTCTTCGGCGGCGGAAAGCTCCACGGACTTATCCTCTCGTTGCTTCGTTGCGGCATGCGCACACGTGGAAATTGCTTGCGAACCTGGCAATCGGTCGCGCGCTCTTCCTGTGCGCCTATAATATAGCAGCGTTAATCATGAATCGAGAAATGCCTACACACCGTGCAATTCGGGGGTAGTTGCGGTTGCTGTCGCCGCCTGTGAGCAGCCACTAGCTGCCTGCAATCCCCTTGTGCCAGCTGCAACCCGCTCGTGTCGTCGTCGCCTTCCCAAGGAGCGAAGTTTATGTTCTGCGTCCAAATAGCCGAGGTTCTTGTCGCTATCGAGAACCGCTATGCGTTCACCGAGTGGCTTTGCGCGGACTACATTGTCGATGTTTTACCTGATGAATGCACGTTTTCGGTATCGGCGACGCCAGAGGAGATTGCGGCGGAAAACAGTGATGAGGGCACGTTCTCGCCCGCGTATTGCGAGTCGCTTGTGCTCTACCGCAAGATTTGCACGCGCATGCTGGACTACGACGCGTTCCTGTTCCATGCGGCAATCGTCTCGTATGCGGGCCGCGGCTTCGCGTTCGCGGCGAAAAGCGGCACGGGCAAGAGCACGCACGTCGCGCAGTGGATGCGCGCGCTGGGCGGCGACGTGACGGTGGTGAACGGCGACAAGCCCATTCTGCGCTGGCGAACCGGGGAAGTTGCCGAGCCTCCAGATGGGACGCCCAGCGGGGAAGGCGCATGTGCTTGTATCTCTTCCGCTGTGCCCCCTAGTGAGGAAGGAGTCGAAACCACCTGCAACCAGCCGGTCGGTGAGTTCGTCGCGTACGGCACTCCATACTGCGGCAAGGAAAACTGGGGACAAAACACGAGCGTTCCCCTTCGCGCCATTTGCTTTATCGAGCGCTGCGAGCCGGGCGAGCCGGACCGCCTGTCCCGTTTGGAAGATGACAGGGAAGTCGTCGCGCGCATCATGAATCAGATTCTGATGCCGCATGATCCCGCTTTGGCTGTTCGGCAGCTTGATTTGCTTGATAGGTTGGTGAACAGCGCGCCGTTTTACGTGCTGCGTTGCACGCCGACTCCTGCCGCCTTTGACGCGGCGCTCCAGATGACGCTGTGCGATAATAGGCGCGAACGAATGCATCGATGCGAAGGATCTGGGCATGAAGATTAAAGACGGTTTCATCGTGAACAAAGTGGGTAGTCAGCACGTGGTCGTGCCGGTGGGCGAGGCCAGCATGGAGCGCCACTGCATGATTCGTCTGAACGATACGGGCGCTTTCCTGTGGGAGCAGCTTGGTGCAAATACCACGGAAGATGTGCTGGTCCGGGCTCTGCTGGCGGAATACGCGGTCGACGAAGACACGGCGCGTGCCGATGTTGCGGTGTTTTTGGGCAAGCTTCGCGATGCCGACTTGCTTGAGGAGTAGAAGCCTAACCGTTAGGTTCCAGTCGGCAAGTGATTCATGACGTGCAAAAAAGACATACCATCGGCGGCGCCTGATGCAGGTGGGTCTTCCTCCCCTGATGAGCCGCGTAAAATCGAGGACGTGCTCGCATTCGAGGGTTTTTACATGGGGCCGCCCGTGGGCGTTTCCATGTGGCCGATGCTGCGCAACCGCCACGACGTGATAATGGTAGTGCCAGCCGAGGGCGAGCTGCGCCGCTACGATGTGGCGCTGTACTGCCGCGGTGAGAAGTACGTGCTGCATCGCGTGGTGGGGCATTACGGGAACGGCTCTGAAAAAGGCTACGTGATCTGCGGAGATAACTGCGTCATGCTGGAATACATCCCACGTGAGGACGTGCTCGGCATACTGCGAGGCTTCTATCGCGACGGCCGCCACATCGATTGCGAGACCTCCTGCGGATACCATGCGTACTCGAAGCTGTGGGTGGCGCTCTTTCCCGTACGCAAGATGTGCAAGGGCGCAAACGCTGCGGTAAGGCGCGTGGGCAAGCGCGTTCTTGTGGCATGCGGCCTGCGCAAACGCGATGCCGCGAGCGAAGCGGGGCGAAAATGATGCGCAGGGCTGAGGCGCGTGAGCAAGACAAGGTCACCTACGCGTGGCTGTTCGAGCAGTCGAGGGCTCAGCGTGGCCGCATTGTGGCGCTGTCGGCGCTGTGCACGGTACAAGCGGCGGTGCTCGTGAGCTTCGCTCTGGCATGCCGCGCCGTCATCGACCAGGCGGTCGCGGGAAACATCGACGGCTTGCTGGCAAGCGCGGCGGTACTTGCAGGCGTTATCATCGCACAGTTGGCGCTTCGCCTGGCTATCAACAGCACCCAGGAGCTCATTCGGGCCCGTTTCGCCCTTGAACTGCGGAAATCGATGCTCGATAGCATCTTCGCCGCGCGCTTTGGCAATGTTTTGCGCTTCCATTCCGGCGAGCTTTCCAACCGCATGTTCTCCGACGTGCAGGTTGTGTCGAACGGCGTGGCGACCATCATCCCGAGCTTTGTGTCCATGCTCATGCAGCTTGTGTTCGCCATTGCGGTGCTCGCGCTGATCAGCCCGCCCATGGTGGCCCTGTTCGCTGCCGCCGCGCTGCTTTCGTTCGTGCTGGCGCGCACGCTGCGCGGACGGTTGAAGATGCTGCACAAGATCGTGCAGGAAAAGGAAGGCGCTGTGCGCGTGTTTCTGCAAGAGGCGCTCGAGCATCAGCTGGTCATCCGCTCGTTCGGGGCTCAGCCTGCCACGAGCGCACGAGCTGACACGCTGCAGGAGGATCATTTCACCGCGCAGATGCGCCGCCGCGGGTACTCCATCGCCGCCAACGCGAGTTTCTCGTTCTTCTTCAACGCGCTGTACGCCGTGGCACTCACGTGGTGTGCGTTCGAGCTTCTGCATGGCACCATGAGCTACGGCACGCTTATGGCGGTGCTGCAGCTGGTGGCGCGCATTCAGGCGCCGGTTTCAAGCTTGTCGGGCATGCTGCCGCAGTTGTATCAGACGCTGGCATCGGCGGAGCGCCTGATGGAGGTGGCGGAATTGCCGCACTCGGAGGGCTTTTTGCCTGTGACCGCCGAGGAATTCTATCAGCGCCTCTCAGGCGTGCGGATGCGCGGTCTGGCGTTTTCCTACGACGATGAGGAAGCGGAAGGTGTCGCCGCTTGCGCCGAGGAGGAGAAAGCAAAAGGCGCTTCCATGCCCATTGGGGGAGCGAGGGAGGAAGATGGCGCTGCGTCCCTGGATGGGCCCGATACCGTTGAAAGCGCCCCGAATCGCTGCGTAGAAGTTATCGATTCCCCCTACGGTGCGGGCGAGACAGAAGGTGGCGTTGCGTCTGCAGGGGGGATGGAGGCTCCTTCTGAGGAAGAGCCCATGAGCTTGACCTGCGCTAACGTATTCGTTCCCAAGGGTTCCTTCGTGGTGGTGGAAGGTCCATCCGGCTCCGGGAAATCCACGCTGTTCAAGCTGCTATTAGGTGCCTACGATGCGGACGGCTTCGTGTACGAGCTCGCCATAGGTGCCGCGACGTCCGCAGCTGCTGTGCCCGATGCCCCCGCAGGCTCGGTTGCTACGGGCGCGCCTCTTACCGATGCCCCTGCGAGTGCGTTCGCCGTTCCCGCCTGCTCCGCATCTCAGGTGCCGCCTGGCGTGTTTGCCTATGTGCCGCAAGACAACTTCCTATTCGCGGGCTCAATTCGCGAAAACGTGGCGTTCGCCGCCCCTGATGTGACCGATGACCAGGCAAAACGTGCATGTGAAGTGGCGTGTGCGTGGGACTTTGTGGAAGAGCTTCCGTTGGGACTCGACACGATGATCGGCGAGCACGGGCAGGGCCTTTCCCAGGGACAGCTGCAACGTCTGGCTATCGCGCGCGCAGTGTGCTCGAGCGCTCCCATCATGGTTCTCGACGAGGTCACGAGCGCGCTCGATGACGCGACCGAAGCGGCTGTTCTTGCCAATATAGCCTCACTACCTGGTAAAACGATTTTCGTCGCTGCTCATCGCGCAAAGGCGCGCGAGTTCGCCACCATGCGCCTTCACGTGGAAGATGGTGTGATGGCCGAAGCGCGTTAGGATACTTTCCTGCATAGACTTCGTCAAACACGCCCCCATCGGGGAGCAAAACCCAAGTTCAGTCGACCTCCAACCATCCCCTTTGCTCCTGGCGCGGCGCCTTCCCGCCGCGCCAGGTCTCGCAATCGTCGCTGCATCCAAATTGTCGTGCGACAAATGCGCCTCTCGAGCAAAACATGTGGTGGATTTTTGTTGGTAGATCAGGCAAAGTGATGAGCTACCAGCACGGAGCTGGGAACGGGGAGGAGAAGCGGAGCCTGTTTCGCAAGGGCATGAGGTTGACCTGCCTCATAGGCATTGCCATGTTCGTAGCCGCGCAGGTATTCGCTGAACCCGTAGCCTGCATCTTCGTCTCGTATGATCAGGGTCTGTACGATCTGTCGGTCGGAGCGCTCAGAATCTACTGCACGTCCTATCTGTCCATGGGCTTCACGTACTTCAGCTCATCCATGTTCACGGCCGTGGAAAACGGCGGGATTTCCGCGGCAATCGCCTTCGCACACAGCCTGAGTTCACTCTGTATGCAGGCTGGAAGGCGGCCCCTGCTACCGCTGAGCCCGGCGCTGGCGACAACGGAAACAACGGCGATAACGGTGACAATGGCAACAACGGCAACAACGGAGGCGTCGGCGATAGCTCTTCCGCCAATGCGAACGTAAACGTCAACACCGTTAACGACAACGGCGACAACGTGGCAAGCGAAGCAAAGGCGACCGCCGTGAAGACGGGCGACAACCTCGCTCTTATTGGTGGTGCAATTGCTGTGATTGCCGTTGCGGCTGCTGGTGTTGCTGCATTTGCGCTGCGTCGCAGGAAGATGAACTAGTGCATTATGCTTGTTTATCTCCGTTTGCTGCACGGTAATACAGAATAGGGCTGTTTGATGAAAGGGGCCGAGCTTGGAGGTAGTCCAGGCTCGGCCCCTTCGCGTTGAAGTGCAATTAGGGCAGCCTCCAATTGCGGGTTATTTCCTAGCTAAAACATGATCTTGGAGTTGAAACAAAGCCGACTTCTGCCAATAGGCAGCACCGTAGGGTAATGCGTGGCGAATGGCGTTAAACGAGACCGTTTTTATTGCTGCTGTAGCGATTTTGCTCTTAAGCTGCTTCTGCTAACCTTCGTGACGCCTGTAATGACCCGTGAACTCGCTCATAGTTTCGTTTGTTCCCGCTCAAGGCTTTGCTGAGCCTGCTGACATGACGGGTTCAAATCTCGATTCCGCCTCTTCCGGCAGTGCGCAATTGACAGGGGGAGGAATTCTTCTGACACTTCTATAAATGCATCTGAGGAATCGGTTCACGAGGATTCTTCCACTTATGGTGAAGCTGGAACGCCCATGTTCGCCAATGGCGATGTTGGCGTTTCCTCTGCTGGCGATTCTGACGTTGAGGGGGCTGATGCGCCTGTACCCGCAGCAAATGCCGCGGCTCCCCTCGTTGATATCATTGAGGCGGATGCTTCTGGGAACCCCCATTCGCAGATGTATACCACGTTGCTCGACAAGGACGGAAAGGTTGTAGACACGAACGATCCCCACCGCGCGATTGACCAGCGTTATAAGTCTGTTGAGCAAGGTGGGGAAGGTGCTGGCCTCTCAAAGGGCGACAACGTGACGGTTCATTTTCGGATGGCTGCCGTGACGCCGAACAACGCTGATGACGATGGCATGGGCGTTCAGGAGGGCACAACCTACTATATGGAGCTTCCCTGGCAACTTGTTGCCGCCAAGCAGCATCGGCTTCGGCATAGATGCGTCTACCGCCTTCGGTGAGCCCTGATGGTGGTAGGAGGCCTTTTTCATCGTAATATTCACGGTTCTTACGCTGACGCCACAGAGCGCGGCGTGTTCGCCTGTCGAGTAAGCTTTCTCGGCTTCGCTGTTGATTTTCGACTTGGAACCCACCTCCTTTTCTCACATACGTTACGACGTTATGTTGCGTGACGATCAAGCTCATTCGCGGTTTATTTCCGCATTACGCAAGGTGTTATTTCTGCAGGAAAGGTTTTTATGGGGGATGTCGCCTGTTTTGCGACAAAGGACCACCTTCATGGAGGCGAAAGGGTGTAGTTCGCGGTAGGCAGATTGTTTTCGTAACCGGCTTAGCGCTAAGCCATGAACAGCGCTACCAAAATCGGCATCGTTAGGATGCAGCCGATCGTGGTGATCACATTAATGGCGCTGGCGTACGGTGCGTCCTTCTCGTAAATTTGCGCCATTTGCACCGTTGTTGAGGCGGATGGAGTGATGGTGGCAAGAAGTGTAATGAGCAGGATCGACTGGCCGTTTGCCACCAACGCGTCTACGCCGCTGAACTTGAGCACAAGCGTGACTATGGCAGGGATCAGCACTAGCCTGATGAAGGCAACGAGCCAAACGCGCTTGTTGGCTACAATTTGACGCAAGTCCATGCCTCCGATGATCATGCCCGTTACCAGCATGGCGGCAGGACCGATCATCTGTCCTACGTCGTAGGTGAAGGTGCCGAAAGGCTCAACAAGCTTGATGCCGAGCACCATGAGCACGATGCCAGCGGCGACAGCAAGCAAGTTGATATTGAACAGAACGGCGCGGACATCAATGTGATGATTCTCGCTGATAAGGGATTTGCCATGTGTCCAAATCAGGATCGTTTGCACGCTCATGTAGGCAAGCGAGTAAACCACCCACTCGTCGCCCAAGATGAAGCCGACAAGCGGGATGATCAGATTACCGCAATTCGAGTAGATGCTTGCCGCCCGCTCAATATGGGAGAGGTGAAGCGGCTTTGCCAGGATTTTCGTCAGGATGATTTGCCCAACCTGGAGCACGATAGCGCAGACAACTGCGAATAGAAAACCTTGCAGTACATCTGGAGTTAAATCAACCTGCGTTGCAGAAATGAAAGCGCACGGGCAGATGGCGTATACAGACAGGACGGAGAGCGTTTTGCTGTCTCCCGTTTTCAGGAGATGAAGGCGCACTAACGCGAATCCGACAGCCATGATTAGGAATAGCGAAGCGATTTTTTCTATAAGCAGGAGAGTGATCATGGCTCTGGATTATACGCCTGCGGCGCAAGGGGTATATGGAGAGGCTAGGGGAGTAATGCTGGCAGGGTTTTGGGCGCATGAATCGGCTCTGCGCGAAGCCGTGAATTACGTGCATGTTAAAAAGTTCAAGCAATGCGCCGATAACTGGGACAGCATCTTCGATACGAATGTCAAAGGCTCGTTTCTTGCTTGGGGCATATGCCAGCGGAAAAGCTGGCCTGGTCGGGTTTATTCGTAGGCACGGCATTTCATCGCTCACATTGATCGTCCACTTGGAAATGATAAATACGGCAATGAATGGCGCACCGATCAGGAATTAGATGGCACAACTGCAAGTGAGTAGTCGCAGGAGCTTGCAAGCGGTTCGAAAATCGCAGGTTGCATCTCTCCATTGTCAACGGGTTAGGTGAACAGTTCTGAGTAGCTTGGTCGCCCCCCTTGTTTTCAGGGCGGCGTGACGCTTTGCGATGCCTTTTCTATTCTGCGCGCAATCTTTTACGGTAGGCGCGCGGCGTCGTGCCGTAGGCACGCTTGAATGCGTCGGTGAATGCTCCTTGGTTGCGGTAGCCTGCGCTTTTGGCGATTTTGCCGATTTCGCGGCTTTCATCTAGAAGAAGGCGCCGACCGTATTCCAGGCGCTGTGCGCGGATGTAGCTTTGCGGCGTTTCGCCCTGTACATTGCGAAATGCCGATATCATCTTCCCTTCGCTTACATGGGCGATATCGCACAGCGTTTTCGTGCTGAGATCGGATGACAAGTTGCCGTCGATGTAGGAGCAGATGCAGCTGACGCAGTCCCTGTCGCTTATGCGCACGGCGTCCGCCGCCGTGCTCTTCCCGTGAATGCTGGTTGCCAGTAGCGCGAAGCATTCAATCACTTTGGCGTGATAATATGCATCGGCTACCGATGCGGCGGGGCAGGTGATGTTGAGCCCTCGAAGCGCCGAGGGTAAGCCGGGCACGCCGTCTGACATGGTGAGCCCTACGATTGCGTGATGTGGCTTCTCCACATCGCAACGCAAGGCATCTGCATAGCGGTGTATCGCTTCAGGGGCTATGGTTATCGATGCCGATGACAGCCTCTTGCCTGGCTCGAACGAGCTTATGTGGGGGCCGCCATCCCAGTTGTGCCCTATGAGCTTGCAGTTTGATCCGGCACACTCAGGCGAGCAATACATGGGCATCGCATGTTCATAGAGGCCGAACCCCAGATAGGGAATAGTCTCTATGACTGCCTCCACGGCGCGTTCGTATGTGATGTCCATCGACACGACGATGGTGTCACGGTCCATGAGGTAGAACCAATAAGAGCCCCTGCCGTATCGAGGGTCGACGAACCATGTCTCGCCGATGCTTCGCACCAGGTTGGCCTGTCCGAATCCGCGCGCGAGCGCTTCCTCCGCGCATACGGTGTGCAACTGAGAAAGCTGCGTGACGAACATGTCGTAAAGCGGGTTTTCTTGTTCTGTGGCATTGCTTTCATTTGATTTTTCGGTAGAACTTGTTTTCTTTTCGGCGTAGTTTTCCATCTTTCTGTTCCGTCTTTGCGCTGTTGCATCGAGTCCTATTATAACGCGAAGAAGTTACCAATGGCTAACTAACTAATCAACCAACCAACGGGAAGAAGGACGAATATCGCATGGCTGTTTTGACGGATACTTCGTTGCCTTTAAGCGGGGTGGCCCAGGCGAGGCCTTCTGCATCGGCCAACGCCGCGCCGCGCCATCTCGACCCGCGCGTGTCGCTTACGGTGCTGGTGGCAATCAACGTGCAGATGGCGCTTACGCAAAGCCTGTTTGCCGAGATGGGCGTTTTGGCCCTTACCGTTGTCGTGATGGCATATTGCCGCCGCTTCTTCGCGATTGTGCGTTGGCTTGCCTTCTACGTGCTGTTCGCCGTAACGGCGCAGCTGTTCGTGGCGAGTGGGAACACTTTGCTTTCGCCCTTTGCGGCGTCGCTTCTTATGTATCGTCATGTTCTGCCCGCCTTTATGTTCGCTTTCAATATGATCGCAACCACGCGTCTTGGCGAGCTCGCTTGTGCGCTGCAGGCGATGCATGTTCCTGTGAACGTGTCGGTGGCTGTGTGCGTGGCATTTCGTTTCCTTCCCACCATGGGACGCGAATTCTCCGCTGTCGCCGATGCTATGAAGACGCGCGGTATCGCGCTCACGCCGAGGTCGGTCGTGCGCCATCCTGCGAAGACCGCCGAACATTTCCTTGTGCCCGTGATCGCGCGTTTGGGCCAGATCGCGGACGAACTGGGGGACGCGGTCGTCGTCCGCGGCGTGGGGGCGAGTGCGCACCGCACCTCGTATTACCACTTAAGGGTGCGCGCTATCGATGTTGCGTGTCTCATCGCTTCGATGGTGCTCCTTGCACTTTCCGTTTGCTTCAGAGCGGGGGTGCTCTGATGATGGAAAATGCCGTCGCGGCGAAGGCTTCGCCCTATGCTATCGAGCTCGATGGATGCACGTTTTGCTACAAAGGCGCTTCCCGTCCATCGCTTCGTGACGTTTCGCTTAAGATCCCTCGCGGTCAATGCGTTGTTGTGACCGGGCAGTCAGGATGTGGCAAGACAACGCTTACGCGCCTCGTTAATGCACTTATTCCTCTAATGTACGAAGGGGACCTTCAAGGTGAGGTGCTTGTTGCGGGAAAACCCGTTTCCGCATGGACGATGGGCGAGCTATCCGCGCATATCGGGTCGGTGTTCCAGAACCCGCGTAGCCAGTTCGTCAATCTCGACGTGACCTCGGAAATCGCCTTCGGATGCGAGAACTTCGGAATCGATCGCGAGGAAATGGTCGAACGTGTGGCGCAGGCAGCGGCAACGCTCGGTATTGAGGGCCTGCTCGGGCGCGGTACCGAGGCGCTCTCCGGCGGGCAGAAGCAGTCGGTTATCCTGGCATCGGCCTATGCGGTTCATCCTGACATCTTCGTGCTTGATGAGCCAACCGCGTCGCTCGATGTGCATGCGATGCGGAATCTTGCGCGCACGGTTGCGCTTCTGAAGAGTCAGGGGAAAACCGTGCTTATCTCCGAGCATCGCCTGTGGTGGCTTGATGGTATTGCAGACCGCTATGTGGTTATAAGCGATGGTTCGGTTATGGGAGACTGGGCGGCGGCAGAGTTCCTTGCTCTGCCGTTTGAAACGAGAACCGATATGGGGCTGCGCGCCGCCTCTCTTGCTGAAATCGACTCCGTTGTGGCGGTGTCGCCCTTGGGCGACGCGGTCGCATCGAATGCCTCCAGATCACCTTCTTGCGGAAAAGCCATCGTACGTATGAGCGGCGTAGTTGCCGGCTACCGCGGTGCGCCTGCGGTCTTGAACGGTCTCGATTTCTGCCTCCTTCCGGGTAGTGTCGTCGGTATTGTGGGGCGCAACGGGGCTGGGAAAACGACGTTTGCCCGGTGCATGGCCGGCCTTCTCAAGGAAAAGGCGGGGGTGATCGAGGTTGACGACGTGCCGCTTCGCGCAAGGAAACGGGCGGGGCGCGTGTACCTGGTTATGCAAGAACCGGGATACCAGTTGTTCAGCAGCACAGTCGACGATGAGCTTGCAAGCGCATTCTCTTCGGATGGCGCGGAAGACAGCCTAGGTAATAAGGACCGGATTGCAGCAATTAAGGCTGCGCTTGCCCTCGAAGGCCTTGCCGACAGGCACCCGCTCTCCCTTTCAGGCGGGGAGCGCCAACGGCTTTCCATCGCTGCCGGCTTGCTTTCGAGTGCTCGCGCGATGATTCTCGACGAGCCTACGAGTGGTTTGGATTATCGCAACATGCGTCGAATAGATGCCCAGATCGCGCGCATGCGCGATGCGGGAATCGCTGTCTGCGTTGTCTCGCACGACTATGAATTCCTCTGCTCGGCATGCGATGAGATAGCCCTGGTCGAAGACGGGCGCATCGCCGAGCGCTTCCCCTTAAACAAGGCAACACTTCCGAAGTTGAAGCTCAATTTCGGGTTTGCGGAAATACAGTAACAAAAGAAAGGTTTCACAATGACAAGCAAAGCAGCAATCGGTTCTGCCGCCAAGGAACGTGATGGCTTGAGCCCGAAAGACTTCGTCTTTATCGCCGTGTTCGGCATCCTTTTGTTCCTAGTGTTTATGGTGTTCTCGATTATCTTTAGCGCGAATGCCAACCTGTGTTGGTTTACTCACACGGTAGGCGCGTTGTTCGCTGGTGCCGTGTTCATGTACCTGGCCTATCGCGTGCCGAAGCGTGGCGCGATCGCCATCATGGGCATCATCGTTGGTGCGGTTGGCCTTCTGATGGGTATGTTCTGGAGCGGCCCTGTCGGCATTGTCGTGGGCGGTATCGTGGCAGACCTTATCGCAGGCGATCCGCAGAAGCGCACCAAGACCAAGCTTATCTGTGCCTTTGCCGCGTTCACGTTCTGCTTCTGGCTGGGGCAGATCTCTCTCATCCTTATGATGGGCGAGGCCTATGCCGAGATGTGCGTTCAAGCCGGCATGACCCTCGAGTACGGCCAAACGCTCGTTAACTCGATTCTAAGCCCAATGGGCGTCGTTACCGGCGCTGCCACCATCGCTGGCGGCCTCGTCGGCGGCTTCATCGGTACCAAGGTGTTCTCGAAGCACTTTGCCAAGCTTGGCATGTAGGTTAACGGCGGGAGGTAAATATGGCAATGACCAGGGAAGACGGTACTCTAACGGCAGGAGTAGGAAAGGACGTGGGGAAAGAAGGTCCTGCCAAGAAGAAAAACGCGATTCTCGAGCTGTTGGGGTTTGCTGGCAAGCGGCGGGTTTTGGCGTATGTAGGATGCGGTCTTTCGCTCCTAAACGCCGTGCTCACCGTGATGCCGCTTGTTTGCGTATGGTTTGTGGTTCGCGACTTGATTTCGGTGTACCCGAACTGGGCAGAAGCTTCATCTGCCGCGATGTGGGCTGTGCTTGCTGTGGTTTTCGCCGTGTTGGGCATCATCGTGTATTTTGGTGCGCTTATGGCTTCGCATCTTGCGGCCTTCCGTATTGCGGCAAATATGCGCAAAGCGATGGTTCGCCACGTGGCGCGAATCCCGATAGGGTATTTTAGTGCGCACTCGTCAGGGGAGATGCGGCGCGTGATCGATGGGTGCGCAGGTCAGACTGAAGACCTCATCGCCCACAAGCTGCCCGATTTTGTTGGTTCTTTTGCCACTCCGGTGATCTTCTTTGTCGTGGCGTTTCTGTTCGACTGGAGGATGGGACTTCTGTGCCTTGTCCCCATCGCCGTTTCCTTTGCTGCGATGTGGTGGATGATGGGCCGCGAGGACGAAAAAGGCGGCCGCCATTTCATGGAGCTTTACCAGGCGGCCCTCATGCGCATGAGCGCTGCGGCAACCGAATACGTTCGCGGCATACCTGTGGTAAAGGTATTTCAGCAGACGGTGCTTTCGTTCAAGGCGTTCCACGAGGCGATCATCGACTATCGCGATATGGCGACGAACTATACCGAGTATTGTCGACGACCCCAAGTCGTGCAGCTGGTCGCAATCAACTCGACCTTTGCGGTGCTCGTGCCTGCGGGCATTGCGCTTGCCGGCGTCGCGCCTGATTTCCCGGCGTTTCTGACAGACTTCCTGTTCTATGCGTTTTTCTCGGCGATGACGACGACGATGATGTCGAAGGTCATGTATTCGTCGGAGGCAGTCATGATCGCCGAAGACGCGCTGCGGCGGATGAGCACGATCATGGAAGTTGCTCCCATCGCCGAGGTGGAGTCTGCCAAGGCTCTCCATCCGAAGGAGGCGAGCATCGAGCTTTCGGGTGTCAGCTTCTCGTACCCCGGGTCCAGGGAACCGGCGCTTCGCGACGTATCGCTATCTGTTCCCGCTGGAGCGACGGTGGCTCTTGTCGGGCCGTCGGGCGGCGGCAAGTCGACGCTCGCGTCGCTCGTCCCGCGCTTTTGGGACGCAGATGAGGGTTCCGTTTTGGTGGGCGGGGCAGATGTGCGACGCATTCCTGCCGAGGAATTGATGGGTGCCGTTTCTTTCGTGTTCCAAGACGATCGGCTGTTCAAGCGAAGTTTGGCTGACAACGTGCGTGCGGGCCGCCCTGATGCGGGCGATGCCGAGGTGCTTGCAGCTCTACATGCGGCCCAGTGTGATGACATCATTGCGAAGTTCCCCGATGGCGTGAGCACCGTGGTAGGAAAAGCTGGCGTGTGCCTTTCCGGGGGAGAGCGTCAGCGCATCGCGCTTGCGCGTGCCATTCTGAAGGGAGCCCCAATCGTGGTTCTTGACGAGGCAACGGCGTTTGCCGACCCTGAAAACGAGGCATTGATCCAAGCCGCTCTTGCGACGCTTTGCGAAGACAAGACGGTGCTTATGATCGCACATCGTCTGTCAACCGTCGTGAATGCGGATCGCATCTTCGTCATTGACCGTGGGTCTGTCGTGGAGCAGGGTGCTCACGAAGAACTTGTCGCGCAAGGCGGACTGTATGCGCGCATGTGGCGAGACTACCGAACAAGTGCGACGTGGAGGATTGAAGGGGGTGACAGCCGTGTGGCGTAGGATTCAAGATGCTTTTGCCTTGACCGATCAAGGCATGAAGGACTTCATGCGCGGTGTCGGGTTCTGCGCGTTGGCGAACGTGATGCTGATGCTGCCCATTGTGGTGTTGTACTTCGCTGCAAGCGATTTTATCAGGTACCTGGATGACCTTGCTGTCGGCCTGCCAGACATGGCGCTCTACGCAGTGGGCATCGTGGTGGCACTTGTCATGATGTTCGTCACGCAGATGTGGGAATATCGCGCGACGTACACGGTGGTCTACCAAGAAAGCGCCCGCAAGCGTATCGCCATCGCGGAGCGTTTGCGCCTGCTTCCGCTCTCGTTTTTCGGAAGGCGCGATTTGTCCGACTTGACGAGCGTTATCATGAAGGACTGCTCCGATCAGGAGCGCCTGTTCTCGCATACTATGCCGCAGATTTTCGGCATGGGCGCTTCGACGCTGGTATTCGCTGCTATGATGTTCGCGTTCGACTGGAGGCTGGCGGCATCTGCTCTCTGGCCCATTCCCGTGGCGCTTGCGGCGTTGCTTCTGACTGCACGCATCCAGAAGTCGCATACCGCGAAGAAGAACGCGGCGTCCCTTTCGTTTGCCGATGGTCTGCAGGAATACCTTGAATGCCATCGCGAGATACGCTCGCTCAATAAGGTGGGCGCATTCCAGGGTGAGCTTGATTGCCGCATCGATCGTTTCGAGAGAGAGAAGATCGATGCCGAGTTGGCTATGGGTGTGGCGGTATGCTCTGCCCAAGGCTTTCTGCGTCTGGGAATCGCATCCGTCATCGTAGTGGGGACGATGCTGCTCGTGACGGGGCAAGTCGACTTTCTCGTGTTCTTTGTATACCTGTTGGCGGTGACGAGGGTCTACGATCCCATCAACGTTGTTTTGCAGGCTGTAGCCGAGCTCATGGACATGAGTTTAAGCCTGGAGCGCATGCGCGCCATCGAGAACGAGCCGGTCCAGACAGGTAGCACTTCGTTCGAGCCTCATGGTTATGACGTGGTCTTCGAAGACGTGGGCTTCGCATACGCCGACGGCGAGGACGTCTTGGGCAGCGTATCGTTCAAGGCGCGGGAAGGGCAGGTGACAGCGCTTGTGGGCGCGTCCGGTTCGGGCAAGAGCACGGCTGTCAAGCTCGCTTCACGTTTTTGGGACGTAAGCTCTGGCGCGATCTTTGTGGGCGGCGTTGACGTCTCTACTGTCGATCCGGAAACGCTGCTTTCTGCATTCTCCGAGGTGTTCCAGGACGTGGTGCTCTTTGACGGCACCGTGCGTGAGAATATTCGCCTCGGGAAGAAGGATGCTACGGACCAGGAGGTTCTCGCTGCGGCGAGGGCGGCGCGCTGCGACGAGTTCGTGGAGCGTTTGCCCAACGGCTACGACACGATGATCGGGGAAAACGGCAGCAGGCTTTCCGGTGGTGAACGCCAGCGTATCTCGATTGCGCGTGCCCTGCTGAAAGACGCTCCGATTGTGCTGCTCGATGAAGCAACGGCCTCACTTGACGTGGAGAATGAGACACACGTGCAAGCTGCTCTTTCTGAACTGCTTCAAGGCAAGACGGTCCTCGTTATCGCGCATCGCATGCGCACGGTTGACAATGCCGACAAGATCGTGGTGCTTGAAGGCGGTTGTGTGGTGGAGCAGGGAAGCCCGGCAGAGCTACGTGAGAAGCCCGATGGTAGATACCGCCGCATGTTGGAGCTGCAGCGCGAAAGCGAGGCGTGGGTGCTCTAACGCAAAGGCAATGCCAGGCGGGGCAGATGAGTGTGTACCGAAGCCCCGCCTGGCATATCTGCAAACCAGTGGTACGGAGGAAGTTTTGCTAGCGATATGTTTTGCCTCTTGAAACCACGGTCACGCTCGATAAAGCCGCCCGATGCCTAAGGGGCTTTGGTGGGGAGTCCTATTCGGGTGGGAGTGCAAAGAAAAACCTCGATCTGTTTTTGCAGGTCGAGGGTATGCGTTATTCGACGTGTAATTACTCCCATTCGATAATTCGATATTCAATCTAGCTGCGATTTCTTCTAATAATGTTATTACTAGCATCAAATTAGCATCATTCTACGAGACGAATTCCGAGGGAACATATTCCAAATGACAGCTTGGAAAAGCATCGGAATAATCTGCCGAGGGGAGTGAAGCACCATCTCTCGTTTTCCCTGATGATGATTGCGCGTATTTGGTAAAATGCGCTTACCACAACTGCCGCCTAGCAATAGGGGGGGGTCACAACTCAATAGGCAAATCATTGGCAAAGAGGGCATTTGCTCCTCTTTGGGTGATTTGCCATGTGCGATGCCCCTAGGCAGTTGTGGTGACTGTGGCGGATGCCCTCTTCACCAAGCACAGCGATCTCCAGGCACTCATCGAATGTCCAGAGTGCAAACATCAAGTCTCAGACGCAGCGAGCGTTTGTCCAAGCTGCTCTTATCCCCTAAAAAACACTGAAGCTAAGTCTGGCAGTCGAAAAGGGGAGAGCCGTTTTAAGACGGGCGCTATAGTTGGCCTCATCGGAGGCGTTGGAATGGTTGCCATGCTTGCTCTTGGCCTTTCTGGGGTGACGGTGAGCGATAGTCAGCCCGCTGATACAGGTCTGGGATTATCTTTCTCCGTTGACGGCCCAGTTGCCGCTGCTGGCATGATTTCCTGTCTTGTGGCGGCTATTGTTTTTGCCGTTGCTCTGTTTGGTGGGTCGAAAATGGGCAGAAGCGCCCGTATTGCCATAAGCTTCGTTGCCCTGGCGCTGTCTTTCGTTGCGCTTATAGGGCTGTTTGGGTACTTCAATTTCTTGGCCTTATGTTTCGCCCCGCTGTTCTTGTGGCAGCCGATCCTTGAATTGATTGGTTCAGTCATGATGGTTTCAGGTTCGCTCAAATCCCATGACTAGGTTTAACGACCGCAGCTTTTTCCTAGCAAGGCTTATTTCGTATTCAATAATCTTCTTTCTTTTGGTTGCCTCTTACGTACTGCCTGATCATTACCTATGCGAAGAATCTGTCGAAAAGTGCTTTGCGTGCGGAACCAGGACAGGAATAATGCGGCTATTGTGTCTTGATATCATTGGGGTGATAAACGCAAACCCGCTATCGATCCTGATTGCCGTATGCGCAATGTTGGCTTTGTCGGATTGTTTGGTGGCATTATTGGTAAAACTCAAGAACGTTGCGCGTGTTCGTTAGGGCCGACAAAGGGTGCAGGGATTAGGCGAATATGATACAAAAGTTCGCAAAGAAATGTGAATGGGGAGTATATGAGTAACTACAAAAGACCAGTTTCGATGTTGGCTATCTTAATTCTAGCCCTATTGGTTTCGATGATTGCTGTTTGTTTGATACCGACATTCGACAACATTACATATGTCAATGTTATTGGGGGTTCAAATGGCGCTTATATCGCATCGCATGTTATGAGTAACGAGACCATTCAGCTTTACATGCTGGGCTTGTATATAACGATCTTTTTTGATGCGGCAATGCTTATTGGATATGCGGCAAAAAGAACGAAAACCATATCAATTATTTCTATTGTCTTTGTTGTTCTTTCCGTTGTGTATTCGGCACTTGTTTATTGGGCATGCAGCGTGGGCTTTCAGTTCCATAGCATGTTCTTATATTCAACGCTACTTATACTACTTGTTTACATTCTCTCTTTTGTTGCTGCTGTCATTGGAATAGCTAAAGCATCAAATCGAAAGGCTCAGCAGATTCGTGAAATCGAAGCGCAGCTTGAGAGCTTGAGGAACGAGAACGAGAGGCTTAAAGAGCAAATCGGGAACAATGCTTGATATTTGGAACAGGGCTATATCCAAGAGCAAACAGAAGGCATTGAAGTCCTTCGGCGCCTTCGCTGACTTTTACCTCTTCTGCGCCAATCGGTGGGGCGATTCCGGGATGAGGGACGAACACTACATGCTCAGGCGCGCGAACTCGCTGCGAAACGCCGCGGCGCATTCGAGCGCCATCGTGAACGGGCTTGGCTTTCCGTTGGGCGCACCGCAGCTGAGGTACCCGGCACCATTGGCCGCGGCTCTCGGCGAAATCGGCATGTCCAAGCGCCTCAGGCGCTCGAAGATGCGCAATCCGCGCATCCTGCAGATGGCCGTTCTAGCTTACGCCTACTCTAGATTCGTTCCCAAGGAGAAAGCGGAGGGAACCCCCGAGAGACTACTCGCACTTGCCGATAGATCCAAGCTTCACGGCGACTGGTACGCGAGCAACACCGTAATAACCTCGTCGCACGACTTCATCGCGAGGGTCTTCAAGGCTTGGCTCGGGTAGCCCCTCTTTCCAGCAGTGCGGGTATCGTCGTTCACGATCAATGCGTGTGCACTCAAATACCCGCGGGATTGACAATGGGGCGTTTAGCTGCATAATAGTTACTAGTTAGAAACCCTCGGGTTTGCGGGGCAGGATCGTGAAAGCGATTCTGCCCTATTTTTTTCCTCCGTCTGCTCCAAATCAAGTAGTTCGAAGATAGCCTGTAGGTGTCCTCATGGGCGCCTTTTATTTTCAGGGAATCAGTCGCTCGTTCATGAACGCGGCCATCGGCCGCTTCATGAACGAGCGACCGGCTTGACCTAGATCGAACCGCCTTCATCTCCGTCTAGGCACCGGCAATCAACATCGTAAATCCGCGCGTGCTACAATGCGGGCACCAGAGATGAAAGCACAGTCCCCGTCGGGTAGTCGTGGGCGTGCGGGAGTCCGCATCAGTAACCTGCCTCCTTGGTTGTCCCTTCTCTGCATGGTCATCTACATAAAGGAGGAATCAACCATGCAGATCAGCGTGTCGTCCACCCTGACCGTATATCACGACGGCCAATTCTGGGTCGGGCTGGCGGAGCACGTCGAGGACGGCAGATACGGCGCCGCCCGCATCGTCTTCGGCGCAGAGCCGTCCGATGAGGAGATCCTGCGATTCGTTGTCAACAAATGGGCGAAGCTCTCGTTCTTCGGCCCCGATCCGACCGAGGCGAGCAAGCCCGCGAAGAACCCCAAGCGACGCGCCCGCGAGGCGGCTAAAGCACTTAAGCAGCCGGCGATGAGCACCAAGGCGCGCCAGGCGCTCGCGAATCAGCGGGAGACGATGAAGCGTGAATCGGCTCGAGCAAGAAGCCAGCGTCGCGCGGATGAGGCGGAGGCGCGCTTCGAGCAGCGAGAAAACTCCTGGAGGATTCCAAACACCTCCAGGAGTTTTCTTGTTTGGCTACGCGGCGGTTTTGACGCTTGCGATATTACGCTAGATGTGCGTCGCTTCGACGTCACAGAAGCATGCGGGGTAATTCAGGCAAAGCGAAGGGTCTTCACCTTGACTAGTAGGTTGCTAATGGCTCGCGCTTATGTCCGAGCAGTTGAAAGTGGAAAGCCAAGTGGCGCTTATCGCACATTATCGGGAAGGCGCTTTCCGTATGCTTTTCGGTTGTACAACCAAAGCGATATTACTTGCATGGGTCGCTTCCATATAAAAGACTTTCTATGGTTGAGCGGACAGCAGCTTGAATAGTTCTTCCGTTTGATTCGGCGACGAGAATCTTCCTTGCCGCCAGCTGCATCACTTTTTGGCGATCCATGTCCGTGCCGCTGATAACCGATGACAACTGCTTGTCTGTTTCTATTTCTAAGATCTTTAATAAATCATTCGGAGAGAAGTCTTCGAAATAAACGCTCTTATCAATTCTGAAATATATTGGATCCCCTAAGTTTTTCTTAATTTCTTCTTCACTAAGGAAGTTGCAAGTCAGCACGATTAGAAGGCCACTTATGTCAACTTCGTAGGTTGTGTCGATGAAAGTTGGGCTGTCGAACAAGGAATAGAATGCTGATCGATACGACGCTCCGCATTTGTCCATCTCGTCGAAAAATAAAAGGTTCGATTCACGTTCGTTTAGTTCGTACCCTAAAGAGTTGACGTTAGGTCTTCCTCCAAAAAGATAATCCGAATTCGCAAGGGAAAATTCTTCGAACATCGAAAGGTGGCGCTCTATCATCTTTCCGTCAAAGAACGTATCTGCTATTGCTTTTGCGGTTTCGGTTTTTCCCAAGCTGCTATTTCCATATAGCATTAATACGTAAGGCTTATTTCGCTTGGTGTTTGCCAAGTAATTTAGCGTTTTGGCTATTTCCTCCAAGGCATTGTCCTGCCCGACGATTTGCCGCTTGACGTCTTCGATCTTTCTTTGGACATCGGATATCCCCGCCAGAGAGGATCTCGGTTCTTCGATTATATTTAGGTCGCAACTCCCGGCTTCATGCTCGCGCCGTATGTAACGAAGAAGAACGCTGGTCGGGTTGTGTATGTATATGCATGCATCACTTTCCGTAACGTCTTCAATTAAACCACCAAGACGAGCATGGGCACTTTCTGCGATTCCATGGTAGTGGTTGTTCCGCACAATGAGGGAGCTTACTTCTCCGATTGATTTTCCGGCGTTTCTTGCGGTATCGAATAACGTAATGACGTCATTGAACTCTTCTCCTTCTGCAGACAGCTCTTGGAGGCTGTTCTCGAAAAATGAAACCGAGCCGATGATGATGGTGTAACTACGCATATTATTGTTCGCTTACATAGGCGCACAAAACGTCATACAGCTTTATAAGCCGATCGTTTTGCCTGCTTCCGATATTAGGCTGCTGCTCTGCCTCTGATGAACTGTTGGAGAAGTAGATGTCTTCTAGGGTTTTACCTTGTATGGTGGGGACATCAAACAGCGACTGCATGGAATTCAACTTCTTTAGATAATCGAAGCTATCGAGAGGGTAGTCGCCAATTCGTATGCAATACAGGTCGAGGACGGACATTGATATGTCGTTTCTTTTATAGTTGCTCAAATATGCCTTTTGATTAAATCTGACATATCGGTTGTCTCCGATGTCGTATAAGTCATACCATTCCATCGAGCACAACAAATCTTCAGCTTCACTAGTGTTAAAATCTTGATCATTGGATTTCACGAGCTTAAGAAAGGTTGCAGCTACTCTGAATGACGTCAGTGAGTTCTTCACGTCATGGAGCTGGACTTTGTCGAATTGAGTGAGGCTGCTTTCGATAGTGCGGAACATGCTGATATCTGTCGAGGTTACGGTCGTTCTGCTGTCCCATTCGCGAAGATATTGCAATTCGATTTTTCCGCTGAACAAGAACTTGAGCCTTCCGACAAATGGGACTCCCAATGATGTGGAAAAGCGGGATTCTGCGTTTATGTCTCCATCAAGAACTGTGCTTGTACTTTGAGAATTGATTTTTTGGACAGCGCCTCTGTTCTCTCTTTGCAGGGCGTTGCTTATGGTTTCTCGGTCAAAGTAAACGATCTTTTTTAAGCTGCTTGTCAATTCATGCGTCCTTTGCTGTTGCATTTTGATGAGGTGCTAACAGTTGTCTGCTAGAGCAATGATTTCGCATTGATATGGCATTACAACGTATCTATGCCGTATGTACTGTAACTCTCACAGCCGTAGCTAGCGTTAACCCCCTTCATGTGCAGGCCTGACGGTCGTCGATTTTGTCGGTAAGAGCTCCCTGAGCACCGCCTTTATTTTGGTGTCGCGGATGGGGCCGCGTTCTCCATAGCGAGCAGACAATCCTCTTTGTCGACGAGGCTCCAGTTCACTACTGGACCGAGCTCATTTTCAATATAGCATCCAACCAGATACGTGTGACGCTCCCATTACCTTCTCGGAATAAGAAATCCAGTGACTTGCAGGTTTGCTGGGTGAAAAACCGGGCTAACCGAAGCCACTGGATAAAAAACAGACTACGAAATGAACCTCGCGATAATGTGCGCAGCTATTCCCACTCGGTAATCAAATCGTGCACTTCCATAACCTCTCGTCTACGTGGTGTACCGTCGTCTCCCCTTTTATCAGAGTTGGGCGATTTTCGGGTACCCGAGCTGAACTCAAATTGAACTCAACGACGGCTTATCGGTCGGGGGCTTCCTAGCGAGAATATACAGAGGCGCACATTTCGCAGGGAACCTCCCATTCGTTATTTTATCGGGATGCTTCAAGGCAGCGTCAATGCGTTCGACCTACACCTTCTCGCTTGTCGAGGCTTCGTCTGCAGGACCATCGGAATCGATACGGAATCGATCGGCATACCATTCATCCGAAGCAATCACCTCATGGAGCATCTGGAGATGCAGGTCGACATAGTGGCAGAACGCCTTGCCGCATTCCACGAGAGGCACATTGTTTCTCTCGTTGGGCTCGGCTCCAAAATTAAACTCGACCTCATAGTCCTCCCCAGGCACACCCATGCTCGACAGAATCTCAGTGGAGAAGTGAACGAATCCAGACGTCACCTTGTATACATCTTTTACCTTTGGATCGAACTTCTCGAGTAGGTCTTGAAGTCTTCCATCGGACATCTTCTCACCCGAGAAATCTTTCAGCTTTTTCGCAGGCACACCTTGAAACACCTGCTTGAGAAAGTCATCCTGGTCTTCCGCGGCGAATAACGCGAATGTCCTCAGGCAGACTCCAACCTGTGCGCGGAGAAGCTGGGCGACGCAAACAAGATTCCTCGACTCGAGCATGGAGATGAATCCGTCTATCAGTCTCATCGCATACTCAGAGGAGGATCCCAGATATAGATCCCATTGGGTAAAGTCACCGTTCATGAAGGGAATCACTGCATTGCGCTCAGCGACTCTCAAGGCACTCAAGCTTTGTTCTATTTTCTCAGCTTCTTGTTTGAACTGTTCGCTATCCAAAATGTCCCCCCCAAATGCCGGCTTCTCAACAAATCAGAATAAAGCAAGAGAGACAGAGATGGGGTCATGCTCCACTGAACCCGCGCTTCCAGTCGAGGTACTCCTCCTCGGAGATCTCCCTGGAGTCCCGTCTCTCGCGCCCCTCACGGAACTGTCCATATCAGGGTAGCCAGTCCACATCGACTAACGCGATATTCGGCGCCGAGGAGACATGCGCGATGCTGCGCATAGGCCGCGACGAGTGGATGACGGTAATCGAGATGCAGAGTACATGGGGGTGAGCCGGAGCAAGGCGTACGACCTCGTCTGGTCGGGAGAGATCGACTTGTACAGGCTCGGAAGGAAGCTCCTGGTGTCGAGGGCGTCAGTGGACGCCTACATCGAGTCGAGGAGTGGCAGGAAATGACGGCGGCGACCGCCCCGGGAGCCGCCCGCGGCCGGGCACGCGAGGGAGCCTCGAGACGAAAGGATCTCAGGCACGCCCTCGTGGATGGTGTCACTGCGCCTCTGAATCGGGTTCGTACAGACAAAGGCAAGCTTCGGGTTGTTATCGCAAGCCAGCTTCGACGGTCAATTCTCGTGTTCCGTAATCTTGAAGAAGCTGCGAATCTATTTCAGGGGCACTATCAACAGCAGCTTCATCCCGTCCCCCTCTTGTACTCACCGTCAGAACATGCTATAAGGTTGTTGGTGGCTCATTGAGCTACCTCCAAGTGCCGGGGGAGTCCCCCGGCTATTTTTTTATCCATTCCATTAGGAGTCCCCATTGGCCAAGGAGCTCAGCATCTTCGTCGACGAGAGCGGCGACCGCGGCGGCAAAGCTCGCTACTACCTGCTCACACTTGTCTTTCACGACCAGGCAGACAGCATCGCCGCGGCGGTCACGGGCTATGAGGCCAAGCTTGCCAGGGCCGATCTTCCCAACATCCCGTTCCACTCCGAGCCCCTCATGAACGGGCACAGGGACTATGAGTTTCTTAACATCGAGCAGCGCAAGGTGATGCTCGCCTACTTCTCCTCGTTCGTCCGCAAACTTCCCATTTCCTATATCACGTTCGTCTACCGCCGCAGCCAGTTCGAAGACCCGGCAAGGCTAATGGAGCGCATGGGGCGCGACATCTCCTCTGCCATGATTGAACACCTGGGCTTCTTCCAGTCCTTCGACGATGTGAAGGTCTATTACGACAACGGTCAGGACATTGTCAAGCAGGCGCTCGACCGCTCGGTGGGCAAGGTCCTCTCAAAAGGGGTCGTCCGACGCCGCAAGACCTCGATGACCGACTACCGCCTCGAGCAAGTGGCGGATTACCTCTGCACCATCGAACTTGCCTTGGTCAAGTACGAGGCCAAGGAGAACGGTGAGACGTACAACAAGTTCTTCGGAGGTATCGGCTCTTTTAAGAGGAACTGGCTCAAGCAAGCTCGCAGTAAGCGGATATAGCTGGTCTCGCGGTTTCGCAAGGAACGGTCAGTTTTCCTCTGGCGAGGAACCCTGGGCGACGTGCTTCGAGCAGCGGAAGCTGAAGCGCAAGCAGAAGCAGCGCGGGCATTGATCGGTGTCGACATGGGCCCAGACGTGAACAGTGCTACGTCCCCTGTTCACGGGGCGCGTAATCGCAAAGGTTGCACAGAGGTTGCAAAATAAGAAGCCCCGACCTGTTGTCGCAGGCCAGGGGCTTGAAATCATCGAATATCGCTTACTCCCACTCAATAGTTAAAAGCTCTCTCCAGTTTGTTCCAGTTTGCCGCAGTTTGCTCCAGTTCGTCCTATTTACACTCAGTCTCAAAATTCGCCGCGAATCCATGGGGTCAAATTTGGGTCACGGTTTTTCGGGTCATCCGAGGCGTTTTCGTGGGTCACGGTGGGTCACGGCTTTACTAGAGATTCTTTGCGTAGGATCACGCTGCCCTTGCCAAGGAGAGGGCAGGGCAGGGCAGTGCGGTATCTGCAAATCCTCTCCTATTGCTTGAGATAATACCTTTTGAGAAGGGCGCGGCCCCGGTGAAAGCCTAGAGCCGATACAGCCAGGTCTGGCGGAGCGAGGCAAATAACTCGAACGGGACCTCTTTACGGTAGAGCCTATCTTACAGAGCAACGGACTACTTCGCACAGCGACACACGACCCTCGCTATGCCTAACGCTATCTTTACTGCTCGCTATTCGCAATCGCCTGATCGATGAGTTTATCAAGCGCCGCACGCTGCTCGGCGGAGCTGATGGCGCCCACGATGGGCTCCCCTACGATGTTGCCGTTCTGGTCGATAACGTAGGTGGTCGGGAACGAGAACAGGTTTGACGTGAACTTGCCAGCCTCGCTGTCAGACTTGAACCAGATGTTCTTGTACGTCACGCCTTTCTTGTTCAGTACATCCTTAGCATCTGCAATCTCGTCCTTGTTGCCATCGAGCGTAAAGGAATTGACGCCCACGACCTGACCGCCCTTCTCGGCAAGCTCTTTGTTCAGCTGCTCCAGATCGCCCAGCTCGCCCACGCACGGCTTGCAAGTGGTAAACCAAAAGTTCATGACGGTGACCTTGTTTTTAGAGAACAGCTCGTCGCTGCTCACGTCGTTGCCGTCCAGGTCCTTGCCCGTAAAGCTGGGGAACTTCGTCGCCTCGCTCGAAGCATTGGTGCCAGCCGTCATGCCCGCGGTCGAAGCGTCGACGCTCTCGCCTGCGCTCGGCGTGCTTCCACAGCCGGGGAACTCCTTCTCCAGGCTCTCGAGCTTGTCCTCGATCTCCTTGATCTGTTGCGCGCCGGCCTTGAGCGTTTTAAGCTCATCCGCCGTAAACTCATCCTTGGCGCTATCGATGGTCTTGAGCAGGAAATCGCCGTAATTGCCGCCATCCTCGATCATCGGCATATCCTTGTTGGCGGCAAGAAACACCTTTTCCCACAGCGCGCTATCGCTTGAAAGGATATCGTTCTCCTTTTGCATGAGTTTCGCGTACAGTTCGGCTGCTTCGTCGGCGTTGGCCGGCTCTTGTGCAATGAGCTCCGCGATCTTAGGATCGGAGCTCGCAGATTCGCTCGCGTTGCCACCGGGCGCCGAGCACGCCACAAGACACAAGGCCAGTACCGACACCATAAACAGGGCCGCAATCTTAGAAAGCTTCATGGTCATTCCTCCGTTTTGTCGAAGCTTGTTTTACTTTTTATCGGCTGTCAGGGGGAGCTTTTCTGCCGACACATCCAGGCCGTAGCGATAGCTGATGGCATCGACAGGACAGGCTCCGATGCACTTGCCGCAACGGATGCACTCGGCATGGTTGGGCGCGCGGGTCGCATCGACGTCCATCTGGCAAACCCTCGAGCATGTGCCGCACGAGATGCATTTGCATGCGTCGACTCGAATTCCCAGCAAGGACACCTTGTTCATGAGCCCATAGAATGCCCCCAGCGGGCAAATCCACTTGCAGAAGGGGCGGTAGAACAAAACGCTCAGCACCACCACGGCAACGAGAACGGCAAGCTTCCAGGTGAAGAGTTGGCCCAACGCAGATCGGATGCCCTCATTAGTGATTGCCAGCGGAATGGCGCCCTCGAGCACGCCCTGCGGACAGATATACTTGCAAAAGAACGGGTCGCCCATCTCCACATCATTGACCACCAGCGCGGGCAGCACCGCCACGGTAAACAGCAGCACAAAGTATTTGATATACGTAAGCGCCTTGAGCCCTTTTGTCGAAAGCTTTTTGCCGGGAATCTTGTGAAGTAGCTCCTGCAGCCAGCCAAACGGGCACAGAAAGCCGCATACAAAGCGTCCCAGCAGCACGCCGAGCAAAATGAGCGTACCGGTAACGTAGTAAGAAAAATTGAACTTGGACGAGCCCACCACCGACTGAAATGCACCGATAGGACATGCGCCCGCAGCCGCAGGGCACGAATAGCAGTTAAGCCCCGGTACGCAGACTGTTTTTCCCGCACCCTGATAGATGCCGCCTTTGGCGAAGTTTGATAGGTGAATGTTGGTGATGAGCGTCGCCGCTGCCTGAATGAATCCGCGAAATCGGGCTAAAACATGCGACGCGGTGTTTTCTCTTTTATCCAATTCCGATACACTCCAAGCACAGCCTAATCGCTTTGGCCAGCACGGCATCCGCCTCGCCACGCATAACGCCAAAGCACACCATGGCAATTCCGACGATCAACAAAGCGACCTGTACCACGGGCTTTACCGCTTTGAACAACCTAACCACTCCTTTCGTTACGCGACCATTGGACCATATCGACCATAAAATCCGTGTTAAGTGCGATTTGGAATGTGCAAGGAGACTGTTATGCGTATCTTAATCGTCGAAGACGAGCGAGCACTGTGCGACGCAATCGCACGCAGCCTGCGAAACCTGGCATACAGCGTCGACTGCTGCCACGATGGGCGGGGGGCGCTCGACCTGCTGGGCGTCGAAGTCTTTGACCTCGTGGTGCTCGACCTCAACCTCCCCAGTATCGACGGCATGACCGTGCTCAGGGAACTCAGGAAGACCGACTGCGAGACCAAGGTTCTGATTCTGTCCGCGCGTGGCGAAGTATCAGATAAAGTCGCCGGACTCGATGCCGGTGCCAACGATTACCTTACCAAGCCGTTTCATCTGGACGAACTCGCGGCAAGGATCCGCAGTCTTACCCTCAGGCGCTTTGCGCAAAGCGACATAGTATCAACCTGCGGAAGGCTCAGCTTCGACACCAAGGCGCGCATCGCCTCCGTGGACAGCGAGGCCCTATCCCTTACACGCAAGGAAACGGGAATCTTGGAATACCTGATGCTTAATCAGGGGCGACCGGTAAGCCAAGAGGAGCTTATCGAGCACGTTTGGGATAGCACCGTGAATAGCTTTAGCAACGCAACCCGCGTTCACATCTCGTCGCTCCGGAAAAAGTTGCGCAGCGCTTTGGGATGCGACCCGATTCGCAATCGGATTGGAGAGGGCTACGTTATGGAGGGCGGCGAATGAAAAGGCTTTCGCTGCAATGGCGCATAACGATCATGACGGCGCTGCTCACATGTGCGGCGTGCGTGCTGATGAACTGCTTGGTCGGATATACAGGCATGCGCTACATGGATGCCATCGGCAGCGACATCTCGGCCTTAAACGCTGCCGGCGTGGATTCGCCCCAGGCGTTTGACCCAACAAAAGCAGACCTCGACGACGAGGTCACGATCGTCGTAAACGACGCACAGGAATCTTTTGGCGCGACAGCCTGGTGCATCACGGCTGGAGTCACGCTGCTTGGCGGCGTGCTGGCTTACTTTGGGAGCGGCCGCGCGCTCAAGCCGCTGAGGGGTTTTGCCGCCCAGGTAGAGCGCGTGCAGCCTGACAACCTAAGCGAAATCAGACTCAGCGAAGATGCGCCCGCCGAGCTGCAACGATGCAGCGCCTCTTTCAACGACATGGCCGCCCGACTTGGCGAAGGGTTCTCTGCACAGCGTCAGTTTACCGGCAACGCCGCACACGAGCTGCGCACCCCGCTTGCCCTTATGCAAGCGCAGATCGAACTGTTTATCTCCGAACACCCCACATCGCAACCCCAAACAGCCGAGCTGCTCAGCCTGTTACAAGAACAAACCGAGCGGATGTCGCGAATGACCAAGGTGCTGCTTGAGATGAGCGAGCTCCGCAGCGTTCCCTGCGAGGACGATATTGAGCTTGGCCCCCTGTCCGAAGAAGTCCTCACCGACCTCGCTCCGCTTGCCGAGCATAAAGACATCGCCCTCAATTGCAGTGGAGGCGCTCTGATAATCGGAAGCGACACGCTCCTCTATCGGCTGGTGTTTAACCTGGTCGAAAATGCCATCCGCTACAGCCGCCCTGGCTCGACTGTCAACGTCTCCATCTGCGACAACGACACCCATGTGTTCCTGAGAGTTGAGAACCAGGGCCCGGGAATACCCAAGGAGTACCGTGAGAGCATCTTCCAGCCGTTCTTTCGCGTCGACAAGTCCCGCAGCAGAGCATACGGCGGCGCGGGGCTTGGATTGGCGCTTGTTTGGGAGATTGCGACGCTCCATAGCGGCTCCGCGGAAGTCGAATCAAGTTCCGAGAACGGAACCGTGATGCTCGTGGACCTTCCAAAACGGATCACAGCGCAATCAGATCGCTAAAATGGCGATACCGCGAGGCATGGCGCGGGCCTGCAAGATTGCATGGCCTCGCATCCTTTGCTATTGCGGATTTGAATTGCGCCATTCAATGGGAGAGACGTCCGTTGAGCGTTTGGTGCGAGCCGCCAGCTGCAATAGGAAGCGAATCAACGCAGCTGGCTTTCAAGCAATTTGGGCAGAGGATCGGTGCGAACACAACGCGAGAAGGGAAACAGAGCGTTCCGTCGGGAAGTCGGAGCGCTCTGTTTGCATTTTTGGGATCGTCCCAAACCCTTGCCAGCTCTGTGGCGGATGCCGAAAGCTTCAGATCGATTATCTGCGGATTGCATTAATCCATGCCTGAATATCTTTCTCAGAAGTACGGAGCATGGATTCATCGAACTGCACATTGAGGCCCGGCTTCACGATTGCGCCTTTGCAGGCTTCCTCAAAGTCCTTCAGCGCGTGTCCCAGCCAGCCGCCATTGGTGGCAAACGGATACACGATCTTCCCGGTCAGGTCAGCCTGCTCCAGGAAACTGCGCATGGCGGGCGCAAAGGTGTACCACCAGACAGGAGAACCCAGGATGATGGTGTCGTAATCTCTCCAGCCAATGTGCAGCGGCTTCAGCTCCGGGCAATAACCCTCGGCAATCTCACGCTGCCCCTGATTGACGACTTCATCATAATCGCCATCGTAGGGAACAACCGTATCCATACGAGCAATATCCCCGCCGATCTCCCTCTGGATCATCTCGGCGATGCGCTTCGTGTTGCCTCCGTAGGAGTAGTACAGAATCAAGGTTTTCATTTCACGCTTTCTCCTCATGCAAGAGGCTTTCCGCTGAACACGGGAAATGCGCTGAATTCACCATAGTTGGCGATGCGCTCCATGTTCTTGAGAGTTTCCATGTCTTCCTCGGAGATCGCGAAATCCACGTCCGCGTTGCTTTCCATGTGGGCGGGATCTGCCGTCTTGGGAAGCGCGACGGCTCCAAGCTGAAGGACATAGCGGATGCAGAGCTGGGCGGCAGATACGCCGTACTTCTCTGCCATCTTAACGATTGCCGGATTCTTCAGCGCCTCGCCGTGGGCGATGGGGGAGTATGCCTCCACCTGAATGCCCTGCGCCTTGCAGAAGTCCACCAATGCCGAATCGGTGTTGGTGATGTGTAGGAGGATCTGATTGACCATAGGCATCACGCGGCAAGAGCCCAGGAGGTTCTCAAGGTCATCTTGCAGGAAGTTGGACACGCCGATTACCTTTACCTTGCCCGCCGCCCGCGCATCCTCCAACGCACGCCAGACCTCCTTGTTCTCCCCGAAATAGCGCTTCTCTAAACGGAACTCGCTCCACGGCTGGGGAGAGTGGATGATCATCTGGTCGAGGTAGCCGAGCCCCATCCTCTCCAGCGTCTCATCGATGGACTTCGCCGCATCCTCGTAGGTCTTCAGCTCTGCCGCGATCTTGCTGGCGACGAAAAGCTCTTCCCGGCGAACGCCGCAGGTGCGCACGCCCTCGCCGACGCCGCGTTCGTTTCCGTAGGCCTGTGCGGTGTCGATCAGGCGATAGCCCAGCTTTACCGCCTTGCGAACGGCTTCCGCCGCCTCGGCATCGTCGATGAACCAGGTGCCCAGTCCCAGCTTGGGAACCTGAACTCCGTTTGCCAATGGGTAGGTTTCATTCAAGATCATCGTTCTACTCCTCGCCCCAGATATCCTTTGCCATGCGGAAAACCGCCCACGCCTTGGGCCAGCCGCAGTAGAAGGCTGCATGGGTCACGACCTCCGCGATTTCTTCTTTTGTAATACCGTTCTTCTTTGCCGCCGTCAGGTGATAGCGGAAGCTCTCATCGGTAAGCCCCTGAGCCATCAGCGCGACGACGGTCACGAGGGAGCGGTCGCGGAGGCTGAGCTGTCCCTCTCGGCTCCAGACCTCTCCGAAGAGTACGTCATCGTTCAGTTCCGCAAATTTCGGGGCGAATTCGCCCAGGGCATCTCTGCCTGCCGTCTGCTTGACTGCCATGTTTCGTTCCTCCCTACAGCCTTGTGTACTCTTCATGGGATACCGGTTCGCACCACTCGTTCTCGCAATTCTCGCCGGGAACCTCCACGGCGATATGGCTGAACCAGCTGTCCTTCTTCGCTCCGTGCCAGTGCTTGACGTTGGCGGGGATCATCACGACGCAGCCCTCGTGCAGGCTGACGGCGGCCTTGCCTTCCTCCTGGTACCAGCCCTCGCCAGCCGTGCAGAGCAGGAGCTGACCGCCTCCTTTGTCCGCATGGTGGATATGCCAGTTGTTGCGGCATCCCGGCTCGAAGGTCACGTTATGGATGGCAATCTGCGGAGTCTCGAGCACCGGAGCAAGGTAGCTCTGTCCCACGAAGTACTGCGCGAAGCCGTCGTTCGGTTCTCCCATCGGGAATGCGCTCGGATTTTCCATTGTCGACCCGTCCTTTCATTTATGCTCTGTACCGTTCCCTATTCAACGCCCGGCGAAAAAGAATGTCCAATGTGAGTATGGTATATCGTTCCATGCGTCGATTGCATATCAAACCATTCATGCGAGGTATTGGTTCTGCCAATCGAAACGGGATATGCTGACCTTCCGAACATCAACGGCAGAAGAGCTTCAGTATGACTGACATGAGCTACGCCCCACTGGGATGGTCCGGCATCCAAGTTTCCAAGGTCTGCCTTGGCGGTATGAGTTTCGGCAAGACCTCCCCGTAATTCCATCAGTGGACCATCGATGCCGACGCCACCGAACAGCCGTCAGTACAACATGGCGCTCACCCCATACTCCCCATGGCGTCCGGCCATCTGACCCATCCGTCCTGGGATTCCGATTCCAAACGCGGCACCACCGACGGCACCATGCGCAACAAGTACAATCAGGCACGTGCGCAGGATATGCCGATCATCGAACGCGTGCACGGGCTCGCGGAACGGCTCGGCGTGCCGATGGCGCGGATCGCCCTCGCCTGGCATTGGGCCAAGGACGTCACGGCACCGATCGTCGGCTGCTCGAAGACGGAGCGCGTGGATGATGTCATCGAAGCACTTGGAGTAAAACTCAGCGAATCCGACATCGCCTATCTTGAGGAGCCGTACACGGCGCATGAACTGGTCGGCCCATTGGCCAGGCCGGGCGAGCGCGCGCTGGCCGGCACCCTTGCGCCGACCCTGAAGGAGAAAGCCAAGTAGCGCCACACGTCGCCGGAAAGTGGCTAGCGCACCGGGATGCAGATCTCGGTCACGAACTGGGCGGGATCCGATGTCAACCCTTCATCGATCAACGCGATCTCACGTGAGAACCCGGTGATGTCGAGACCCTGCTCTGCGGTGTACCATATCAGCTCGCGATACCGGTCGGGGGCATCGCCATGACTCCCCCGGAACCGGATGCGCACGCAATCGGTCTCCGGCAATGCCACGGTGTCGCCCTCATATTCGTCCTCGTCGTCAAGCAATAGGAACACCAACCCGTAATCGGCATATCCGCCCTGTTCCAACGATTCCTTGTCAATGCCGACGCCGACCTTGCCGAGGAAGACCAGCGAATCCTTCTGATGCTGCTCCAGCTTGCGGATCGAATATTCCAGGCCGAGATACGAGTCGACCTTCGGTGAATCCCTGATCCAGACGATCCTGCAGGCGGGTTGCCGCACAACACGTATCACGTCGAATTCGGACTGCTCAGCGTCCCGCAGCCGCTCCAAGCGATGGTCGATCTTCCGCTGGACCATTTCCAGCTCATGCTGTTTGCGCTCGATCAGGGCTTTCTGTGCAACAAGCTTGTCCTCGATGACATGCACGTCGCGATTGTGCAGGAACTCGGCTATCTGCGTCAACGGCATATCCAGCACACGCAGGTACCGGATGGTGTTCAGCACCTCGAACTGCTTGGCACCGTAATACCGGTACCCGGTGCACGGGTCGATATATTCGGGTTCCAGCAAGCCGCAACGCTCATAATGCCGAAGCGTGCCCAGCGACACATTGAACATATCTGCAACCTTGCCTATACGGAACAGTCTGCCGTCACCCGGCAAAGCGTCGCGCCCTCCACTTCGCTCACTCGCCGTCATGCACGCGCCTTCTCCGAAATTACGCCGTGACGCTTGAGCCACGCGTAGAAGCCAAGACAGATCAGCACGGAAAGCAGCGATCCGGCGGGCGCGGCGACGCCCATGGGGAACAAGGTGTTCGGGAACAGCTTGGATGCCAGATACGCCCCGGGCACACGGACCAGGGTGATGGCCACGATATTGTGGATGAATCCGATATAGGAGCGCCCGCATGCGGCGAAGAAGCCGCTGAAGCAGAAGTGGATGCCCGCGAAGATGCTGTCGACGATGTAGCTGCGGATGTACTGTGTTCCCAGCAGGATTACCGTCGCATCGGTGGTGAACAGGCCGACGATGGAGCCCGCCGTCAGTTCCACCACAATCGATATGACGATGCCGTAGACGACGGTGATCGCGGTGGCGTATCGCAGTGTCTTCGTCGCTCGCTCCATCCTGCCGGCACCGATGTTCTGCGCCGAGACGGCGGATACCGTGGCCAGCATGGACGACGGTACCAGGAACAACGCGCTGATCACCTTTTCGACGACGCCGACAGCTGCCGCATCGTTCAGGCCACGGTAGTTGGCGATGACCGTGATGATGATGAAGGCGATCTGGATGCAGCCGTCCTGAACCGCCGTCGGCACTCCGATGCCGAGAATGCCGCGGAGCATGGCCCTATCGGGGCGAAGATCGCCGAACTTCAGTCTGATGCCCGTACGCCGGCGGCGAATCGCCACCAATGTCACGGTCACACTGATGGCCTGCGCCAGTGTGGTGTCCAATGCCGCGCCCGAGGGACCAAGACGCAGCCAGCCCATAAACAGGTAGTCGAACACGATGTTGCAGAAGCATGCAACCGCAATGAAATACATGGGGCTTTTCGAATCGCCCATCCCACGGAACACCGAGCTGATAATGTTGTACGCGACGATGAACGGGATGCCGATATAGCAGATGGTCAGATACTGCGCGGTTCCCTCGACGGCTTCGACTGGCACGCCGATCAGCGAGATGATGTTGTGCACGTTCAACAGCAGAACGACCGTCAGCGCCAACGCGATTCCTGCGAACAGCGTGATGACGTTGCCGATGGCCTTGGCCGCACGGTCGAGCCTGTTCGCGCCGACCGCACGGCCGATGGTGACGGTCGCGCCCATGGCAAGACCCACGATGACCACGGTGAGCATGTACAGCACCTGGCTGCCGTTCGCCACCGCGGTGATGCCGTCGATGCCGATGAACTGTCCGGCGATGAACAGATCGGCCATGCCGTACAGCGTCTGCAGGAAATACGACAGCAGATACGGCAACGCGAAGGTGACGATCGTTCTGAACACGCTTCCCGTTGTCAGGTTCTTTCCCATGGGTTGTCTCTTATCCTCCCGTTTCGGCCTATGTCTTCCAGCAGGAAGGCTAAACCTTACAATGGTTGTAGAGTCAATCCCAAAGCATTGTCATGTCCAATATGCGGAAAACCGTCTTTCACCCCATGACCGGAGCGGTGGCTTCGTCTTCCCCGTCCGGCTCGTCGGCGAGACCCATGAGCTCTCCCATCTTGTCCGCGTACACGCCCGTCTCATGCATGAGCAGGGCCCGCACTGCCCGAAGCGATTCGCGATCCCGAGGAAGACGGTACAAGGCGATGGTCGCGGCCATTTCGCCAAGCTTTTCATAGTTGTCCAACATGCGTTTGCGATCCTTGTGCGAAGCGAGCATCGCATCCATGCGATCCTCCGGTTCGGCGAAAAAGATATATCCGGCAAGGGTAAGCAGCAGACCAGCCTTCCTCACATTGCGTGCCTGGCTGTCAAGTTCTTTGACACCATTCTCGAACATGGTTCGATCACGCAGTCTGAAGCCTTCCTGGAGAAGACCCGAAGCCGACGGCCCCATAAGGGAGATGGCAA
>OLRE01000169.1_pt1 | contig 78525 bp, 51 predicted proteins | sample 1672461 | NCBI WGS metagenome assembly OLRE01 (sample SAMEA3136688, study PRJEB25190) | human gut metagenome | biome: human gut; feature: human-associated habitat; material: faeces | place: Austria | collected 2013
GGCATGAAGAGTACGCCATGAACCACCAAGAAGAGTAACAAACAATAATCCCCTTACTCCAATTGTAAGTAAGGGGATTATTATATTTGAAAGGGTAGGGAATGCCCTTTTTGAGAGGAGGATATCAACGACCTATAAGTCATTTACGCAATATTTGGGAGAAAGCCCATTCTTTTAGAGATGAGAGTATGTCAAAAGGCGACCATCGTGTTTCGCAAAACTGGTCGGATGAACCGCTATGGCATTAAGGGAGGAAAGTGCGTCAAAGCCGCACTTTCTGTATGTATTGACGACCGAAATGGTCAGTTACGATGACCTCCATTTCCTGAGCCTTGGGTGAAGGTTTTGCCGAAAAGAAGATAAAGGGATTCTCAACCGGAAACCTCCAAGTCAGCTTTTTGGCACCTTGCGCATACTCACGGTTGATGTAGCCCTTGTAGTCGGGGTCAATAGCAGAGAACTGTGTCATGGAGCCTTTCAGTTTTCCATCCTCTTTCCACTCCACTTTCCAGGTCTCATCCCAGTTCCAGACCTTAACGCAAACTTCAGCCAAACGATCGGCGAAAGTACCGATAGGAAAGACTTTCATCTGATAGTCGGCAGGCATACCGAGAGTTTTGAAATGCCATGTCAGTCCGCGTGGAGTAGACTCGAACACTTGGTAACCCATCGGCGTGCCGTCCATGCAGTAACGGCTGTTCCACAACCACCAAGCACCTCCGATGGATGCCACCATGTGCTCGCGTACATTTGGACGAAGCAGGAGGTTGGAGTGGATATGCGAGTGGCCACTAAGAATGGATACTTGATAATCTCTCAGCAAGTCCATCAGTTCTTCGGCACCTTTCAGATAGTGGTCTGAAGTGTACATCTTAGCGGGGGCATGCATTGCTACGAAGACGTGTGCCCCTTTGGGAATGTATCGCGTATATTGTTTCACCCATTCCAACTGTCCGGCAGTCAGCATCTCATCGTACTGCCTGAGTCCGGTATAGAAGATGTTATCCAGCACGATGTAATAATCACACCCCATATTAAAAGCATAGTAGGTGGGACCAAAATACAGACGGTAGACCTGCTCACTCTGATGGTTGTCGTTGTAGATTTCGGTATGATCGTGGTTGCCAATGACAGGATAGACTGGATAACCCAGTCGTTTAAGGTCTTCCTTGTAACGGCCATAAGTTTCGGGGTTGTCCCAAATCATGTCACCCAACATGATAGCAGCCACGGGCATGCCTTTATTTATGTATTCGTTCCCATAGGATTTCAGTTCGGGGAAGGCCTCGGCTTCGAGGCGAGCGTATGCTTGGTCGCTGCCTGGTTGGGTATCGCCGATAGCAAACAAGGTGTAAGTACCTTGAGGAGCGTTGAACTCGAACAGCTCGAAATCGAGACTCTTTTCGGACAGGGTGTGGTAGAAGCGAGGCGTACCCGAGGCATAGGAGGTAACATAGCCTGAAGGTGTCACAATATAAATGAAATTAGCGTTATCCACAGCGTCTAATTTATAGATGCCGTTCTGATCGGTGGTGGTGAAGTTTGTGCCATCGGTCACTACGACATTCCTCATCCCTTTTTTGTTACAATGTACTTTTCCAGTCACTTCCTTGGCTGTCGCTCCGGCAAAGAATGCCATCAATAGGGCGACGAATAAAATTTGTTTTTTCATACGTCTGTCACTTTTTATTGTTAGAATTAAGAAATATGCTGTAAAAATAGGACTTGTCTTTCAACAGTTCATCATCTCGGTCTGGCTGAGTGTGCAGAAACAAACAAATGAAACAAGAATGAAACAGCTCCTTAGCAGAATAGTAAAGTCGTATCTGCTTTCATGAGTAAAAAACAAAAAATGAAGAAATCCGAACAAGAAACCTAATCGTAATATGAATGACAACTTTTTGCAATCATCCGTCTATAGTTTTGCAATTGAAAACAAGAAGATATTATTGAATCGATAATCATTGAGTATTAATGTTTTATTCAACACAGAAGGATACGTAGAATATTAAATAAAGAAAGATGAAAAAAATCGCAGAGTGTTTATTGGGGATGATTCTAACAATAGTTTTCTCCCTAGTCGTATGTAGCTGCAGTGGCAATGAAGAGACAGCCATTGATGATTTTGACATCCAGTTTGAGCTTCCCTCCTTGATTGAGATAAATGAAGGCGGTACATATACCTTCATATTGAAAAGCAAGAATGCACCGCTCATTTCTGATAATTTTGTCTTGGAATCGGAAGCTGGTATTTCTTACATATGTAAGATTATAAATGTTTCAGGTTCCAGCTTCACTGTTGCAATAAACTCTCAGTGTGAGACCGGATATTACAACATTTTCCTCAAGCGTGGCATTCGGAAAAAGAGTGCCGGGCGTACCTACATCAGCATCATTGAGAACATCGGCTTTACGCCTGCTCCTGACACAACTATTTACGGTCTGGTGACGGCAGAAGGTGCCCCCATTGCAGGTGCAGTGGTATCGGATGGTATCGAGGTGACCACCACCGACGCTGAAGGTATCTACCAGTTGAAGTCAGCAAAGAAGTGGGGTTACGTATTCATCTCCATTCCCAGTGGTTATGAAGTGCCCAGTCAGGGAGTGCTACCCCAGTTTTTCCATTATACCAAAGCAGACACCAAGATTACCGAACGAATAGACTTCAAACTAAAGCAGGTGGATGGACAAGACAATTATATACTGTATGTACTAGGTGACATGCACCTCGCCAACCGCACCAGTGACCTCAGTCAGTTTCTGGACTTTACAGAAGACCTGAACGCTTGTCGCAACCTGAACACTGGCCGCAGACAATATGCCATAGCTTTGGGTGACATGACATGGGACCTCTATTGGTATGACAACAATTATGCCCTGCCTGAATACCTTGCCACCGTCAACAACCAATTACGCGACTTACAGATATTCCACACTATCGGCAACCACGACTACGATTACAAAGCAAAGAACGACTTGGAGGCTGGACGCCCGTATGTGAACAACATTGCCCCTGCTTACTATTCGTTCAATCTGGGACAGGTACACTATGTTGTGATGGATGACATCGATTGTGACAGCTACGATGGGACTATCTCGCGTAACTACAAGAAAAGGCTGACTAATGACCAACTGACATGGCTGGGAAAAGATCTGATGCAGGTAGACCAGGACATACCGATTATACTGGTGATGCACGCACAAGTATTCTACCCCTCACAAACTGACGGATGGAAGATTGACCACGATGCGGTGGGAACCAACCAGCTACTGAAACTACTGGCCGGACGTCGCACGCACATCCTGACCGGACACACCCATCTAAACTTCAATGTGACACCCGATGATGACATCACCGGTGGAAACGACCTGTATGAGCACAATACAGCCGCCATCTGCGGTTCGTGGTGGTGGAGCGGACATCTGACACCGGATGTACACCTCAGTCCTGACGGAACACCGGGTGGATACGCCATTTGGCAGGTGAGTGGACAAGACTTGCAGTGGGCATACAAGGCAACGGGCCAGGATGAGAACTATCAGTTCCGAAGCTATGATCTAAATCGCGTAAACTTCTCACTTGCTGACGTGCCGCAGATGAGCACAAACGCCAGCGTACAGAAAGCTTTTGCGAAATATGCCGATGCTTATCCGGTAAACAGTAATAACGAAGTGCTGATAAACATCTGGAACTGGAGTCCGCGCTGGACGCTGACCGTCACTACTGAGACGGGGGAAAGGCTGGAACCAAAGGCGGTGTGGGCATACGATCCCCTGCACATAGCGGCACTGACGGTGAAGCGGTTCAACTCTGCCACGTTGACCGCTGTGCCCAATTTCATAACGGAACTGTTCCCACATTTCTTCAAGGTGAAAGCGCCTGATGCAGATATTGACCTCACCATCACTGTACAAGATGAATTCGGACGGACGTACACTGAAAGGATGTATCGGCCGAAAGAATTTGTCAAATAAATAAGTTGGTGGAATGATAGGTCGGCAAGCAGGTGAGAAGTTGAGTATTGTTGTCTTGTCAAGGCATATTTTTACCTCGTCAATTTGGAAAAATCAATATAAGCAAAAAACAATTTATGAAAGTTTTCAATTCGTATGTGTTGGCTCTGTTACTGCTGTTAGCTGGAAACTTCTCCACGCTGTCAGCACAGAACCGAACGATTTCAGGAAAAGTTCTGGACGGACTGCAAGAGCCGCTTATCGGCGTCTCCATCCGTGTAGAAGGGAGCATAATAGGCGGTACAACTGATGCCGACGGCATGTTCAGGCTTCGTGTTCCACAAGGGGAGGCAACGCTGATTGTCTCTTACGTGGGTTATCTGACCGATCGGGTGAAGGTGAAGCCCGGTGAGGATAATCTCGTGATTTATATGCAGGAAGATGCCATCCTACTGGATGAAGCCGTGGTTATCGGTTACGGCACGCAGAAGAAAGTGAATCTGACGGGTGCCGTAGCTATGGTGGGTAGAGAGAAGCTGGAGAACCGCGCCACACAGTCGCTGGCAAGTATGCTGCAGGGATCGGTTGCCGGTCTCAACATCACAACTTCATCCGGTGTGCCGGGCAGTTCACCCAGTATTAATGTACGTGGTACGACATCCATCAACAGTGCCGGACCTCTCATTCTAATTGACGGTGCCATTGGGGAACTGGACCGCGTTAATCCCAACGACGTAGAGTCTATTTCCGTCATTAAGGATGCTTCCGCAGCAGCTGTCTACGGTGCACGTGCAGCGTTTGGCGTTATCTTAGTGACTACCAAGAGCGGCACTGCCAACGAAGGTAAGGCAACCGTCCGTTACAACGGGCGTATGGGATGGCAGGCGCCCACCACGTCGACAGACTACGAGACAACGGGTTACTGGTCAGTCTACACGGTCAATACCTTCTGGCAGGCAAAAAATGGAACCAACTACGTGGACTACACAGACTATGACATGCAGCAACTGCTGGCGCGCATTAACGACAAGACCGAAAATCCCGACCGTCCCTGGGTAGTGGAGGATACCCGTAACGGACGCAGCCAATGGGTATATTATGGAAACTACGACTGGTGGCACATGCTCTACAACGACAACCGCCCGACTCAACAACACAGCATTTCGCTGAGCGGTGGTACGAAGGACGTGAAATATCTAGTGAGCGGCGCTTACGACTACCAAAAAGGCATCTTGAAGCAGAACCCGGACATTTACCGCAAATATAACCTACGCTCAAAGATTGACTTCACCATTAACCGCTACGCCACGTTGAGCAACAACACTGCATTCTTCGGATCGCAATATACCTTTCAAGGAAACGGGAGCATCGACGACACTATGGGTTACAGCGGGCGCCACGCCCTCGCCTGTTTTCCGATGCAGAACCCGGACGGGTCGTGGCTCTATAGTACACCCTACCTAAACTACAAGGTGGCTAACGGACGACACATCATGCTGGGAGAAGGCACACATCGCAACACTGACCGAGCCAACGACTTCCAGAACACTACCCGGTTGGTCATCACCCCTTGGAAACCGATAAGCTTGACGGCAGACTTCACCTATCGCCTCTACCAGACACGTAACACGCATCGTGCCAACAACCTCTACTACCGTGAGGTACCCGATGGTCCGTTACTGTCCTACGCTACCGGTGCCGGACTTAACAAGTTGAGCGAATCAGTAAATACCCGCAACTACTACTCGGCAAACGTTTATGCCAACTACGACGACACATTCGGCAAGAATAATGCCCACCACGTGTCCGGTGTAATAGGTTTCAACTACGAAACCATGCGTTTGAAGAACATTTCCGCCTCAGGCGAGAATCTGACATCCACTTCGCTGGATGACCTTGACTTGGTGGGACAAAACGCCAACGGAGAGGTGCTGACCAGCGTAGGCGGTGGACAGAACGAATACGCCCTTGCCGGCTTCTTCGGTCGTGTAAATTACGACTACAAAGGACGATACCTTTTTGAGGCAAGTGGACGGTACGACGGTTCGTCACGTTTTGCCGCAGGTAGCCGCTGGGGGTTCTTTCCTTCGGGTTCCGTGGGGTGGCGTATATCGGAAGAGCCGTTCTTCAAGCCTTTCAGCCGTTACGTGGACAACCTGAAGTTACGTGCCTCATTCGGTAGCCTGGGTAACCAGAACGTGTCGTCCTATTATACTTATATGAGGCTAATCACTGTCAGTGACTTTGCCGGCTACTCTTTCGGCGAGGGCAGCGCAATGGCGAAATATTCTACACTAGGGGCGCCTGTATCGTCGGACTTGACATGGGAAACCGCCCAACAATGGGATTTTGGCTTTGATCTGACCATACTGAAAAACCGGCTGAACATCACAGTAGACAGTTACATACGCAACACACTCGACATGCTGACCGACGGTATTGAACTGCCTTCAGTATTCGGTGCCAGCGTTCCGGACATGAACACCGCCAACCTGCGGACAAAGGGTTACGAGATAGCCTTATCCTGGCGCGACCAGTTCTCGCTGGGCAGCCGTCCTATAGAATACAGCCTGGGATTTAATATCAGCAACTACCGTAGTTACATCACCAAGTATGACAATAAGGACAAAACCTTCGCCAAGAGTTATTACGAAGGTATGCGTATCGGTGATATCTGGGGATTCGTGACGGATGGGTTGTTTGCCACTGATGAAGAAGCGCAGGAATATGCCAATAGCGTGGACCTGAGTTACATGGTGGACGGACTGACCGGAGGATGGAAGGCAGGCGATATAAAGTTTGTGGACCTGGACGGTGACGGCGAGGTGAGTATTGGAAGTAACAACGTAAATGACCCGGGCGACCGCAAGATATTGGGTAACTCGCTGCCCAGCCTATCGTACGGCTTTACCGGCAGTATACGTGCCTACGGTTTTGACGCCTCGGTGTTCTTTCAGGGTACGGGAAATCACTACTGGTATCCCGACGGGCATATGATGTCCTTCTGGGGACCATATTCCTATCCGTACCAGATCTTCCTGCAGAAGAACTTCATGGACAAGGTATGGACAGAGGATAATACGAATGCTTACTTCCCCCGTGCCATGGCTTATTCCACCACGTCCGGTCCGATGAGCAAGGTGAACGACCGCTATCTGCAGAACATCCGTTACATGCGTCTGAAGAACCTGACTGTCGGCTACACTATTCCTGTCAACTTGACCAAGAAAATCGGTGTGGAACAAGCACGTATCTACTTCTCCGGCGAGAACCTATTCTACTGGTCTCCGCTGAAAAAGATTACGTCCTATGTGGATCCCGAAGCCGCAATAAGGCGCAGTAACGAAACGTACAACGAGACCTTCTACCCTTGGCAGAAGACATTCATGTTCGGTGTGGACATCACATTCTAAAAGGAGACTCATTAAAAAGGTGACAACAAAAGAGTTTATACGGGACAAGAGACAAGACTGTCGAAAATTCAATGTCCTAAATTCTTATTCAAAATATTATTTAAAGAAACGAAGAATAGATATGAAGAAAAAATATATCTTTGCCGCCTTGGTGCTGATGATGGGCCTGGCATCGTGTGACAATCTGCTGGACCTGACTCCCCAAAGCCAGATTTCACAAACCGACTACTTCAAGACGGAGAGCGACCTGCAGCTCTTCAGCAACACCTTTTACAACAATCTGCTGGACAAATCCCCTTTTGATGACCAAAGCGATTTGTATGTACAGCAAACGCTCTCCGACGAGATTATCGGTGGAAACAACCGCACCGTGCCCGCATCAGGCGGCGGCTGGACGTGGACTGATTTGCGCAAAATGAACACCTTGCTTGCCTATGCCCACCAGTGCAATGACGATGCAGCGGTGATTAAGTACACGGCACTGACACGCTTCTTCCGCGCTTTTTTCTACTTCGAGAAGGTGAAGCGCTTCGGCGATGTGCCTTGGTATGAGACCGAACTGGGTTCGGCAGCCCCCGAACTGTACAAGGCACGCGATTCCCGTGAGCTGGTGATGGGCAAGATGTTGGAGGATATCGACTATGCCATCGAAAATCTGCCTGGCAAATCAGAGGAGGCAAGCAGCCCCTTCCGTGTCAACCGTTACGCTGCAATGGCACTGAAAACACAGTTTTGCCTCTACGAGGGAACTTTCCGCAAATATCATGGCTTGACGCTGGAAGGTAACGACTATGCCTATTACCTACAACAGGCAGCTGATGCAGCCAAGCAGCTGATGCAGACTGGTGAATATAAGCTCTACAGTACCGGTAATCCCGAAATGGATTATCTGAATCTCTTCGCTGCTGAAGACGCGAACACGGACGAGTATATCTTCGCCATTAAGTTTGACTATAGCCTTGCCATCCACCACAACGCCAACGGACATACGTTAGTACCCACGCAGGGACGTCCGGGACTGACGCGTAAGATGGTGAATACATACCTGATGAAGGACGGAAGCCGCTTCACCGACCAACCCGGCTGGCAGGAGATGACTTTTCTGGAGGAGACCAAGGACCGTGATCCACGTTTGGCGCAGAGCATCCGTACTCCGGGATACACCCGCATCGGTGAAACTACGGTGTTAGCTCCCGACCTCTCGGTCAGTGTGACGGGCTACCAACCCATCAAGTTCGTACAAGCGCCTACCGCATCAGGCGGACAGGTAGACCGTAATAGCCGAAACACCAACGACCTGCCTGTATTCCGCTATGCTGAAGTACTGTTGAACTATGCCGAAGCGAAAGCTGAGTTGGGCACACTGACACAGGACGATTTAGATAAGTCCATCAACTTGATTCGCCGTCGCGTGGGAATGCCCGACTTGAACATGGCTACAGCAAATGCCAACCCTGACCGTTACCTGGCCTCCACCGGGACGGGTTATCCCAACGTGACAGGAACGAATCAAGGCGTTATTTTGGAAATCCGCCGCGAACGTGCCATTGAACTAGATCAGGAAGGTTTCCGCTACGACGACCTCATGCGTTGGAAAGCCGGATACTGTGTGGACCAGGACATTTATGGCATGTACTTCCCCGGTCCGGGAAAATATGACCTGAGCGGCGACGGCAATACGGATGTCATCCTCTACGCCAGCGGCACGGCAAAGCCCGAAGCTGGCAGTGGGGTGTTGGTCTATGAAATAGGTAAGGACATTCTACTGACCGAGAACAATCAGGGTTATCTATACTACCACAAGAACATCGTGCGCAACGGATTCAATGAAGGACGCGATTACCTCTGTCCGATACCCATCAACGAACGTTCGCTCAATCCCAATCTGACGCAGAACCCCGGATGGATGGACGGCCTTGACTTCTGATAATATCAAAAAAGTAGAAACTGAAAAGAAAAAAACAATGAAACTGATTCACTACATAAACACCGCACTCCTGCTTTGCATCGTAAGCTTATTCTGGAGTTGCGAAGAGAACGAAAGCACTCTCTCGAAGGCGGTACTGACAAGCGCTTCGGCTCTGAATTTCGAAGCAAACGGTGCAGCAGAGCAAATTATCACGGTCTATGCCGATGCCGAATGGATGATGGAGGAACTGCCTGGATGGGTCAAAGTAACCCCTCAGAGCGGAGCTGGGACAATGGAGGTCACTATTGGTGTGACAGACAACATGCGTGACGGTGCCATCGATAATCCTCGCAAGGCGACCATCGTGTTCCGCGGCACTACGCTGGCAAGCCGCAATCCGGTAGTCATCAATCAGGACGGTGACAAATATCACGACTGCCAGGAGTACTCCGTTGACCAGCTTCCAGACTTGGCGGACGAGACCGTGGTTAGTGTTTCCAACGCTTTGGTGACGGCTGTCACCGGTTCGAACTGCATTGTCAGCGACATGCAATATGCAGAAAACATCTTATTGCAGACCACTGCAGATGTCAGTGTGGGTGACAAGATTGCTGTCAAGGGCAGCAAGATGACCGACTCGCACAAACTTGCCTACTTGATTTGCGATGAAGTGGAAATCACTTCGTCCGACAATATTGTAAACCGCCCCTCCGCACGCGACATCACTTCCGAGGTTGACACTTATACTTCCGATAGCCGCGACTGGATTTCAGTGGTCGGTACACTGGACGGCACCACCGTCACCATTGAAGGTACTACGAATAACGTGTCCATCATCGGTGCTCCCGCTGATCTGAGGCTTGACGCCCTGAACGGACACCGGGTCAAAGTGGACGGTTACTTCGACGGACTTACTATTCCTGTGCTTCGCATCATAGCGGCTACAGTGGAAGACCTCGGCGTAGAGGAAGTCATCTACTTCTCCGAAGACTTCGAATGGCTATCCCCTTGGAGCATAAACAGCGGTGCAGGACAAACTGTTGAAAACGATGGAGATGGTAGTGCGCCACAAATCTACAGCGCTAAGGACGTCAGTGGCGTGACGGCTGCCGAATCTTTGATACAACGTGGCTATGGACTGGAACAGATACCCGGAAACGCCATCTACCTGCAACAGAACTATCTGAAGTTCGGAAAGACAGATTATCAAGCGGGACTTACCCTTCCCTCTATCGAGGGAGTGCCCGAGAACGCTACCGTGCAATTATCCTTCGATTGGGCACCAATGGTGGGCAGTACCCGCAAATTTGATCCCGTACAGCTAATCATCTATGTCACTAACGGTGACCGGGTGACAGAGCTTGAACCCATCGGACATAAGTTTGTGGATACCGTCGATCATCTCTCCTGGCTTCACGTTGATATCCGTTTGGATGGCATCACCATCACGAAGAACACGCGTATCACCATCAAGTCAGATGCTTGGGGAGAAAACAAAGTGACTGCCGGAAGTAACGTTTACCGCCGTTGGTTCATAGACAATATCAAAGTGACAAGAGTAGAGTGAGCTACTTATAGGTATGGGTAGCTCCGAAGCTTATGCCTTTAGGCGTGGGTAGCTCACATCTCAGCCAAGTTCAGAGACCTGTCAAGGGCTTCATATCCGACTACAATTATAAGTGGTTTTGGTCACTGCGAAGAAATAACTAATTTCAGAAGGAAACCAGGCCAGCCTCAATTATGGGCCAGCCTGGTCTTCATAAGCTATGTACTGAAAAATTCTTCAGGAAATAATTCATCTAATAATCATATTTTCTCCAATCTGCTGATATATCCATATTCCTCGTTGCAGTAAAAGTATAACTATGCAGGCGATTAGTGTCAGAGAAGGTCTTTATTGCTGCTCCGGAATCCAGATAGAATCCGGTACAATAATAATGGGTTACACTATAATCACCTACGATTTCATCTCCTTCAGCATAAATAGTTATCTCTTCACCATATTTTACAGTCTTCGTTTGTGTAGAATATGAAAGACTGCCTGCACTGAATCCTACTTTCCCTTTTCCTCCGGAAGCGCCACCGGCACTGGAATACAATTTGATGGTAACTTGTGAGGGAGCACCATCAGGGTTTGCTTGCCCACTAAACGCTGCACATATATGTGTTCCACGAAGGTAGTCTATGTCTTGGTCAATAAGTACCGGACTGCTGCTGAATAATTTACCATTTTGGTACCAACCGATAAACTCCCCGTTTCCTGTTGATGTTGCGTATATCCTTTCCGGGAGATAACCATACTCATCCTCATATATCTTGTATGTTCTAACAAGATATCCCCCTGAAACCCTTTCTTCCACTTCGCCATAATCCAGTTCACCTAACGAACCTCCACGTTCATCCAAGTTCTCATCAACAATGCTGACAGTTAAGATGGGAGAAGATGGTACAGTAGCGGTGAACTTGGCTGTTAGAGTTCTGTTAGAATAATGACAACTAATCTTCCCTATAAGTGTTAGTCATCAATTGAAAAATCGAAGTGCAATTGCATAGCTATAGGCATATATTTGTGCGAATTAAAATTGAAACAATATATTTACTAATACTGTATATTGCTATGAAAAATGAAAATCCGGCATTAGAAAAATATGCAGAACTAATGATCGAAAAGATGAAAGAAGTACATTCATCCAACTGGACGAAACCGTGGTTCACTTCCCGATTCAAGGGATTTCCGCAAAATCTGACAGGAAGATCATACAATAACCAGAACAAGGTCGTGCTCTATTTCATTTGTGATAAATACAAATATAACACTCCTATTTTTGTCACTTTCAACCAGGCACGTAATGAAAGGATACAAGTTCTGAAAGGTGCCAAGGCATTTCCTATATCCTATTACGACTTAATCATTAAGGACAAGATTGCAGGAAAGCGAGTCACAAGAGAATTCTACAAGAACCTATCACCTGCAGAACAAGAAAAATATAAAGTCATTCCATTTCTCAAATATTACAATGTATTCAATCTGGACCAAACCAACTATTCAGAAGTCTATCCAGAAAAATGGAATGCTCTAGTTAAGGAATTTGGGCTCAACATCAATTCAGATAACAATTTTCGGAATGCTCTTCTGGATTCAGTCATTGAAAAACAGACATGGCTATGTCCCATCACCCTTAAAGAGCAAGACGGAGCTTTCTATAGTCCATCCAAAGACTCCATTACCCTTCCAGAAAGATATCAATTCATTGATGGTAAGGAATTCTACTACACTGCTCTTCACGAAATGGCACATTCAACCGGACATCCGGAAAGACTGGCAAGAATATTTGGTCCCTTCGGAAGCGCTGAATACGCCCGCGAAGAACTGATTGTTGAACTGTCAGCTGCAGTAGCCGGCCGCGACCTGGGCATGGCAGTTACCCCCAGAAAAGAGAATGCACAGTACCTAGACGGATGGTGTTCTAGAATTTCTAGTGATCCAAGGTTTATCATGACTGTCTTAAATGATGTCAACAAAGCAGTCACTGCCCTGGAAGAAGGTATAGGTCTGAACCGGGAACACGAGGATTCAACCGAAAAACAAAATCAGATACCAGTCATGACCGAAGATGAATATCTCGCATCGAAAGGATATGAAAATCCATTTTATTCAGTGCCCACAACACACAAGGGAAACCTCCGGACACAACACCAACAAAATTTATTATCAAGCATAAGCATAACACGAAGCAACAAATATGAAGCAGAACGAAATGTACTGAAAGAAGAATACAGAGCAATGCTCAGCAGAGGAGAGATACGTCAGCCTACCAAAACAGAAAGGATTATAAAAGCTGCAAATGGGCATCCTGACTTGGAAAGTACCCAGGCAGCAAGGCGTATGGCTATGGCAATGGGCATTAACTGGAAATCTGAGAAAAACGGTCTGCCGGTAATTCACCACTACTACTGCGATCAACATGGGCAACTTCATGCCCGATTTTATTGTAAAGATGAGATACAAGACCGTATGGTTTGGAAATCCGGCAATGATTATATTCTTTGTACAGGGTCCCGTTCCGGCGGCGATTATACAGAACACATATTGCCTACTAAAGAAATTTTGAGAATTAAGGAACTGAATACAGTTGAACTCCAATCATCCGGATGCAGGTCATTATTAAACGACTCATCTGGAGAATTCTATATAGAGGATAAATCCACCGGCAAGATAGAAGCTTTAACCGCAAGCAATATTGATTTGGGAAAACAGCCTCCGGAAGCGATCAAGAAATTGTTGTCCGGACAACAGACAGAAATGTCCACCCAATCCGGTGCTACGCAGATAATGAGGTTAAGCAAGTCACCGATTGGCTGGACACTCAAAACCGAAAAACAATCATTTAATACAATAGACAATGCCATTGAAATATAATCAATAATTACAAAACAAAATGCTTATGAAATCACTAAAAGAACTCATTAACGCCATTCTCAATTCTTCAGAAAACAAAGAGTTAGAAAATATCAAGAGAAATCCGACAATGATTAAAGAGATAGCTAATCCGACAGAAGCACAACAGCTGGCTGCTGTAAGGAGTTCTTCTCATGTAATAAAATATATAAAAGAACCTACAAAAAAAGTACGATTCATCGCTTTAAAAGATGATATATACAACTATCGTTATATTAAGAGTTTAACAAAAAAAGAACAACTATATCTTATAAAAGAAGGAATCAGAATAGAAAACATCAAAAGACCAGTAGAAAAAGTACAATTATATGCTTTAAAATGGAGAAAAGCCTCCATCAATGACATTAAGAATCCTACAGAAAAAGCACAACTTATAACTATAAGAAAAGATAAAGAGTTATTCTTATATATAAAAAATCCAACTATCACTGTCTGCCAGGAAGTTGCAAGAGCGTACTGTGGTAATATAGAGATACCAGCAGATCGCAGGATTATAAAGCCTACCCAAAAGTTAGTTTCCAGCCTACAGGATACTGAAGGTTATGCTTACATAAAAGAAATGAGTCTTGATTATAATAAAGGAGATAAGTATATCAATGATGAATCAGATAAAATAATGAATTGGAAGAAACAAAAACAGAAACAGATTATAGATGATTATAAATATGAAATTGGTATTGCAAAGGAAAGGGGGATAGAACCTAATATCAAAATAGAAGAATCCGGCATTCAACAAGAGAATGACCATAAACAAGTTAATACAAGAATCGATTATTCAAACAAACCTCAAGATAACTATAATATTGAAGAACTCTCCAATAAAGAAGTTATAGGAACCATTTCATATTATGATTTTAATGGCAAAGTATCTGAAGTTATTGAATACAATACTGTTGAGAGCTATTTGAAAAGTATAAAAGATGAATTAAATTCTAATCCAAATGGTTTTAAATATGAAACATTGGCCACAGATGCCAATATAAAAAAATCAGTAGATGACATAGTTTACGGGGCTTACGGGGAGGATAACCCACATTCTTTAGAATGGTACTCCTCGAATAATACAAAAGCAACTATAAGTCCAGAACAATATTTATCAGAAGAACGCAATAAAATAATGCGTGAATATGCTAAAAATCCTTTTGGAGCTCTTGATAAAGAAAATATACCAGCCGAGGGTATGGATAAATGGGCAGCCGTCACCAATAAATATATGGAAATGAAAACAAACATATCAACAAACCAAATAGAATTACAATCTTCCGGCTGCAAAACTCTGATCTGTGATGTATCTCATTCTTCCGGCCAAGAAGAAATCGGCAATTACCGTATCCTAGATAAATCCACCGGTAAGACAGAATCTATAAATGTGGGGGATATTGACCTGGAAAAACAGTCTCCGGAAACACTCAAAAAGTTGTTATCCGGACAACAAACAAAAATGACCAATAAGTCCGGCACAAACAGTCTTGTCACTCTGAATAAAACCATAACGGGGTGGGGAATATCCGCAGTAAAACAAGTATTCAACTCAGCTGACAACTCTGCCGGCATTTAATTTATTCTGGCAACAAAAACGAAGATATAAAATGAAAGATCAAAAAGAACTACTGAAGAAATGTCTGGTAAACGATATTCCAGCCATTGTTTTCCAGGGAAGCGACAGCTGTGCTGTAGAAATTCTGCAAGCAGCGGAAAACATTTATAGGAAGAACGGTTGCAGTCCGGAGTTTTTGATAGATTTCCATGAAAATGTAGTGGAAAATTTCAGAGCATACCAACTGGAAAACTCTATAGCAACCAAGCTCCCAGATCTGACAACAAGTGAAAAAGAAGCGTTCTACATTCTTCAGGAGAAAGAAGAGGCCTATTTCCCTATTCAAATAAAAGATTTTGAGCAACACTTAAAAGATTACGGATTTACCAGAACCTATGAGAATACAACATCTTATGGCAAGTATCTTTTATTAAAGGAAGAAGACTATATAGGTATCATAGGAAATAACGGAAACTATGATTTTGCCATTAATTATAGCAAAGAAAGCAATCAGATAAGCTACTTCGTTTTTTCTGACGATCCGAATTATCCGGAACGAATAGGAGACTACAACAGTCTGAAAACATGCTTCTCTGACATAATGTCCAGACACCCATTGAAAGAAGAAAAGAACGAACTATTTACAGTAATAGAAAACTACCATCAAATGGGATACGATGATATATCCCAAGCCCTGACACAATATGCATCAGCCATAGACAACTTTTGTAACAATGCCCAATCAAAATACATAATTGAAGGTGTTTCCATATGTAAAACAGACAGCAGGCAACTAAAAGGAAATATAACAATTACCCAAAAAGGAAATATACCGGTCAGTCAGATTACAGATTTCCAGATAAAAGATAAATCCACCGGTAAAACAGAACCTCTAAACATAGGCAGTATTAATCTGGAAAAGCAGTCTCCGGAAACAATCAAGAAACTGCTGTCCGGCCACAAAGTCGAAATGACCAATAAGTCCGGCGGAAATAGTCTTGTATCTCTGAATAAGACGGTGACGGGGTGGGGGTTATCCATTGCAAAACAAATCGCCAACTCTACAGATTCGTCAGCAGAAATATAGAATAAAAAAAGTTTTTCTCCCTTTTTTCCCTATCAGTTCAAAAAAATGTGTAATTTTAAATTTTAAAAGATATGAAAATGGATTACGATGAATGCAGGGCCAAAATATCAATCATAGACATAGCAGAGGATCTCGGATATACACGTATATCAGGCAGACAAGCAACGAACTTGACCTATGTTCTTGGCACCCCCAAAAATCCAGAAGACGAAATAGTCATCTTTCCTAAAAAGAACACCTATTTCTCAAGGAAAGGCAGCTTTGACGATAAGGGAGAGCTGACCAAGTTCGTCCTTAAAAGATTGCATATGTTCTCTTATTGCACTCAGCAGGGATATAGGGGAGTCAATGAAGTTCTTTCAAGATATATGACTGGCGAAAGAATTGTCACCGGAAACGTACAAAGCCGTACAAAAGACCACACCCAGAACTACATTAAGGAATTCAATTTGAATTATTGGAATCCCCGTCCTATCAAAAAGGATAATCCATATTTGACCGTCCAAAGGAAGCTCTCTCCACAGACTGTGGAGGATTTCGCCAATAGACTGTTCATCTACCAGGTAGGAAAAAACAATCATATCGGCTTTCCATTCCGCAAACCCTCCCAGATGGAAATCCTTAACTTTGAAATGAGGAACTATTTTGCAGAGACCAATACCAATTATAAAGCCTTTGCCACGGGTGGTGACAAGGCACAAAGCTGTTGGATGGCCAATTTTGTTCCTTTTGACAAGGTTACAGACATATATCTCTTTGAATCCGCTATTGACGCAATGAGTTTCTACGAAATAAACCATTATACTAAAGAAACCACATGCGCATTCATAAGCACGGGGGGATATGTCACCAAATCCCAAATAGAGAATATAAGCCGTATATTCCCATCTGATAAGGTAAAGTGGAATTGTTGCTATGACAATGATGCCAGCGGTAATGGTTTTGATATCACCACAGCATATTATCTCAAAGGTGAGGAATGTAAAGCTTTTGCCAGAACCAACACTGGAGACACATATAAGACCATCTATTTGAGTTTCCCGGATGGAAACACGCTGACCTTCAAAGAAGACACATTTTCCTCCGACGAGTATCTTAAGCAACATAGTATAGACAATGTAAATATCATCAAACCTTCACGGTACAAAGATTGGAATGAACTTCTTGTCTATTACAAAAGATTTGATTTGAACCTGGGTCCAGGAATGAAATTCATCCCGGCTATCGAAAAGACCATATCCCAACTGAATCTAAGAGGATATGAACAATTGGCCAATAGTATCAGTTCTTCCACAAAAGAACTGGTGGATTCTCTGCTTGAGCAAGCCAATTACTGCATTTCCGCACCTCTTGCCGAGAGCGGCGCTTATACTCTTATGGTAGACTGTAATATCTTCATGGGGCTGGACACGATGGTACCGGTACCAAGCAACTTATATGTTATAGAAAAGTGCACGCAAAAAAAGATATCGGCACATGCCATAAATGAATTTCTTAAAAAAGAATATATAAACATTTTTAGAGACATGAGTTCATCTGATTTCAAAAATTTTCTAGAGAAAGACATCCTAACTTATACAAAGGGTGCTGTAGAAAAGAATTTTGAGAAAGTGATATTGACTTCCGGATGGAGCCTTAAACCTTCAATTCTAAAAAAAAAGAGTTTTGACTTAGAACATGGTATATAGCATAACAATACAGCATGATACCATAATAGTAGCTGTTTCAAGCAGACATGTTGTCACAATTCCTGCCAGGTTTAATGGAATGATTCTCGGGCTTTGGAACTTGATACAGATTTTCGTTGCCTACTGTAATGAGAATCCGAATTGGGTGAGTAATGTCCGGTCACTGTGGGGTGACCGATTCAAATAGGGACAGGTATGGAACGGATGCCTATTCATGCCCCTATTATAGCTGACACATGGACTTTTATACATTCTTGCACTTTTTAAGTGGGTAAAAAAGTACTATTTGTATTTTATACAAAAAATTGTTTGCTTAATGAAATGGAACATACATTGCCAATGATATTTAATACCTATATATAGGTATTAGATGCGTTTTTATACCCCAAAAACGGTATTTTTATAATCTTTTGTAATATCTAATTTTGCGTCCTAAAATAGATCTTTTATCGAAGAGAGATACAGTTTCCTTATATTTGAACTGGGGCTTCTGTAAAGTGCGATAAATATGAGGCTGGAACGGAGCTATCAGAAGAATTTTGGAGAAAATCCGTTTTTTAACTTAGTTAGATCTATCAATGAAAATATAAGTACAATACTTCGGTAAATTTTTACCGAAAAATTAAAAGTTAAACAATAGAACCAGTAAAAGCTGGTTCGAAAACACTAAAGAGGTCATTGAAATGTTGTCAAAACAAATGGTTAAGCATGAAGAAATGTGCTAAAAAAAAGTGTGCTAACCTGCTGATAATATAGATAAAAGTATTGCATAATTCGTTGATTTTTAGTAAATTAGAAGTCTCTGAACTCTTCTGATTATGACTAAAGAAACACTCCTTATGCAATACCAATCTGAGTGCCTGTCGGCTCTCAAATCAGTAGCGAATATACACAAACCTTTTGAAAAAGCGTTCATGGACACCATGAAATTATTCATGGCCATCCCAGATCGTATAAACTTCCTCCAATTGGGCAGATATGGCTGTTTCTCAGAACAGACTTATCGTAACCTTTTTGAGCATGAAACTTTCGACTGGTTTGCGTTCAACGGCTCTATCATCAGCAAGCATCTCACAGGCAAAAGAAAAGCCATCGCCATCGATCCTTCCTATATCCCCAAATCAGGCAAGAAGACACCTTGGATAGGTTACTTCTGGTCTGGTTGTGCAGGAGAGTACAAGCGTGGACTGGAAATCATGGGCATCGGTGTCATTGACATCGACAACCATGAATGCATGACTTTAGGTTCCATTCAGACGCCGGATTGTAAGACCTTGGATAATATGGACAAGAACCTCGTTGACTGGTACAGCAGCTATCTTATCAGTAGAAAAGACAAGCCCCATTTGAACATACTTCAGGGATTTCCATTCGAGGAAAAACACAGACATCTCCATTGGCCAGCAAAGAAATAAAAGTATACCTTACCAGAGCTGCTATCACTGCCATCTCTTGGGATCCACAAATGAAAGCATATTATCAAAGAAAAATAGCGGAAGGAAAACATAAAGCATCTGTCATCAATGCCGTACGAGCTAAAATCATAGCTAGAGCTTTTGCCGTGATACGAAGGCAGACTCCATTTGTAACATTGGTTGCATAATAAAAATTGGAATAACCTCGAAAAAATCTTAGATTTAGGGAACCGTTAGGATTTCTAATGAATTGTCATGTACATATACAAACTTACCCAAGAATACGTTAAGGTACGTAAACTTGGGCAAGATTTTAAAGATTTTATTTGGAGAGGACTTAGAATTCACCGTCATTTTATCCACCTATTCAGTTTTCTTGTTCCAAGAAAAACCAAATAATTCATTCCCATTAGGAGCAAGCGATAAAACTCGATTGCTCACTAATATTTCCATAGCCTCTTGAGAGTAGTTTGATAAATTATCAAATGAAATGAAAATTTGCTTATTCTTAAATTGGCTATATTGATAAACTATTTTTTCCAATACATCTACAGCTATATTTTTAAAAAGTATTGTGTCATGAATCATTGTAGGAAGACTCGTCAATGTCAAAACAGACAAATCAAATAAAATTAAGTTCCTGACTTTATCACTTTTTTAAATTTTTCTCATGAACCTGCCCTATAGGTATCTGTAGCAGTGTTTTTAAGTCTAATTTGGGTGACGCACGGGAATTTTGTATCTTCGTGATATGTTTGTGCGTAGGAAAAAGAATCGATCCGGCTCGACCAGTGTTGTCATCGCCGATAAGAGTTCCGGTAGATTTACGGAACTCCATGTCATAGGTGTGGGTTAAACCGAGAATGAAATTCGTCAACTTGTTGATGAAGGAAAGAATTGGATAGCCCATTACGGTGGACAGTAAACCATAAGCTTCCCTGATGATGAGTGTGAAAAACTAAGACGGGAAGAGAATTCAATGACTGAGTACATTGTATCCAATATAATAAGTACTTCTCTGAACGCTGGATGTAAGACCGATGTTCCATTTCACGCCAAGAAGAATTGAGGCTCATGTTTGTATATGTTTCGTTGCTTTGAAAGTATACAAGGAACTTGAGAGGCTATTAAAATTGTCTGGGTGTCCATACTCTGTAGATGAAACACTCAAGATAGCCGAGACTATAGTTACTATTGAGATTGCACGTCCGGAGAATAAAGACACTATAACAAAAACTCTCTGCCTCACAGAGGAGGAGAGAGCTATAGCGTACCTCATTGATACTGATGACTGGTTAGAGTTATGATTTGGGTGACGCAATGATAAAGTCAGGAAATCCGTTCCGAATTGATATAATTTGATGCTATTAGTCCCGACTCGGAGGCGAATCTGAACGAATCGTGCCGAGTCGGGACTAATTTTTTGTATTTTGCAATACGTACTTTACCGGAAGCTTACAAAGTAAGGGTGGATTTCTGAAATTTTATTTTCTGCCATATTAAGATTTGATGATTTTCTCCATTTGGGTCGTCAAACCTTATTTTGGGGAGAATACCTAAAGGTACAAAAAGCAACAAACTCTCAATACTTTGTGTATGAATCTATTGGCTAATTTTATATTGTTAGTAAATATAAATAATATAATACTAAACACGTATATTATCAAAACTTATAGCCCATTTTAGTTTATAACTTTAAGTCTATTATAATTCTTTTATACTTATAGCTATACCACCACTAGATGCTAGTCTTTGTTTTATTATAGTATTACTACTTACTTCTTTTGTAAAAATGAGATATTCTTGAGGATTTATCTTATAGTCAGCCCCTTTACCATCTGCATATATCGTAGCCTGATATTTCTTCCCTTTTGGAAGGAAGCTCAAATCTATTACAGCGTCACGACTGTTTTCGTCCGTAATACCGCCTATGTACCATTCATTCTTGCCTTTAGCCTTACGGGCTATTGTAATATAGTCACCAGGTTCTGCTTCAAGAATGTATGTGTTATCCCAGTCTACTGCTACGTCCTTAATAAACTGGAAAGCATCTGGGTATTTCTCATAATTCTGGTATAGGTCTGCAGCCATCTGTAGAGGACTGTACATTGTTACGTACAGTGCAAGCTGTTTTACAAGTGTCGTTCCTACCTTTATATTTTTTGAACCATAGGTAGATAAATCTCCCTCAAAAAAGCCAGGTGTATAATCCATAGGACCGCCCATAAGACGGGTAAAAGGAAGAATGGTCTGATGATCTGCATTTATTCCAGTAAATGATTCACACTCTGATCCTCTTGCTGATTCTTGAGCAATCCAATTAGGATATGTACGGCACATACCTGTAGGTCTTACAGCCTCGTGTGAGTTTACCATAATCTTATAATGTGCTGCAGTTTCAACAACTCTGTTATAGTGGTTTACCATCCACTGTCCGTCGTGATGTTCACTTCTTGGAATAATAGGACCAACATAACCAGTCTTGACAGCATCATATCCATACTTGTTCATAAACTTGAATGCATCATGCATCTGACGTTCATAATCAATTGCCGAAGAACTTGTTTCATGATGCATAATAATTTTGACACCTTTTGATTTGGCATATTTCTGTAGTTCATCTACATCAAAGTCTGGATATGCCTTTGTAAAACTATATATTATTTCTTTAACATATCCTGCATTATCTTCCCAGCCTTCATTCCAGCCTTCTACAAGTACTGCATCGAATCCATGTTTAGCAGCGAAATCAATATATTCCTTTACATGAGCTGTGTTTGCACCGTGATGTCCATTAGATTTAAGCTGTTTGTAGTCTGTCTTGCCAATAATGATGTCCTGAGTGTCAGTGTAAGCCCAAGTTGAACCTCCTCCTACGAAGTATTCCCACCACACACCTACGTATTTTGTAGGTTTTATCCATGAAGTATCTTCTATCTTGCAAGGCTCATTCAGATTAAGTATCAGGTTTGAAGCAAGAATGTCGCGCGCATCATCGCTTACAATGATTGTACGCCATGGGCTTGTACTTCCAGTTTGTATATATCCCTTGCTTCCATTTTTGTCTGGAGTAAGATGAGAACTCATTATATAGTTTTTCTCGTCAAGGTTAAGATGCATTGCAGGATAATTTACAAGAGCTGCTTCATGTATGTTAATATATAATCCATCTTCAGATTTCATCATAAGCGGTGTCTGAACGGCAAGATTAGGTGTTGGTGACTTGCATACAAGAGGTTCTTTTCTAACTTCATCAATGAATAAGGAAACTTCAGAAAGTTTTGATGTAGTAATCTGGAACTCGTTTGTATCGTAGTCGGCAGGAATCCAAAATGCTTTATGGTCACCGGACAAGCGAAATTCTGTTACTTCTTCCTTAATAGTGAAATGTCTGAGATTTCCCTGTATTGGGAATTCGTATCTGAATCCAAGTCCGTCATTGAATATCCTAAAACGGATATTAAGTTGCCATCTTGATTTTTCTTGTTCTAGCGCTACGAACAATTCATTGTGATTGTCTATGATTTCGTTGTACTGTCCCCATACGGGATTCCATGTAGTATTTGAAGATTCCGTTTTTGTCTCCACAATCTTGAAGTTACTGTTTAGATTAGGGTTTATCATGAATCCCATCTTGCTTTCCTTTACAACATCTTTACCTTTATATGTTAGGGAATATACAGGAACTTTGTCCTGTGAAAGTTTGAATTTCATCACCAAATTTCCGTCAGGTGAAGTCAAAGTCTGTGCCAATAGTGACAATGGCATGCAGAAAAGCGTTAGTAATAAAGATAACTTTTCATTATCTATAATTATTTATCACTTAATAATATATGTTTTTTTATCTATACCCACTCCTTTTATGGTTAACGATTTCCATTCCTTAGGGAGAGTAGGTGTATGCTGTATAATTCCTTTATCTGTAAGTTCAAGTCCGCCAAATCCGAACAGAACAGCCTGTAACATTCCGCCGGCACCCGTTGCAAAGTAAGGATTGTTTGAGGATGGAGATTCAGACAGAACACCAAACGGAGGTCTCTTATTGGGTATATAGCTCTTTTTGAACAGACGGTAAGCCTCGTTCTTGTTTCCAAGGCGCGAATATAGAACGGAGAGGATTGCACTTCCCATAGCCGGACCATTTACCTTGTCTATCTTATCTTCGTAATATACCAGATCTTTCATTATAGCCTTTTCCTCTGTTACCAGTCCCAACGGATATGCCAAAAGATTCACGTCTGCCTGCTTTATCATTTCTCCGTTGTATCTGGAATGTTCCATCATTTTTCCATCTTTCATGTAATGAAATTTTATATTTGATGCAACTATAGTCCACATTCTGTCAGGAATTAAGCCAAGAGTTTTGGCAGCCTTTACGGCATTCAGTAGAGCTGTTTTTGCCGAACCGTTTGTAAAGGCATTGTCGTCTACATTAGGTGCATATTCGTTTGCTCCTACAACATTCTTTATGGAGTATGATCCATCCTCATTCCTACTTGCTCGTGAAACCCAAAAATCTGCGATCTTGCTTATTACAGGGTAACCTTCAGTACGCAGCCATTCTTTGTCACGTGTTACACGGTAGTAGTTCCAGAATGCAATACCTATATCAGCGGTGATATGGTGTTCAAATGTACCAGTAAGACACCACGTAGGAGTAGCTTCTTCACCGCTATCATCACTCTCCCAAGGATACATTGCACCTCTGTAACCGAACATCTCTGCTCTCTGTTCGGCCTTGTGCAGTCTGTCAAAACGATAGTCTATATGCGCCTTTGCCAAATCTTGATTTAGCAAGAGCATAGGAGGGTACATCCATATTTCTGAATCCCAAAATACATGTCCATTATATCCTGTAGATGAAGAGAGTCCCATAGGGGAAATGCTAAGACGTGAATCTTTACGCTGGAATGAATATAAGTGGTAAAGTGCAAGGCGAACATCTTTCTGATCATCATCATTTCCTTCAATTATTATATCACTTTCCCAAAGTTTTTCCCAACATGACTTGTGCCCTTCAATGAGTTCATCGAAATGTTGGCGTAGTGCAAATACTACCATTCTTTCGGCTTCGTTTTTAGGCTCATTAAAGTCCCTTGATGAACATACAGCCCCTACAAGTGCAAAACGGTATACCTTGCCTTTCTGAAGCCTCTTGGAAAAATGTATAGACTGGTTATCACCCTCAACCGTCTGAATATCTTTATTATTAGGATTTTCATTATCAAAGATGAAAGCACTGCAAGTTGCAAGTTGCTGCATGCCCGTATTGCTTGTAGCTTCAGAAACAAATACCGGCATAATAGCCTCATTATCCCTCATTCTCTTAAAGTGCGACGAAGTACTTTTAAGCTCTGGCGAAAATTCTGTGTTGTTTATAATTTCGATATTTATGTCTTTGTCAGGTACAATTTCAACAATACCTAAAGACATATATGGAAGATTACGTAATGCTCTAAGAGTATAATCTATCTGTGTACCATCGTAATTTACGGAAGTTTTAAGATAAGCCTCCTTCATATTCAGAGTCTGCCTCCAGTCTATTGTATTCGAAGGTTTTACTGTTATACCATCAATCTTTAATATCATATTAGTAAATTTCGGAGCCCGTACAGTACGGCTTACACCGCCAGCAAAATCTTTATCAAATACATTATTCAGTACAATCTCTGATACTGAAAATAAATCTACTCCACTAACTAACCCTATTCGTCCGTTAGCTAATGTTACCCCATTATATTCTTTTTTCTGTGAAGTAACAATTTCCCAACCATTCTCACTAGAAGCCTTAAGTGAAAAGGCAAATAAAAAAGATAAAAGAACTACAATTATTGCTTTCATAAGTTTATAAAATATAAAATGTTTAATCATTCATACATAATAGATTGAATATTCATTTAATGAAGACAAATCTAATATTTAAGTGTACTTTATAATTATTATGTTATAAAACATCCTCATAAAAAAAGCTACAGTCTTGACCTTGTTTTAACAAAGTCAAGACTGTAGTCCTTATGATTATGATTGATAAAATAAAACTGTAATGATAACAAAAAACTTATTAAAACAATAGATATCAATAGTATATTAATTTATTGCTTTTAAAGAAATAGCATACCCTCCACCAATTGCAGAATTTAATTTTATTGAATTCTTACATGTTAGTATTTTTTTTTCAATAGTATATGCTTGTGGATTATTTTTCCAATGTGCATCTTTATCATCAGCATAAATTACAGCTTCATATTTCTTTCCTGGAATCAAAAAATCCAATTTATAATCAGACTTATGTCCCTCTTCTCCAACTGTACATCCAATGAACCAATTATCAGTTCCCTTTTCCCTTCGTGCTATAGTTACATATTTCCCAGGTTCTGCCTCTAAATATTTTGTTTCAACCCAATCAACAGGAACATCTTTGATAAACTGGAAGGCATCAAGAAAACGTTCATAATTTTCAGGAAGATCCGCTGCCATTTGTATAGGACTATACATTATAACATACAAACCTAATTGTTTTGCTAAGGTAGATCTAACTTTTGAAGGATTATTGCGATTCAACAAACTTATATTCGTTTCAAAAATACCAGGCGTATAATCCATTGGACCACCTATTAAACGTGTAAATGGAAGAATTGTTGTATGATATACTTTATTACCCCCAAAAGCTTCATATTCTGTACCACGGGCTGACTCATTTGCCAGTAAATTCGGATAAGTTCTACAAAGACCTGTAGGACGCACTGCTTCATGAGCATTGACCATAATCTTATAATCTGCTGCTTTTTTTACAGCATAAAGATAATGATTTACCATCCACTGCCCATAATGATGTTCTCCACGAGGAATAATATTACCAACATACCCACTTTTAACTGAATTATATCCATTATCTACCATGAACTGGTAGGCTTTATCCATATGTCTTTCATAATTTCTGACTGATGCAGATGTTTCATGATGCATAATCATTTTCACACCTCTGTTTTTTGCATAATCACGAATTTCATATATATTAAAGTCTGGATAAGGAGAAACAAAATCAAATACATAATCTTTACTTCTCCCAAGCCAATCTTCCCATCCTTCATTCCAACCTTCAACTAAGACTGCATCAAAACCATGTTCAGCTGCAAAGTCAATATAACGTTTAACATTGTTCGTATTTGCTGAATGTTTTATACTTTTCGGATAATCAGAATAATTAGTTTCACCCAGCTTAACACTATGTAAAGAATCTGTATATGCCCAACTACCTTTACCTGTTATCATATCCCACCAAATACCAATATATTTAATAGGTTTTATCCAAGAAATATCTTCATATTTACATGGTTCATTAAGATTTAATGTTATCCTAGAGGATAATATATCTTTTGCATCATCGCTTACAATTATAGTACGCCATGGTGTATTACAAGGTGTTTGCATATACCCCTTATTTCCTTGTGCATCTGGAGTCAAATGAGATGAAAAAATAAAATTTTTATCATCTAATTCCAAACTCATACATGAATAATCCACTAAAGCAGCTTCATGTAAATTTATATAAATGCCATCATCTGTTTTCAGCAATAAAGCTGTCTGAACACCTGTTTCTGAAAACACATATTGTGAACAATTGTGTGATATTGCTTTAGGTAATAGTTCTCTTATTTTTGATAATTTAGAAATTGTATAATCATATTCTTGTGTATCATAATCACCAGGAATCCAATAGGCTGTATGATCACCAGTCATGGCAAACTGAGTATGTTCTTCTTTTATTGTAAAGTGTGTCAAATTACTTTGTGCCGGGAACTCATATCTAAACCCCAACCCATCATTAAATAATCTAAAACGAATTACTAACTCCCTGTTAGTTAAAGATTGGTTTAAAGATACTTTAAGTTCATTATAATTATTTCTTATCTTACTTTCTTCTCCCCAGACAGTACACCAAGTCTCATCTTTTGTTAAAGTTTCTATATTACTTACATGAAAACCTGTCATCAAATTCGGATAATCAACTGATTTTGTTTTATTACTTAATTCAAACCCTAATTTACTTGGCTTTATGACTAGCTTATTTTTATAGTATAACTCATACTCAGGAGCCCCTTGAGCATCTAATTTAAAATTCATTATATAGTTCCCATCAGGTGATTTAAACGTCTGATGGGCACTACATAATAAAGAATTACACAATAACAATATATAATATATTTTCTTTATCATATTTAAATGTTTAAATTATCATAAATATTTTTCAACAACTTCAATTATAAAATTTCCATTAATATTAAATTCAACATTATTATCCACAACTTTAGGAGTCACTTTCTTTCCATTTAATTTATATATCATATTTGGAGAGTATTCTATTTTTAAAATGGAATTCCATTTCTTTTTATTCCAAGTTAACTGATAAGTTGTACATTTGGAATTTCTTCTTATCTCCCAATCAAAACTATTATCACCTATTTTTTGATCTTCAATAGAGATATTATTCCAACTATCAGGTAACTGTGGACTTAACTTAACAGTTTCATTAGGTGCATCAGGAAATATTCCATAAACATACTGTATGATAGGAACAGCCAATGAATATACAGTCCATAACTGAGAAAAACACCCATAGTCAGGCATCATTTCTGTGATAGATCCAGGCATATTTTTACTGAAAGTATTTGCTATTTGCTCAACAAACCTCATACCATTATCTACACGCCCGTATCTACATTCTGCAACAGCTTGAACACCTGTAGATATAGTCATACTATGATTCTTATTAACAGCTGACAAGTATGGCCCCCATTGTCCCATGAAATCACTAGAAGACATATTTTCCAAGGCTCTGATAGCCTTTTCTCTTGGTGCAATACCTGCTTCCATTGGTGTATTTATTACCCAATTTTTATTTACAAGCCACCCATGTTCCTCTTTTGGATCCAATGTTTTAAAATACTTCAATAAATTAGAATAATATTCAGTTTGCCCTTTATTGGATTTTGCCTCATACAATCCAGCATTGTTACCCTTAGCACTATATTGTCTTAAAGATCCTTCAGCGGCTTGAACTGCTTCTGATGCTGTACCATAAAAATCACAATACAAACCTAGTTTGTCATCCCAAAATAAATTATTTATATTTTCTAATGATTTATAAGATAGTAACTTGTACTTATTATAAGAGTTCAAATCACCAAAGATTTTTGACATTTCAGCATAACACTCGATTGCTTTATGGGTATATACAGCAACATCTATCAGTTCTGCATTCAGCCCTGACACCTCCATTATTCCATAGCCGTATGGGAATAAGTTATTATCCTTATCCATATCATCCAAAAGCCAACTTATATTTTTTTTAATATAAGGATAGAACTCCTTTAAAAATTTATAGTCACCAGTCCATAAATAAGTATTCCATACACCCATTATAAAATGTGCTGTTTCTTGAGTATTACCCTCATTACATATTGCCTCATCAGGAGTTACTGAATGCACAACACGACCGTTTTTATTTGATTTCAAAGACTGATCACGTAACAATCTAAGATGATTTTTTACATTTTCATACTGACCAGTTGCCAATAATCCCTGTAAAGCATACGTGAAATCACAACTAAAATACCAAGGATAATGAGGTATACCTGCCATATATCCTTTTCCAGTCTTAGGAACATCGATAAAGAGCCAATCACTGTTAAATCTAGTCCATTGATATACATTCTGTATTTTAGTATTAGGTATTTTTATTCTACTTACATTTGCAATCTGCTCAAAATGTTCTTTTTTTTCAACAATAAAATCTTCCTTCTTCTCAATTATATTATTTAAAGATTTATCGACGTATTTCTTTTCTTTGTTAGACCCACCTATGTAAAATGAAAGTGCAGATGAAGATTTAGCTGGTATTTCTATTGTATAAAAACATAGTATATTATTATACTTTTCTCCTTTTGAATCTATTCTAGAAGTAATAGAATACTTTTTTATATCTAATGAAGAAGTAAGACCAACATACCATGGATTAATCAAATCTTTAGCATAGAATCTTCTAGAATCCTTGTCGTACCACACTGTATCATTAGCATTAACAAACCCTGCACGGTTTGAGAAAAAGCCTCCACGCAAATCAATATTAAAAGATAGAGCTAAATCTATTTTCTTTACCCTATCAGAATTATTATATATATTATAATCAACAATTAAAGATGTTTCATCTAATGGTATAAATTGTTCACTCACTATGTCTAAATCATAATCACTCATATTTGCTATCATCCTATTCTTATAAGCAAATGTTTCAAACTGATTCATTCTTATAGGCACATAATCGTGATTATTTTTGATTAACAAATCAAAACCGTCTAAAAGTTTAATAGGTAATGCCCATACTCCACCCATTTCTCCTTTCTCGTGCCAACTTACGACTTCAGGAAACTCACCGTTCTGATTACCTACTACATACAATTTTCTACCACTTGTCAGATATTGAGACTCATTTTTAATTTTAGAACTTACTTCTCTATAAACATCAATATTATTAGAATAAATATTGAATATATTTATCACAATTAAAAGAAAAAACAAACTAAATGATTTCATTATTATTATTTTTAAATTATAAATACTATCAAAAAAGTAAAGATTTATCAACTCCTTAATACTTTTTTCATATTAATAGGCTTACCATTCTGTTTCCAGAATTTTTCAATCTTCTCAAGAGACAATCCCTTCGTTTCTGGAAGATAAAAATATCCCCATATTATACCTAAAAGAGCAATTATAGCATAAAATAAAAATGCACCTGCGGGATTTCCAAGTATTTCGCCTTCTCCTGTTTCAACAACGCTTCCAAAGGAGAGAAATTTAACAAGTTTAAAAAAGGTGAATGATACAAGTGTATTGAAAACCCACATCACAAACGATCCTAAAGAACTACCATAAGCACGTAAACGCATAGGAAATACTTCTGAGACTATCAACCATGCTAACGGGCCTATACTCAAAGAAAAGAATGAAACATACGAAAACAAACAAGCAACATCCAACCACTTCCCCCAATTTCCTAGTCCTTCTGAAAACATAAAACTAATACTCAATATGCATAATGAAATATTTATACCAACCAGCCCAGTGAAATATAATTTTCTTCTACCTAATTTATCTACTAATTTGGCAGAAATAATAGTAAAAATTACATTCATTACGCCAATACCTACGGCAGCAGCAATAGCCGATATAGGACCATCAAAACCTGCCATTAAAAAAATTTTCGGACTATAATATATTACTGTATTAATACCTATAAACTGCTGAAAAAACATTATACCTATTACTATTATCATTGGATATTTCATCATAGGTGTAAACAACTCTCTCCATGATACATTTCTATCATTTTGCTTTTTTTCTAATATAATATTATTAACACACTCATCAATCTCCTCCTTTTCGCAAAATTTAAATAAAATCATCCTGGCTTCATCTATAAATCCTTTATTAATTAACCAACGTGGACTTTCTGGAAGGAATAATACTCCAAATAAAAGAATCAAACCTGTAATTACATCAACATAAAACATATTACGCCAACATGTAAGATCTGAATTATCTGCCAAAATTAAATCTGACAAATACGACAACAGAAGTCCAACAGATACCATTAATTGAAATAATGCCACTAAGGAACCTCTAATTTTGTTTGGAGAAATTTCCGCTATATATAAAGGAACAACAAAAGATATAATACCTATTGCTATACCTGATATAAATCTTGAAAAGATCAAAAATATGGCATCTACTGATATTGATGACAATATAGTACCAACAACAAAAATCAAAGAAGCTACTGTAATAACTTTCTTTCTACCTATAGTTTCTACTATTCTTCCAGAAATCATTGCACCTAAAACTGCTCCCAAAAGGCTTGATGCAGTTATCATTTCAATAATATTATTATTAATGTGCCAATCCAATTGAAGAAAGGGTATAGCACCAGAAAGAACTCCCATATCAAAACCAAAAAGAAGTCCTCCCATTGATGCTATAATCGCAATAATATAAATTGATATGTCTTTATTATTAAACATAGTCATTTATTTTTTTAAACTAAAAGTCACTTTCCTTAATAAAGTATTCCCTATTGGAACTAATTCAACCTCTTTCTCTTTACCCTTTTCATCAAGTAACATTCCTTTTAAAGTTATTTGCGGACGTTTCCATATTGTATCATTTAGATTGTCTTTATATATAGCTTTAAAAGTTTTCAAACTCTTTCTGTCAGCTTGATAATTCCAATATATAGAATCTTGTGTTCCTGGAATATATTCATAATCTTTAAAGTTAGAGAAATCATAAGTCCTTAATAAATTAGACTTTGCTGTAATTGGTAAAGAATACAATAAAGGTCCTTTTACAAAGAATACATTACCTTCTTTATCAAATTTCTGTTCAACTTTTGAATCAAAAGATAATTCGATATTATCATTTTCCTTCCATTTTTTTATTACTATAATTCCTCCATCAACTTGATTTACATCAGCTTTTTTACAATCTACCTTAACATTTTGGGCCCATGATGGAATTCTAAAAAATATTGGAAACTCTTTTGACTCACTTATTTCAATTGCAAAACTCAACTTTTCTGATATAGGATAATTATTATTTTGAGATATTCTTACATTAGTATTACCGATCTTAGTATTTAAAACAGAAGGGCCATACAATATACAAGCCAAACCTAATTCTTTACCATATTCCATTTCCATCCACATATTTTTTACATATAAAGGAAGGATTCTAACAGCATTAGGATTACAACAAACTGCTCTTTCTTCATGAGTACAAGAATAATAGCATCCATTTCCTACTGCTTTATTTCTATTATCTTTAGTTATATATGAAATTCGTTTGCCATTATATTCACGAGCACTTTGAGCAGCATTGAACATTATATTTTCTATTTGGTCTGCGTATTTTATATTATTTGTATATTCAACAGCCATTGCATATGTCCCTAAAAGTTCGGTCATAACGCAATATTCATGACCTATATTAGGGCTGCCTGCTCTTTTAAAGATCCATTCATCTCCTATACAATTACCACTGGGTGTTATGCAATGATCAAGCTTTTTCATTCCAGTAAAATAAGCCCAATCATAGACTGTACTATCTTTATAAAAAGTATGCAAAAACAAAGGAGCTCTAAGCTGTTCTACAATATGAACAGCATGTTCATTAAATGGTTCATTCATATTCAGCAAATGTGACAACTGAATGTCTACAGCTTCACGACAAGATTCTTTAGAACCTTCTATCATTTTACTTTTAGAGAAATCCTGATATAAAACATCAATCAACTTGATATACTTAGAATCATTTGTAATTTTATACAACTGATCAGCCAAGTCTGTATACATACTTAATGAATGCCCATTACGATTAATGTCATATATATTAACATGGTTTGGAGAAAAAGCATCATAAGCCTCTATAGTTTTATCGACAGCCTTTATTACCGCATCCAATGCTTCTTGTTTACCAGTAAGATGATAATAAGAAATTAACGCTTTTAATATCAAAGATTCTGTAAATAAACCACCGATAGACTTATAACGTAAAGTAGGTCCAAACATTCCTATATAACCATCATCTTTTTTACTTTTTTCTATTACTGCGTCCAAGTAAGAAGAGATCTTTTCAATAGACTTCTGTTCATTTGACAAATAAGCCATCTCTGTTAAACCAATTCTCCAATTACCTTCTGTCTCTCCGTCCCACCATCTAAACATTTCTGGAAAATCTTTCAATCTCGGATCTCTCTTCCAATCACCACCATCCCAATCTATATTTCTATTATTAAGAAAGACACTGTCACCTGCTCTTCTTGTAAGTTCATCCAGACACCCAGCAAATCCGTCTTTCAAATCTGTTGTCATTTGAGTTTTCATCCACCCCAAAGGTTTTATGGCTCCAACAGGAAAAGCTTTTAATTTTAATTCTCTTTGAGCATAATCAAACTCATAACCATGAGTAGAGCAACCTGCTATCAAAGCTGCACTAAAACATAAACATAAAATTTTTTTCATACAAATCTACTCTTTGTTGTACGTAATATTCAAATCATATTATAAACCATCATTCTTTGATAATTCCCTTAATAAGGAAATATTTTCACTTGGTGTATCTCTTGGTATCTCACACCCTGCCATTAGTATCCAGTTCTTACGAGGTATCTTATTTTTCAAAGATTCATAATTACTTATAATACTGTCACTATTACCATTCATTACTATACTTACAGGATCCATATTGCCACACAACATAACATCGTCACCCATATATTTATATGCTTCAGTCATATCAACCATCCAGTCAATATCAAGTATATCCACATCTGTTTTTGATAGGTCAGGTAACAAATGTGTAATATTACCACATATATGAAGCTTGACTTTTGCACCTAAACTATGTATATAACTGAACAATTCTTTATGTAAAGGCAAACAAAACTGTTTATAAAGTTCTTCCGATATTTGTGAACATATAGCATCACCTACACCTATTATATTTGCTCCAGCTTCAACTTGTGCTTTAGCAAACTGTTTTCCTAACTCTAAACATTTTTGCATTAAAGCAACAACTTTATCTGGTTCTATAATCAAATCCATAAGTATTGACGACACTCCTACCAAATCTGCAGATTCTGCTAAAGGTCCCTCAATCCATCCTATAATAGGAAAAGGGCTTCCAAGTTTTTCTCTAAACAATTCTACGCCTTTTATTCTGTCCAATGTACGTTCGCATTCATAAACGTTGGGAATTTCCATCTTTTTTATTTCATCAATAGATAAAACCATATCATTAGCCATAGGTGAACTGTCACCATTAAAAGTCACCTTTGCCCCAAAGGCCGAAGTTTCTCTGTAAGGATCTGAAATTACACTGACTGCATCAAAATCATACATCTCCAACAAATGTAAATTAGACTCAACTAGTACATTATGGTCAGTCATAAACTCTTCATAAGTTTTGCCATACTGGGAGGCTGCATGAGTCATCATTATCGGATGAAAAAACAAACGACCATCGTCCGTTTTAGGAGTTTTAAGAAACTCTCTGATAGATTCCAATTTATTCATATTGTCTTATTTTAAAATATTTATACCATCTACAAAACATTTTTCAATGTTCATATATTCATCATCGACCTCATAAGACCAATTTTTATGTTTTGAGTCAATATATAGTATTGCACCACTCTTACCACGTTTAATTCTATAATCAATTACGTTATCACCAATTCTCATATTATATATCTCCATATAATCCCACGCAGTTGGCAAATTAGGTTTTAACTTAACATATTTATTATATGCATCAGGTTTTACACCCATAAAATGACTTAATAAAGGTGTAGCTATTGCATATGAACTCCAACAAATTACCGGACACTGCTCATCAGGTAGTGTTTCAGACAGAGAGCCTGGCATTCCCTTACTAAAAGTAGAAACAATTTTTGATAAATAATCTAAAGCATAATCAACTCTACCATATTGACATTCCGCAACAGTCTGAACGGCTGCCGGTAAGAGCATCATACGTTTATTATCAAAAGCTCCTAAATACGGTCCGTATTTACCTGTATGATTATTATACACATTGTCAAGAAGTCTTATCGCTTGCTCTTTAGTTGCAATACCAATCTCAGCCGGAGTAGATATAACCCAATTCTTATTAGTAAACCACCCTGAACGTAATGAATCATTCATTACTTCTATTTCCTTTCCCAGTTCTTTAAATCCTTTTATCAAATCATTAAAGCTTTCTTCTGTTTGATATCCATTTTCGATATAATATTTTTTATCTGCAATACGCTGGTTTATTGCACCTTGAATACACTTTTCAGCAACTCTTTTTGAACCATAAAAGTCATAATACAACCCTTCCTCCTCCGACCAAAACAATGTATTTATTCTGTCCTTTAATATTTTAGCTTTCTCCATATATGAATTACTTAATTCATTATCTGAAAATATACCAGAAATATAGCTCATTATTTCCAAAGCTTTCTGAGAATATGCAACAACATCTATCAGTTCTGCATTCAGCCCATTTACTTCCATGACGCCATACCCTTCAGGAAATAAATTTCCATCAGTATCTTGTTCGTTGAATAGCCAATTAATGCTTAACTTCATATAAGGATAAAGTTCTTCGAGAAAAGCTCTATTACCAGTCCACTGATATACATTCCAAGCAGCAATTATAAACAAAGGTGTTTCTTGAGTATTACCTCGATTCCCAACATGCCCATTTAAAGACATTTCATGTATAATTCTTCCATTTCCATTAATTTTAACAGAAGTATCTTTAAGAACTTTCAATGTTGATTCTGCCAAATCAAAATTACCATAAGCAGCAATCCCCTGAACTGCAAATTCACTATCACTTCCGTACAGCCATGGATATTGAAGAGAAGCACCACATAAAAAAGGTTCATATCCTTTCGGATGTGCTACTAACCAATCCATATTGAGTTTTGACCAATTATAAACCTCTTGAACTTTCTTATCTGGTACTACAATATAAGATTCATGCAACATTTTCTCATATCTTAGTTTCTTTTCATTTATAAGTTTAAGCTTGCCAACTTTCAAATCATGCAAAGTATTTAAAGCATCCAATTTACCAACTTCAGATCCAGCTACATAAAAAGAAATTTTCAACTCTTTTTTTGCAGGTATACTTAATTTATAAGACAATGATGCTGTATTGCCATAACCCTTATTTGACTGAAAGACCTCACATCCTATTTCATTCTTATAAGGTTTTACATCTGTTCCCCAAACAACATACCATTCATTCAAACTATCCTTAGAAACAAATGCACTATAGTCTGGTTCCCACTCAATAATATCTTTTCCATCTCTTAAACCATAATGTAAACCAAGCCACATTGGTTGTAAATCTGTTTTAGAATAGAAATCAAATGTAAATTCCTTCTTCTCATTAGATTTATTCTTAAACAAATATTCTATTATAACTCCATTTTTATCATCGGGACAAAACTGAAAACGTTCACATTCAACTTCATCAATCACATTATTATAACTAAAAACTGTTCCATATGGAAGGACTTTTATTCTATTTGCATTATTAAGCCAAATATTATCTGAACCATTACTGATTTTAGTCCAAAAACCATCCATAAGCTTTATTGTTGTATTCCATATACCTCCCATTTCATTAGGTATGGTTTCACCTAAATCGGGAAAAAGTCCATTTTGTGTACCTACTATAAAAGTCTTGTTTCCAGGTGTCACATAAGTATACGAGCTATTAATATACTCAGGTTCAATACCTTCCATAATTTTATTTATATACTTCTCTTTTTTTACATTCTCTGTATTATAAGAGAAAACATAGCTTATGGAAAAAATAAACAATAAAGAATAAAATAATTTTAATTTCATCTCACTAACTTAATATAATATTATACATCATTTTATATTAGAAGACAATATTATACCTATAACGTACCTTTCATTCTTGATGTTATATAGCAGTTTTTTTCTGAATATGAACTAAATTACTCAAACCAATTTGGTCCCTCATTAAGTTCTTCTTCAAGTCTTATTAGCATTTTCCTTTTTAATCTTTTGACTATTTCTGGATAAAAATTTGATAAATCACGCTTTTGTTCCCTATCTTTTTTCAGATTATATAAAGAATAATATCGAGGGCGCATTTTCTTTAACATTTGCATATGTTCTTCGTTAAATCCCCACTCACTATGTGTAGCTCTCTTTACAGCTGTCAATGCCAATCCCAATTTATGATCTTCTTCTATAGGTATTATTTCATTATAATACCCCAATAAAACCCATTCTCCTTCTCTTAACATACACATTGGATCTTGAAAATATCTATGAAAAAAGACATCCTTTTTACGGTAACATATATTATTACCATCAATAATCACCTTGGTTAAATCTTCGCCATCATAAACTCTATCTTCGGGAAGTTTCTGACCTATAAGATGCGATAATGTAACAATAATATCTTCAAAAATACCGTTATACGAAGACACTTGTCCTTTACTTACTCTATTCTTCCACTTTACAATAAAAGGAATCCTTACACCACCTTCATATAAAAAGCACTTTCCCAATCTATACGGATCATTCGAATGATTTATGTCTGCTCCATTATCTGAAGCAAAAAACACAATTGTATTATCATCCATTTTCTTTAATTTCAGATATTCCATAAATCGCCCTATGGAAAGATCCATATTTTCAATTGCGCCATAATATAAGCTATTATAATCATGCCTTTTTGTTAAGCTGTCAGGTGCTGCAAGAGGAAAATGAGGTTCGTTAAACCATAAATTAATAAAAAAAGGCTCTGTAGTTTTTCTTTTTTCCAGCCACCCAATAGCTTCATCTACCATAAGATTACACGCATATCCTTTTTGCTTACCAACAGGAACACCATTCCTGAAATAACAATTCGGATTAAAATGCTTTAGTTTTTCATCTGTATGAGTAAAATAGCTATAATCAAAACCATGATTATTAGGTATAGGATGCCCCATACCGGAGGAACTCAAATGCCATTTGCCAAAATGTGCAGTAGAATATCCTTTATCTTTCATTAATTCTGCAATTGTATACTCTTCCGTCAGTAAATGCATTGGAGAATCTGACGGAATCCAATTATATATTCCCAACCTTGTATGGTTTCTACCTGTTAACAAAGCCGCTCTTGAAGGTGAACTAACAGCAGCACCACAATAAAAATCTGTAAATGCAATTCCCTCCTTTGCCAACTTATCTATATTAGGAGTTTGAGAGGTTGGTATACCATCATATGGTTCAGAAAAATTCAGATTTCTATAAAAAGACACATCATTATACCCTAAATCATCTGCCAATATAAAGACAACATTAGGTAAATCCCCTTTACTTAAGGCATTTAATGAATAAAATATACAAAACGATAAATAACTTCTTTTCATGTTTCTTACAATTCAATTTTAGTAAAGAAATATTTCAAGCCATTTTTCTCCACTAAGCTAAACACTTTTTTCTTTCCATTAATTTCAATATTCTGACCAACCATTATAGGTAAAAAAAGATTTATTCTAACTTTACTTCTTGTTTTTTTTGTTATTTTTAGGTCATAATTAATCTTAAGGTTATTAAATTCCATATTAATTATATCATCCTTTATTCTAACATTATCAATTCTATAATTATTCAAACCTGATATAACTTTTGGAAAAATGTCTATTACACCTTCATCTGTAGAAGGATTGATTCCACATAATCCACTAACTATAGCATCAATAAATGTCGCATAAGACCACAATTGTAATTTATTCCAGCTTGAAGGCATAACTTCGTCAAAATAGCCTAAAACTCCTATTTCAAGAGGTGCCTTAGTAGAAAGATTTATTAATTTGTAACCTAAGTCATTAAATCCAAGTTTAAAAGATGCTATTGCTCCCAAATTATTTGCAACAACTCCTACTCCCTGGTTTTTTATTGGTCTTTTGGTCTTTTGTGAGATTAAACCCCATTCATCGTTAACCCAAGAATTCTCCAGTGACTTTAGAACATGATTGTTATATTCATAAAAACCACAATTTGTCAATGCTGGAAAAATCACTGACCAGAAATTACTCATTGTTTTTCTTTTATTATCATTAAGTCCTAATGAAGAAGCCCATATTTCTTCTGGTTGATACCACCATTCCTGATTAAACTTTTCTTTATACTGTTTAGCCTTATGAGAATACAACTCATAATCTTTATCATTTCCTAAAAATTTAGCCATTTCAGATAATGAAAAAAATGCTTCATAAACAGAAGTTGCAACAACAAGGCGCTCTTCAAACATACCAGCTTCTTCCATCAATCCTGGTCCTTCAACAAATCCATCATTATCTTTGTCATTTTCAGACAACAGTTTCTCTACCATCATTTTTAATTCAATATAATTATCCTTTACTATATTCTTATCTCCAGACCATTTATAATAATTCCAAAGTACAGAAACAAATTGGAAAGGCACCTGATAATGTATTCCTAAAAACAGTCCATTACTTGAAGTCTCATGAGGTATAGAACCTTTTTCTTTAAGATGTTTAAGCAAACAATTTATATTACCTTTTGCCAAATCAATAAAACCGCTTGCGGCAACACCATTAGCGGAAATATTATAATCAGTTCCGAATAATCGTGAATATATTGGATTACCAGCACCTAAATATAAATCTGGAGACATTGGTCTAACATCCATAGTCCCTAACAATAAATTTGCTTTTGCACAATTAAAAGCTTCATTTATATTCTTATTGGAAGAAGTAAATTGTACACCTTCAGACATTTTCGAATCATAATATATTCTTTTTGAGTTCAATAAGCTATCTGCATGTCCGAATAATTTATTATAACACTCCTTAGCCCCATCAATACCATAATGATAATCTCCTGATAACAGAAACGTAACTTCCTTGGTTTCATATGGAGAAAGAAGTAAACTTCCACTATATTTGACTAAACTATCATTTAACAGGCAATCAGTTTCTTTAAAATCACTTCCCAAGACTAATCCCATATTAGGACAAGCCTTATCAAATGCAACAATATTACTCCCATCATAAAATACAGAATCTTTTCCATTTGAATAACCTGTACTCCAACCTGGTTGGATACAAAACTCACCATGAAGAGATAATTTAACTTCTATTTTTTTACTACATTTATTAGTTACTTCTAAAGTAGTAAATATAGCACTTTCATCTTCCGGTATAAAATCCGTTCTAACAATGTCAAATTGGGGTAATTTATAGTTAAATCTACATGAGCAAAAATCATGATAAAACAACTCGTTTTCATCTAAAATATTAAATCTGCCTGGTTCATCATATAAAGAAAAAAAACCGTCATAATTTAAATTATTTATATCATTACTTATCAACTCCGCAGAAATATAATATCCCTCCATCAGTTTCATTGGATGGCTCCATATACCAGTTTCAATAAAAGACTTATTGTAATTTCGTATATATAATCCATTCATCAAACCTGTCATATACATTTTCTTACCATGAATACTATATGTATTATTTTTCAGATCTGAATTTAAAAACCTATCAATACAACCAAATGACATTCTTTGCTGTGCAAAAGAAATTTGGGCAAAAAGTAAGAAGTAAAGAAAAAATTTAATATACATATTTACAGATTTAAATTAGGTTCTTCTGTAATTAGTGTAAGTTAATCATAAAGTGTTAATTTATCGACATCTTTAGGCTTCCCTAAAAAAGAAATACTTCAAACAGCCAAATACGACTATGAATGTTTATCTCTAATAAGGGATAATGCTTAAAGCATTTTATGTTAACTTACACTAAACCATATCGAATTATTATCTAAAACGTAATTTTTGAAAATAGAAAACTATACTAAAGCTCCAGCATCAAAATAGTAAAAAAGGTTGCAACATACTCTTTTCCGAGATTGATACAACCTTTTATTAATATTATTAAGTATAATCAGAAACTTTTCAGAATTATAATTTTGATCTTAATACATTCTCATTTTTTTACAAACTGTTATTGTTTATTCCAAAAAGGAGCTTGAACTATATTTAAATTTCTATCAATTTCTGATTGCGGAACAGGATACCATAAAAACTCCTTACGATATACGCGCGTTTGGTAGACTCTACGTTTATAGAAAGAATTGTTATCAGCACCAGTAATATCCATACCATAAAAATTAGTATTCAAGACATCAACAGCCTCCTTCCAACGTCTTAAATCATGATATCTAATAGCATTTTCACAATTCAGTTCAACACGTCTCTCCATATGAATCAATTTACGGATTTCAGATGGGTCTGCAGAAACTGGAATCTCATCACTAGCGTTACCATATTGAGGTATTCCGGCTCTTTCTCTAATTAAGTTCAGGTACTTCAATATATCCGGATTACCAGGGTCATATTCATTTAAAGCTTCTGCATAATTCAAATAAAATTCTCCCAAACGGTATAAGAACGAAGTATGGTAAGGCCAAATATTTAACTGTGGATTAACACCTGGATGTGAGCCTTTTTTTCTTATATATCCGGATTGAGGAATTTCATTTGGCATTCCATCAAGTCCACCATTCAAAAGATTTATTTTACGCTTCAATCCTAAATGCCACATTCCATTATAACCTACAGAACAATAAAAGCGGGGTTCTCTATTAGCATACATATTATATGTTCCAGCATATGTTATTCTACCTATTTTAATATCAGGTTCAACACCTTCAAACTCATCCCATTTTGTATCTCTGATATCGTCTTCCGTTGTAAATCCCTCCTCTGTATACCCAGATACTTCATTAATGATAGGCGAACCATCTGAATTATAACCAAGTATTGCAGGAAGTCCGTTCTTCATAAAAAAAGCATCTACAAGTGACTGTGTCACTCCATAACCTCCTGCACCTCCGCCACCAACAGGTGTGCAAGTCCAGTTAAAGTTATTAACATCACAACCTGGATAAGGGAATAAAATTTCTTTATTAGCACGTTCAAAGAGCATTCCCTGATATGAACTAAACGCATCAACACTACCATCATCATTAAATACCTTATATATACCATAACCATTTGCTTCAGCTTCATCAATTAACAGTTTTGAAGCATCAGCTGCTTTTTTCCATTTTTCTTCACTATAAACAGTATTAAATAAGGCTTCTCCATCTGAATTGACATGACCTTCATAATCCTTATTACCATTACACAGTGGACTTGCAGCAAAAAGTAATAGACGAGCTCGTACTGCCAAAGCCATTATACTGGTAGCTCTACCATACTTTACCTCTTCTTTATAACTTGGAGGAAGTATTTTTGCAACTTCCAACATTTCTTTATCCACCCAATCAACAATCTCGTCAAAAGGAGTTTGAGTTAATCGTTCATTGGGGTTTTCAGTAGTAAATATTTTATCTGTATAAAATGGAACAGGTCCAAAAGTCTCTGCTAAAATTGAATAATAATAAGCTATCAAAAAACGTACTTCTCCTTTCAATAGTTCAACATCTGATGCATCTATATCCTGATGCTCAATAGGATGTACATTCTGTAAAAATATTAAACCTTCACGAATTCTTTTGTATGCATCATCCCAAAAAAGAGAAGATGTTCTTGTAGATGGTGTCCAGTTACCATGCTGCATACCAATGGAAGTCCAATCATATTTTTCCCAGTTCAATGTAGGATTCAAGTCATCACTTAAAGACCCTTGCCCAACTCTTTCACCACCATAGGATCCATACCAAGGATTAGGAATACCTGCATAAACACCTGCAAGCCAACTTTCCATTGTCTTTTGATCATTAAACACCATTTCCATTGTCAACATATCATCTGGCTGTTTATCCAAAAAATCAGAACAAGAGACAACAGACAAACTAAATATGCCTAATATAATATTAGAGAATTTAAACTTTTTCATATTTTCAAATAATTAAAATACAACATTAAAACCAACTGAAACAGACTTCATTATAGGGTACTTCATACCATTAACAGTAGCGAGTTCAGGATCCCACATATCAAATCCAGAGAATTGTAACAAATTATTTCCCGTCAAGAACAATCTGGCCGATTTAATAAAATTTGGCAAACATTTTTCTTTAGGTAAATTGTACCCTAACTCTATTGTTTTTAAACGTAGCATACTCATATCTTTCAACCACCATGTAGACGGTTTACTATTATTAGGATTAAGCCCATTTGTAAGACGCGGATAAAATACATCTTGAGATGGGTTGTCTGGAGTCCATCTATCCTGATAATTATCATATACGTTACCAAAAGTCGTACCACCACTACCAGGCATAAAAAGGGCATCACCAATTATTCTATCAGTCATTGCGTTTCCCTGAAAGAAACAAGAGAAATCAAAATCCTTATAACTCATATTAAGACCAAAACCATAAACTATTTTAGGGTCAACTGTTCCACCTATTGCAGTTTGGTCTACCTCTGTAATCATTCCATCACCATTCAAATCTTTGTATTTAATATCCCCAGGCCTTACTGCCCCAAATGTATGTACAGGAATTCCAGGTGCTAATACTTTTACACCGTTTTCATTAACTACAAAATCATCGTCAGTAAACAATCCATCGTCAACAAATCCGAACAATTGATTAATTGATCTACCGGTTTGAGCTCTGTATGTACCTTTTATGGCATCAGGCTCATCCATTTCTATAATTTTATTTGTAACATATGTAAAAGTTCCTCTTGCAGAAAGATTAAAATCTTTTGTAATTTGTTTATTAAATATCATAGACAAATCAATACCTTTATTCTCTGCTCTACCAAAGTTTTGATATGGAGTCGTTACAAATCCTAAACTTCCTGGCAAAGTTTGACGCTGTAAAAATATATTGCTTCTGCGATCATAAAAATAATCAACCTGAACATCCAAAGCATTGTAAAGATTTAACTCAACCCCCACATTAAACTTCTTTACCAATTCCCAAGTAAGATTTGATACTCCAATATTTCCTTCCATATATACTTGTCTCACATAGTCATTATTAACTCCCCATCTATACTCATGAGGATATAATGGATTCCATGTACCTAATTGAGCAATTGTTGTAATATAAGCAAAACGTGTACCGCCCAAATTATCATTACCAACAAGACCATAAGAAGCTCTAAGCTTAAGTTTATTTATTACATCACGGTAACTTTCCATAAAATCTTCCTCAGAAATGAGCCAACCTAAAGCAATAGAAGGGAAAAAGCCATAACGGCTTCCTTTTGCAAAGTTCTCAGAACCATTATATCCAAAATTAAATTCCCCAATATATCTACTATCATAAGTATAAGACAAACGTCCTGCTATACCTTCTTTACGGAATGGTAATCTATCTCCATTATCATAATTTGTTCTATTACCCATAAACATTGCTGAAACAGAATGTACATCATTAAATATATGGTCGTACGATATATTAGCCTCAATATATGTTCTTTTATATCCCCATTCAGATGTTGTTCCGTAACCTAAAAAAGGCTGTCCTTGAGAACTCAAAGTCAGAATCAAATCTCCATTTTCATCACGACCAGATGCCGGATTATAATAATCAGGCTCTTTCTGTCTTATTACTCCATTCCCTTGAAAACGGTCAAAAGATGCAGTTATCTTTGCTTTCAAACCTGGAAGCCAAAAACCAAAGTCTTGTTCCAAAGCCAGCAACGACTCTATCTTACTTTGAGAATTAGTCTGATATCCTAATTGTGTTGCTTCTGCCCAAGGATTATGTAAGATTGCAGTCTTAGGAATTTCACCAGAAGAGTATTTAGCCGGATGTACAAACGGAGGCATCTTCTGTGCCATTGCATATAATTCATCAGTCGTCTTTATTCCACCTCTTAAATCCTGAAGATAACCACCTATATTAATTCGCGCTAACGTACTTTTAGTCAAATTAATATCAAAATTAGATCGAACATTATAACGATTCAAATTGATTGAAGAATCCCATTCCTGTGATTTATCACGTGATATTATACCTTTTTCATTATATACTGAAGCTACAAACGAATAACGCAAAATATCACTACCACCACCAATCGTTACATTTGCTCTTGTATTTGTAGCCATATCCTCAGTAATTTCATCAACCCAATTTACATTAGGATATAAATCAGGATCAACACCTAAACGATACTTTTCAATTGTTTCTGTCCCATAAAGAGGTTCAATACCATTTTCACGGTTTATTTCATCAAGTAAAGCCAAATGGTCTGCAGAATTAATAAAAGAAGCTTGCTTTCCCATAAAAGTAAATCCCTGTTCAAACCTTACATCTACTTGGAGTTTACCTTTTTGTCCTCTTTTTGTATTAATCAATATAACACCATTTGCACCACGAACCCCATATACTGCACTGGCCGAAGCATCTTTAAGTACCGAAAAAGACTCTATTTCTGCCGGATCAATATTATCCAAAGAACGTTCAATTCCATCAACCAACACTAAAGGTGCTGTATTACCTGTAAATGAAGATATTCCACGAATCCAAAAATTTGAAGCATCTTTACCTGGCTCTCCAGAACGCTGTACCGCAATAACACCTGCAACTTGTCCTGCCAAATTGTTAGTCATAGATCGGCTTGTACCAGTTTGAAGTTTCTGGGGGTCTAATGTAGTAATAGAACCTACTATCGAAGCCTTTTTCTGATGACCAAAACCTACAACAACAACTTCGTCCAATTGCTCTGTATCTTCCTTCAAAATGATTTCAAAAGAATCTTTATTATCAGTTACAACCGTTTGTGATAAAAAACCAATATAAGACACTACCAACTTGCTCCCTTTTGAGATTTTCAATATAAAATTTCCATCAATATCAGTTATGGTACCATTTGTAGTTCCTTCTTCCATAATATTTGCCCCAATAATCGGTTCTCCTTTATTATCGCGAACAACTCCTTTTACCGCTATATCTTTAGTCATTTGAGATATAGCATCAATATCACTATCAATAGAAGTGGACCATAAATTTGTCACTCCAACATTAAATGTTAAGAATGATAGGCAAAAAAGCCTTGTTACTAACTTTTGTTTATTCATTTCTTTTTAAGGTTTAAATGTTTTTATATTTATGGAGACAATAAAAATATCTAAAAGTACCAAGAGTCTGACATGTTTATTAACATGTATACTTATTTATTGTCTCCATTTATTTTAATATTTTTCTACCACTTGAACTACAGCATCACCAACATTAGATATTACAACACTACCGTCAATAATATGTAAATCATTAATTTTTTTCCCATTACAGAAATATTCTTTATTGCAATTATATGGCAATACTATTTCATACCCCCATGTTTTATCTTTCCATTTAAGATCATATACCATTCCTTTCGCATTAGAATAAATATTCCAATCAAAAGAAGTATTACCTATCTTTTGGTTAGATACTGACCAATTATCCCATCCTGTTGGTTTTTGTGGTTTAAGAACAACTTTTTTATTATAAGCATCAGGTGTTATACCATATACATATTCCATTATAGGTACTGCTAATGCATATATAGTCCAACCAATTACAAAACATCCATAATCTGGCATCATTTCTGTTATTGAACCAGGCATATTTTTATTAAATGTATTTACCACTTGATTTACATGTCTTATACCATTATCTACACGCCCGTATCTACATTCTGCAACAGCTTGAACACCTGTAGATATAGTCATACTATGATTCTTATTAACAGCTGACAGGTATGGTCCCCATTGACTTGTAAAATCACTACTTGCCATGGAGTTAAGGGCTGCTATGGCCTTATCATAAGGAGCAATTCCTGTTTCCATTGGCGTATTTATTACCCAATTCTTATTAGTAAGCCAACCATGTTCATAATCTGGCGGGAAGGATTCAAAGTACTTTTTTATATTTTTATAGAAAGCTAATTGCCCTTTATCTGTTTTTGCTTCATATAATCCTGCATTACCTCCTTTAGGAGAATACTGTTCTATTGAACCCTCTACAGTTTTAACAGCCTGTCCTGCAGTGCCATAAAAATCACAATATAACTTCAAATTGTCATCCCAAAATAAATCATTAATTTTCTCTTTTAGCTTATCAGACAAACCTTTATAATATATTGAGTCAGATTCATCTCCAAATAATGATGCCATTTTTGAAATACACAATAATGCCTGCTGGGTATACACTGCAACATCTATCAATTCTGCATTCAACCCTGAAACTTCCATTATCCCATAACCTTCAGGAAACAGATTATGATTTTTATCCATATCTTCAAGCAACCATTTTATATTCTGCTGTACATATGGATAAAATTCCTTTAGAAAATCAATATCCCCTGTCCAAAGAAAAGTTTTCCACACCGCCATTACAAAATGCGATGTTTCTTGTGTATTTCCATCATTACATATAGCTTCATCAGGAGTAACAGAATGTACGACTTTTCCATTTTTGTTTGCTTTAAGTGACTGATTACGTATAAGTCTTAGCCCACTTTTTACTCTTTCAAAATCACCTGTAGCTAACAAAGCCTGAAATGTATAAGTATAATCAGCACTAAAATACCACGGGTAATGAGGAATGCCTGCCATCAAACCAACACCCATCTTGGGAACATCTAGTACCATCCACTCCGCATTGAAACGGGTCCAATTGAACACCTCCTGCATTTTCTTGTCCGGCAAGTTTACATTAGTACGATTTATTATTTCAGTATATTGTTTTTTCTTTGCTGAAACAAGCTTAGATTTATTTTTAACAATATTATTCAACGATGAAAGTACATCAGCATTCGAAGAATCCGACCCAGCAACATAAAAAGAAAAATTTATATCCTTATTTGCCGGTATATCAACTTTAAAATCTATCATACACACATGATACTCATCTCCTTTTGAATCCTTTGCAGGAGTTATTACAATATTACTATCTTTTATATCCGATGTAACACCTGCAAACCAAGAATTAGACAAATCTTTTGCACTTATAAGGTTTCGTTTTTTATCAAACCATACAGAATCTTTACCATTTACTATACCAACTGTATTTGAGAAAAATCCACCTCTTAAATCCACATTGACAGTAAATCTCATATTAAAAGATTTGGATGAATTTGATTTATTTACCATTCTGTAGTTTATGCTTAAAGCCCTATCTGAATCTGGTGTAAACTGCTCACAAATAATATCAAGTTCATTATCAGGCTGATTCGATATTAGTAGGTTTTTATAAGGATAAGTTATAAATCGATTCATTCTTACAGGGGTATATAATTTATCATTACCATTTTGAACAGACAATTCAAAACCGTCTAATAGTTTGATTGGTAAAGACCACACACCGCCCATTTCACCTTTCTCATGCCAGCCTACAACCTCTGAAAAACTTCCATCCTGATTACCTACTACATACAGTCTGTTGCCTGCTGTCATATATTGTGAAGATTCAGAGATTTTATCGTTTATCTGAACAAAATCATCTATACTTTTTGCTTGTATATTTAAGCATATAGAAGCACAAATAAAAAATAATAGTTTTTTTTTCATATCATTCATATTTTATAAATTACACTTTACCATACTTCTTTTGCAGTCTTTCTTGAAACAAATAGTACATTCGTTTTTACCTACTACCGCGAATAACACCTTTTACTATCCTATCTTCAGTAAATTGAGACATAACATCAATATTTCCATCTATAGGATTAGACCACATTTCCGAAACATCTGCTACAGATGTTAAAAACGACAGGCTAAATAACCTGATCATCAACGATTGTTTATCCATTTATAATAAGATTTTAAAAGTTTACACTACTAAAGACAATAGGTATGAATTTAAGTACCAATATATTTATATGTTTATAAACACATTTTCCCTTCTGTATTAATAAATTTTTAATATTTTTCTACTACCTGGACTGTAGTGTCCCCAATATTTGATATTATTATATTACCATCCACAATATTTGAAGCATCTATTTTCTTTCCGTTGCAGAAATATTCATTATTACAATTATATGGCAATACTATTTCAGAACCCCATGTCTTATCTTTCCATTTAAGGTCATATACCATTCCTTTGGCATTCGAATGAATATTCCAATTGAAAGAATTATCACCTATCTTTTGATTAGTTACAGACCAGTTATCCCATCCTGTTGGCTTTTGTGGTTTAAGTACAACCTTTTTATTATAAGCATCGGGAGTTATACCGTATACATATTCCATTATAGGTACTGCCAACGCATATATAGTCCAACCTATTACAAAGCATCCATAATCCGGCATCATCTCTGTTATTGAACCTGGCATGTTTCTATTAAATGTATTAACTACCTAGCTAACATGTCTCATACCATTATCAACCCTATTATATCTACACTCCGCTACAGCCTGGACGCCTGTAGAAATAGTCATGATATGATTTTTATTTACGGCTGATGAATAAGGTCCCCATTGGCTGGTGAAATCATTACTTGCCATGGAATTAAGAGCTGCTATGGCCTTATCATAAGGAGCAATCCCTGTTTCCATTGGCGTATTTATTACCCTATTCTTATTTGTCAACCAACCATGTTCATAATCAGAAGGGAAAGATTCAAAATATTTCTTTATATTTTTATAGAAGTTCAAACGTTCCGTATCTGCTTTTACTTCATATAATCCTGCTCTACTAAATTGTTCTATTGAACCGTCAACTGCCTTTACAGCTTGTCCGGCTGTGCCATAAAAATCACAATACAACTTCAAATTATCATCCCAAAACAAATCATTGATTTTATCTTTAAGTTTATCAGAAAGGCCTCTATAATATATTGAGTCGGATTCATCACCAAATAATGACGCCATCTTTGAAAAACACAATAAAGCCTGCTGTGTATATACGGCAACATCTATCACTTCCACATTTAATCCTGCAATCTCAGTTATTCCATAGCCTTCAGGAAACAAGTTATGATTTGTATCCATGTCCTCAAGAAGCCATTTTATATTCTGACGTACGTATGGATAAAACTCTTTTAAAAACTCCATATCACCAGTCCAAAGAAAAGTTTTCCATATTGCCATTACAAAATGAGATGTTTCCTGGGTATTTCCATAATTACATATAGCTTCGTCTGGGGTAACGGAATGTACCACTTTACCATTTTTATTTGCCTTAAATGATTGATTACGAATAAGTCTTAACCCACTCTTTACCCTGTCAAAATCACCTGTAGCCAACAGAGCCTGGAATGTATATGTATAATCAGCACTAAAATACCACGGGTAATGAGGAATGCCTGCCATCAAACCAACACCCATCTTGGGGACATCAAGTACCATCCACTCCGCATTGAAACGGGTCCAATTGAACACCTCCTGCATTTTTTTATCTGGCAAGCTTATATTAGTGCGATTGATAATTTCAGTGTATTGTTTTTTCTTAGCTGAAACCAACTCTGATTTATTTTCAATGATATTTTTTAGTGATGAAAGCATTTCATCATTAGATGAATCGGAACCTGCTACATAAAAAGAATAATCAATATCTTTATCGGCCGGTATTTCAACTTTGAAATCTATACTACAAACATGATATTCATCACCTTTAGAGTCTTTAGCTGGGGTTATTGATACATTGTCTGATTTAATATTTGATGTAATACCAGCAAACCAGGTATTAGACAAATCTTTTGCACTTATTAGATTCATATCCTTATCAAACCATACAGAATCATTACCATTTAATATTCCTACAGTATTGGAAAAAAAACCACTGCGCAAATCAACTTTTGCTGTAAATCTTAAATTAAGATATTTTGGAGATTTAGATTTATTGATCATTCTGTAGTTTATGCTCAAAGCTCTATCAGAATCGGGCGTAAACAGCTCGCAAATAATATCAAGTTCATTATTTGCCTGATTTGATATCAACAGATTTTTATAAGGATAAGTCACAAAACGGTTCATCCTTACAGGAGTATACGATTCACCGTCTTCATTTTGAATTGACAACTCAAAGCCGTCCAAAAGTTTGATAGGCAAAGACCACACACCGCCCATCTCGCCTTTTTCATGCCAGCCTACAACCTCTGAAAAACTTCCATCCTGATTACCTACTACATACAGCCTGTTGCCTGCTGTCATATATTGCGAAGATTCAGAAATTTTATCGTTTATCTGAACGAAATCATCTATACTTTTAGCCTGTATATTTAAATATATAGAAGCACAAATAAAAAATAATAGCTTTTTTTTCATATCATCCATATTTTATAAATTACACTTTACCATCCTTCTTTTGCAGTCTTTCTTGAAACAAATAGCACATTTGTTTTTTACCTTTTCAACATTCCTGCCTATACCTAAAAACGTACTTATTGATTTAACAGGAAGCATCAAATTTGAATCATTTAGTGTTACACCGCATGGAGATTCTGGTAACATTGAAAAAAATAATCGTTGTTCAGATGTATCCCAATCACAATATCCTGGACTAAAAGAGTTACTTACTGAAAGTCCACATACTTCATACATTTTACTCATTGTTGTTAAAATATAATCCAACATGGACTCCACGACAATACTACCTAATTGATCTGAAATATAATCAAAGAATACATCACCTCCTTTTTTCTTATTATAAATCCAAGAATTAAAATCTTCCCCCACAGTAAACACCATCATCAAAAAATAATCACAACCTTTTAAAGCATCAAAAATTGTTATACCAGGATGAAATACATTTTCACCAATACTCAATTCATTATTACTAAGCCGCTTTCCTTTTACAATCTTATATCCCCATTTAGGAAAAGACAATTGCCCTATTTCAAACAAAAATTTTTCAATAATATTTCTTGCATAACACTCATCCCCATTTGTATTGGTAATACTAAGTAGTTTACAAATTCTATCTACATTTAAATTTAATTCATTCCATGAACATGTCATAGTTAGAAATGGAGTTATAAATAATTCTGATAACGATTCATCACCAGTCCACCAAAAAGTAATATTTGACTCACATAAATCTATATTCTCTGTTAAAGTTTCTATAGAATATTCACTATTTACATAATCTAATTTAATCCAACCACCATCAATACTTTTAATAAGACCTTTTATCCTGATAATATTATTATATTTCTGGGTTAATGATGACAGCCACAATTCCAAAAACGGTTTGTCAATATTACAATCAACATTAATTGTCTTATTCTTTATATTTGGTTTTTTAAAAAAAATCGAATTAAACAACAAATGTTTTCTTATGGATTCCTTTTCAAATATATTCATCCATTTCTCTCTATCAATATCTCCATATCCGTTATAAACAATTGAATCTGGTGCTATTGTATTAAGGTCGTTAATGACTGAAGATATTTTAGACAGATCATCATTTCCCTTAGTTAATATTATTACAGGAGACAAAGCAAATTGTCTCCTGTAATACCCAGGATTCAATTTCATAAGTAATGGATATATATTGACATCAAGTAAGGTTAATACAGAATCAAATCTAAAATCAGGAATTTTCATAAATTCCTCAAGAGATGAAAGTCCGGAAGATTCTATAATCAAAAAATCAGGATTTACTGTTTCTGAGATTTCTTTAATAGTACGAATAAGCTCAGTACGTAAAGAACAACATATACACCCAGATTTCAAATCAACAACCCGTATGTTATTATTTCGCAAATAACTTCCATCAATAGAGACATCACCGCTTTCATTTTCTAAAACAACAATATGATTTTCAGAGAAAATGGTAGAAACTAAATGATTTATAAGGGTGGTTTTTCCACTACCAAGAAAACCTGTTAATAATATTATTTTCATATGCATCGAACATAAATATGACACAATACTTTTGGGGTACGTAAATAGAACTGTGTCAACCCTTTAGCCTGTCATTTTTTGGGTTTAATATTACTTTGGATTTATTTGATTTTCAGATATTTATCCGAAAGTAAAATTAGAGATAATTTGGCTTGTTAGGGATTGACACAGTTTGAATTACTATCTCTACTTTTGAGACTTTATTTTGTTAGAGTAATTCACAAAGATTTAAAGTTCAAAATAAATTATTGATATAACGTCGGTTCTGCTTCATTGTTTCAACGTTGGTTTTAAACCATATTTTTCCAATAAAGCAACACCCTGTTTTATTGTCAATCCTCTCGACTCCTGTGTTTCTCTCGCAATATCACGAGGGTTTGCTCCTAATTCAGCATAAATCTGATTAACACCAACCATAAATGCCAAATCCTCCGTTTCATGTACATTCATTGACAACTTAGGTTTTACAGATAAGGCTGTTACAGCAGCTATCTTACACAATTCATAAATACTTATCTCTCCTTTACCATAGAATTTTGTTCCTGGCACAGCTGTTCTCTTCATAACAGCCATAACATCAACATCGTAGTCCATGGCTCTTTCAATTTCCTCAGCAATTTCACTATATGAATGTTCTGGAGCTATAGGTTCAACACAATAATATAAATCCAAATCCGATTGCTTAATAGCATTCAATGTAGAAACTCTATCCTTCTTTAAAGCGTTAGTATATCTTTCTTCTCCCAATCTAACAACATGATAAGCTCCATTTAAACCTGCTGACTTCATTTCAGAAGCATAAACTGTATCAAAATCACCAATATTAGCAATCAAACGCATCTTAGAATCAATAACTTTCCGAACTTCAGATATAAATTCAAGAAACAAATCTTTCGGATAATCAGCAGTTGACATTAAAAATAGATCGCTAACTTTCTTTGTTTCAGATATAATCCTACTTGTCTGCAAAACATTTTCTAAATTTCTACGATACGATTTTGTATTGCAAAAATTGTCAGAAGCTAAAGAACAAAAACTACAATTAACACTACAAGGTTCATTATTCAAGCCCAATTGTGCAAACAGATATCCTTTATTTCCATACAACGATTTGCTCTGATTATAAGACTCATAAAGAAGATTATAATAATCCTGTGACAAATTTTCAATAGAAAGCAAATCTACAATAACATTCCTCCTCATACATACAAAAAAGTTAATACAAGAAAAGTATAATACTATACTCACTAAAACATTAGAATATATTAAAAGCCATACCTATGGTTATAATAAACATATAGCTACTTAACCTTAGCACTCTATAGAAGTATATAAAATGTTAATAGTTAAGTAGATATGTTTACTAAAGCTACAAAAGATCAAAATCTATACTCTTATATCCAATACATATCAATTCACTTATATGCGTTTCCCTATAAATTGGTACAATATCAATCTGTCCCGGAAGATATTGTACTATATAACTTTGTCCCTTTTCATCTGATACATAACCCTTTATTCTTAGTATATCACTATCCAATCCATTTAAAAAAGTAATAAGTTTCTGAATATTAATAGGTTTAGAGATCTTTACGACATTGGATATAAAAGGATTATCTTTACATTTTGTCAGCTGTCCTCTAATGTCACGTTTATATACTCCAGTAATGTTATTATCCATTAAATCATTTATAGTAAAATTACCATATTCGCATTTTTGAATTTTTGCAAAAGGATTTATAGCAAATACTCTACTTGATATTTCATTAACATCACTTTCTGTTACCAAGTCTATTTTATTTATTATGACATAATCTGCCACTTCTATTTGGTGCTTAACTTCAGGTAATAAATATATCCCTTTCAAATAACGAGATGCATCCAAAACAGAAATTATCTTTTGTAAATAATACCTGCTATTTATAATTTTATCATCTAATACTTGAGATATAGCTATAGGATCTGAAATCCCTGAAGGTTCAACAAATACAGCATCAAAATCACTGTCTGCTAAATCTTTTAATATATCAAGAAAATTAGAAAATTTACAAGCACAGAATATTGACCCTTTATTGATTTCCTTTAAAACAAAATTATCTTTCAAATTACGAAGTATATCACCATCAATACTTGAAGGAGCAAATTCATTTTCAACAACTGCAATTTTTTGTGTATTCGATAAATGAGCCAAAAAATTTGATAAAACAGATGTTTTACCACTACCTAAAAATCCTGTTACAATAACCAATGGAATTTTATTCATAGCAATCCTTTATCCTTCATACATTGTTCTATCTTTTCAGATATAGCATTTACTGGTGGTATATTGGAAACGAATTCAATCTTACCATCTATCAATATTGTAGGAATATTCTTTGTTCCTGTAGCACACATAAACTCCACACCATCTTTATTCTTTACAGAATGTTCGGTTACTATGACTTTGTCACCAAAAGATTCAGCTCCTCGTTTTGCTGCTTCAAACATATACTGACATGCAGCACAAGCAGTAGAGTCTAAAGTAATAACATCAACTTTAACAACTTTATTATCTATATAAGATGAAAGATCCAAAGGTTTTACATCTAATCGTTTGGGGCCTAATGATCTTATAACATCCTGCTGATATGAATCATAAATCAGTTCTGAACAAGCTATCAAGTTTTCTTTCGGTGTATTATATGCCAAATCACAACCAGGGGCCATAATATAACCTTTATACCCTTCTCCAGCAATATCGAGGCACTCAATTACATTTCGTTTAGAGTCTTCTTCATCACCCATCAATAAAACAACTGTGAGTTTCAAATTTCCGCCATAACTGATATTATGAGCCAAACATATATCTCTAACATATTCCAAAGGAACATTTTCATCTACAGATATATTGTCCGGTTTACACTGACACATAACATCAATATTATGTTGTGCATGACCACATACAAAGAATGATGATAAAGCCCCTTTTTCTCTAATATGATTAAATACCTTTGTACAAGGTTCTTTTATAAATTCAGCAAACTGATCAGCACCTATCTGACTACACATAGGATCAACAGAAGCTACAACATCACAACCAGCTTCTATGTAATAATCGCTCATTGCCATACAAACTTCAGCACAAAAATCCAATATTTTATGAGTTTCATCTGGCTCCATAAACATTTTCATAAAAATATCAGTTCCATAAAGATGTAAAGCTAATGTAAATGGACCTGTAATTAACCCATAAAGAGCTATATCTGGATATGCAATTCTTAATCTACGAGCAAGACTCAAAGCAGTTCCAATTCTTCCATCCGTAGGTTTTGGGATAAACATATCATCTAGAGTTTTAGTTCCACCTTCACCCATGGGATGAGATGAAACTGAAGGAGGATTATCTTTACTCCAAGCCAAATCACATCCTAAAACTTCAGCTTCAATCTGCAAATCAAAAGTTACAGGTATTCCATCTGGGTTATATAATTCTATCGCCTTAGAAACACCTTCAAACATTAAATCTTCTGATTTTAAATATGTTTCAGCGTCTACTCCCAATAAACTACCTGCATGCACACCAACAAAAGGTAACCATGGAGCACGTTCTACAGGTTCTAAACCCATAGCTTTTTTAACTATTTCTTTACCTCTCATAAAATTATTATACAAATTAATTTATACCCAACAATTCTTTAGCTTTAATAACAGCAGTATTTGCATCGCTACTATATGCATCAGCTCCTATTTTTTTTGCAAATTCTTCATTTACAGGAGCTCCACCAATCATTATTTTTACCTTGTCACGTAGGCCCTCGTCCTTAAAAGCATCAACCACTTCCTGCATATATGACATAGTTGTTGTCAACAATGCTGACATACATATTATATCAGGTTTCTCTTCTTTATATTTTTGAACAAAGGTATTCGCATCAACATTTATCCCTAAATTTATTACTTTGAAACCACATCCTTCAAACATAGATGCAACAAGGTTTTTTCCAATATCATGCAAATCACCTTTTACTGTACCAATCATTATTTTACCTAACATGATAGAATTACTTCCTTCCAACATTGGAGACAATAATTCCAAAGAAGCCTTCATAGCTCGTGCTGCCATAAGTAATTCTGGAACAAAAGCTTTACCATTCTGGAAACGTGCACCAATTTCCTCCATAGCTTTTATCATATAGTTTTCTATCAAAAATTTAGGATCAATGCTTTCATTGATTGCTTCTTTAGTCACACTTACAGCAACTTCCATATTGCCGCTTACAATTGCATCAAAAAGTTTATTCAATTCTGCCATATTCTTCTTTTTATATTATAAATAGAATTCCTGCAAACAATCTAATTACCTTAATTGTTCAAAAACAAATATTATATAATTCTCCTTTTTACAGTTTCAACAAAAGCTCTTATATTTTCTTCAGGTGCTGTAGGTGGTATTGCACAACCTGCACCAATAACTAAACGTGGATTATTTTCATATAAATCCAATAGAGTATTAACTTCATCAACGACTTTATCAGGATTAGACAATGCAATAACCCCACTAGGATCTATATTACCAAAAAATGTAACTTTATCCTTCATCACATTATATATATGATTGATAGGAGTCTTATAATCCAACTCTACAGCATCTAATCCCAATTCCGACATTTGATCAAGAATTAAATCCGTATCACCACATATATGCAAAAGATAAGGAGTATTATTATCATGAGCTTCTTGAATAATCTCACGTTCAAAAGGAGCAGCAAATTTAGCATACATATCAGGCGATATCATACTAGGACCAGCCGGGCTGTCTCCATTAGAGACCATATCTGCTCCAGCTTCAGACATTAATTTAATATATTGACGACACACTTTAGTTGAATATTCCAACAAACTTAAAGCCCTATCTTCATCCATCAACAAATCCATCATAAACATAGCAGGAGTACGTATACTACAAGCTAATGAAAAAGGAGCTTGATCACAATTACCTCTAACCAATATTTCATCACCAAAATAAGATTTCAATATTTTTATACTTTCTAAAGAATGTTGTATTCTCTCATCTTTACTTAAATCAATATCCTTTAAAGTTTCCAACTCATCCAAAGAGTTAATTAAAGGATCATGTGTACGTGCCGGTTCATCTTCTGGAAAATCAACAGGTATTCCCACTGCTCCAGCAACCAAAGCCGTGTCTACATCGAAAAGAATTCCATCAACGCCAAATTTTTCAACAAACTGAATATGACATTTAGCTGCTATTTCTGGATCTTCCCTATACTGTTTCATTGTATAACCTGCATTTCTTGCTGCAAACATAAAATTGTGCAACATTACAGGACGTTGATCAGGCATTACACCCGACAAAGCAGATTTTATTCTTTGATATCCATTCATTATACTTCAAATTTTAATTCCACAATTTATTCATTTTTTCAAGTGTTATACCTTTAGTCTCAGGTACTAAAAAATATACAAAAATCATAGATAAAAATGCCATTAGCGCAAATAATCCAAAGGAAAAAGCATGATTAAATTTTTCAACTAACCATGTGTTTTTATCCAAAAGAGGAAATGTAGACGACACAAAATAATTAGATACCCACTGAATGGCTACAGCAACAGACATAATTTTACTTCGAACTGCGTTAGGGAACATCTCAGACAAAAGAACCCATACAACAGGCCCCCACGAGAAAGCAAATGATGCAACAAATCCCAAAACACCAAGCAAAGCAATATAATTCAGATTATGAGTATAAAAGCATATTGTTAATAGTAACATACAAATACACATTAATCCTGAGCCAAACAATAATAATGGCTTTCTTCCAAACCTGTCAACTGTATATATAGCTACTATAGTAAATATCAAATTTACACTACCAACTAAAACAGCCTGAAGCATAGCGGAATCTGAAGAATATCCCATATTAGAAAATATAACAGGAGCATAATACAGAATAACCTGAATACCAACAAATTGTTGAAATGCAGAAAGTAAAAGTCCTGCTATCCACATTTTAAAAGTTGATTTTACTTTATTCGGTATATTTATATCTGTTTTATTTATTTCACAGTCATTGTTCAATGATATATTCAGTTTAGCTACCACTTTTTCTGCTTCTTTTTCATGCCCAATAAGCATTAACCACCGTGGACTCTCCGGAATAAAGAATAACAAAATAAAAAATAATACAGCAGGTATAGCAGATGCCAAGAACATCCATCTCCATCCCCATGCAACGTTCCACTGTTCATTACCTATTGATGATATAAAATAATTTACAAAATACACAATTAAAATACCAGAAACTACAGCCAACTGATTCCAAGAAACAAGTCGTCCTCGTATTTCAGATGGAGAAATCTCCGCTATATACATAGGTGTCAAGACAGATGCGATACCTACACCCATACCTCCAACTATACGATAAAAAATAAATTGGTAAATATAGTTATGATTAGATGTTCCTAAATCTGCAAAACCTAACTCTGGAAAGGCAGAACCTATTCCAGAGCATACAAATAGTAATGCAGCCAACTTCATACTTCTTATTCTACCTAATTTCAAGCTTAGATAACCACCTAAAAAACTTCCTAAAACACATCCTATCAGTGCAGAAGAAACTAAAAATCCCAATAACGAATTCGCTACATTTTCCGAAAGGTTAAAAGGTTCAACAAAAAACTTCTCAAGACTACTTACAGCTCCAGATATTACAGCTGTATCATAACCAAAAAGAAAACCTCCCAATGTAGCAATTAACGCTATTCTATATATCAAAGTTTTTTTCATACAATCAGACTGCTTCGATTTTAATAAATGCTATATTCTTAAACTTAAGATTTATACCATTTTTAAGTTGTTCTCTACTATATTGACCTATTTTACTACCGGACAATACATCTTGTAATACATAATTGTTTGCTGAATAATCTTTCAATATACCTTCAAATACGAAATCAGAATCAACATCTACATTTTCATTCAATAACATAAAATATTTATTATTATTCTGATCATTAAAAAATACAACATCTGTTTCTGACGGTGTCTTTATTAATCTTCCATATTTATTCCAATCTGGCATATAGAGTTGATAAGTCATGCCATTATAATTTGCAGTAAGCTGGGGAGTTAAAACAAAGTCAGGTATTTGATTCAATATTCTATTTCTAAATGTGTCAATTATATTCCAGCATAATTGAGAATTACCCCATTCATTAAAAATCAAGAAAGGTCCCAATAGCCATTCCATACCATAACGCATCTTTGTATCTGGATTATCAGATAAAAAGTCTGATATATGATTAAAGTTCTTTGAAACCGAAATCCAATAATTCTTTTTTACAGGATCATCTACCAATAAAGATAATTCAGCTGCAGTCTTATACATTAAAGGTAGTGTATATGAGCAAGGGAAATAACATGATGTACTTTCCACATGCGCATATGTAGGTTGCATACGATATTCACGATTCCAAGTGAACATCTTATCTTCTGTATAATCACAAGTGACCCACGATAAAGATACAGACATTATCTTTTCTGCAATATCCAAATAATCTTTATTACCAGTAGCTTCATACCCTTCAATAAAGGCTCTTGCTGAAACAGAAGAACAATACGCATCATTCACGCCACCTACATCTTCAAAACTTCCATAATATTGCTTAGTTTCAACAACATTATCAATCATCCATCTCAAAGCACGTTCAGCACTTTCTTTAAGATTCACATTTCCCACTTTAATTCCAAGTTTATGAGCCTTAAGAAAGCTCAAAACAGCCCATGCAATATCTCCCATAGCCTCATTTGAAGGTTTATCATCCTCAAAATACTTTGGGAAACTGCCATCCTCACGCTGGATAGAAGACATCCAATTCAGAGTTTTCAGAGACGTTTTCAAATAATCATTATTAGATGAAATTTCATAAGCATTGAGCATATAATATGTAACCCAAGCTGTAGCATGAGTTTCAAGCCATTTTCTATATGCCTGATCTACATAGCCTTTCCCCAAAAATAAATCAAGCATACTCCAATATGCACCTTGTGGAGTCAAGACATTTGATTTTGTCAAGAACCAGTTTACTCCATTCAGTCTTCTATCAACTTCTTTATTATCACTAATTTTCTTATATTGATTTAATGCTACAGTAGAGAAAGAATTACCATACATAGCATATATAGCATTTCCATTACCATAAGGTTCTCCAGTCTGAGAATAAGAAGCACCAAAATAATTTTCATTCTGGTCTTTAATCTCTCTAAAACAGTATGAGTTATCCAAAAGATGACTCATTGACTTTCGATAAATATCAGTCAGATTATCTTTATGAAAATAATCTACAGTAGCCATATATTCACCTATATGCATACCTGTACTAAATGTGGCCGCATCATTTTTATCAGCAGAAATAAGGAATTGTCTTGTTATCTTTTCTCCTTTAGATATATAGTAATTATGATTACTAACAAAAGTAATACTACCGTCTTGTGGGTTAATTCCTGTTGCTTTATTTTTAGCAGGATTAAAACCTACAAGATACTCATTTACGGATGCAACAGAATCTCTTTGACTGTTTAACCTAAAGCTAGGCGGTAAAATAGATACAGAATAAGTTTCTCCCTCAGTAATTAAAGAGAAAGTATTATTAAATGTCTCTTTATTGGCAATAAAACCATCAGGTACTACATTCAAGGAGTCCGCTCTTAAAAATGGCAAACTAAGAGGTAAACAATATTTATCTTTTATTTCAGATGTTGGTAAATTAAAGAAACTTAATCCAAAAGATAAATTGCCCATGTTTTGGTATGGAATAAAAGAAACTGTAGCTAAAATAGAATTACGTATTCCCGGTTCAAATAATAGTTTTAATTCACCTTTACTCCAAGAAAAACTCTGTTCATAATTCTTATTAACCAATTTACCATCTACAGGTTTTAACCATTCATTCTTTCCTTCATAAGAAACAAACAGACTGTCACAAAAGATTTTTTGTGATTTACCATCTGTATTTTTAATAGAAAAAACTCCAGATTTTGAGTTTGTATTAAACTCCAAAATGGTATTACCACTTTCAGACTCAACCAATGAACGATTATTACATCCAAAAAGCAAAGCTGTACTTAATAATAATAATATCTTCTTTTTCATATCTATAATTCTTATAAATTAATATTATTCTATCGGTGTATATATCTTTTCTGTTGGAAGAGGAACAAAATCATGCTGTAAAATCATCCACTCTGCCAACTGATTCTTTAAATCCAACTCTATTTCCTTATATTCTTCTTTTCCAGAAAGATTATTTAATTCGTATGGATCAGATTCTAAGTCATATAGTTCAAACAGTTCTCTTCTTGGAGAGAAAAATAAACGAGAATGCAATTCATCTAATTTACCTTCTTTATTCAGTTCTTTCATATCACTCCAAAAATCAATCTTATAGTCATCTATATCATTAGGCCTATAAGGTCTATCCCATAATACATTATAAATCAACCTGTATTTTTTTGTTCTTATAGAGCGCGACAAATCAAAATCCAACATAGAAGTTGGCAAACCATATGCATGTGCTCCTCGCTCATTAAAAACAGCAGTTCTCGGAATGTAATCTTCTAATTCGCCAGTAAGTAATGGTAAAAAAGACTTTCCCGTCATTTTTTTATCGGGCTTCAAGCCTACAGCTTGAAGTAATGTCGGAGCCAAATCACTTCCTTGCACTAATTCATTACATTCTGTATTAGGTTTCACTTTAGATGCCCACTTTATTAATAGTGGAACATGTACTCCTCTTTCATATAGAGTTCCTTTTCCTCTTAGCCATGCTCCTCCATTGTCTCCCATAAAAACAATGATAGTATTATCAATTGAGCCATTCTTTTCAAGAACATCTATAACTTTCTCAAACTGCTTGTCTAAAGATTCAAGTTCCGCATAAAAGTTAACCAAGTCATGTCTTACACTCTGAATATCTGGAAAATCCGGAGGTAAAAGCATATCATCAGGATTATAATTTTTCCTTAAATGATGTGAAAACGGCCAAGACCTATGAGGCTCTGTGAAATTAACCCAAAGAAAATATGGCTTATTCTTATCAGCTGTTTCTAAAAAGTGGACAACTTTTTCTGATATATCATTCTTATCATTAACATCTAAAGAAATAACTTTTCCATCCACTTTTGTTTTATCTTCTTTATGATTGGTCATTACAAAATCAAATCTTGCATCATTTGATTTTATATTATACTTGTCTATAACCCTCTGAGTATTTGAGTCTGGAATAAAAGGACCGTCAAGATGATAATATCTTCCAACCACTCCTGTATAGTAACCATTATTTCGTAATATTTCCGGAAAGGTTATAATTTCACTATCCAAGGATGCAGAAAAACGACTCATATTTACATCAATAGGACTTCTTCCTGTCATCATTGAAGCGCGAGAAGGAGCACTTTGTGGAGCATCTGTGAAAGCTAAATTAAATTTCATTCCTTCAGATGCAAACTTATCAAGAGATTTGGTTCTTGCACTAATATCACCATAACATCCTAAATATGGATAGCTGTGGTCATCAGATAAAATAAATACTATATTAGGAAACTTAGAAGTTTCACCTTGTACTACTTTTGAAGTTTTCCCTAATAAACAACAAGGGGAAAAAACTATCATTAATTCTAAAATTTTTTTATTCATAAGATTATTATCTATTTTTATCAATAACCAGGGTTTTGCAAGACTATTCCCTTATTAGCCACAATAAAAGAATTTGGTATGGGTAACAAAACCAAATGTTCAGAAGTCAAGGTATTACTACGTTTCTTTGCATATTCAATAAATTTTCCATGCCTTATTAAGTCTTCTCTGCGGAAACCTTCACAATACAATTCATGACCTCTTTCTTCAAGAATAGCATCATTGAATTTTTCTTTAGAAGAACTTTTTTCTATTGACAAATCATCTAAACCGGCACGATGCCTAACTTCATTAACCCAGCCTATGGCTTCTTCAGTTGGAGTCTCATTCTGCATATTTACAGCTTCAGCCAACATTAAAAGAATATCTGCATATCTAAAAGCTATTATCGGGTGTGAATTAAACCCACCTACCTGATCTGGATCTTCACCGTATTTCATAATAATGACCCCTTTGCCTAAATTAGACATTTCTTTTCCAGTATTTCTATCATAAAAGACTCCATCTATTCCGGTATACTCACTTATTAAAAGATTTTTTCTTTTATCATTAGCCTCGAAAGTGTCATAAAAGTCCCACCATACTTTATATCCTCCCCATGATTGTATATTTTTATTATTATGAGGGTAATTTAGTGGAGCTGACCAACTATACATATAATTAGGATTATTTGAGTTTGAAGGTATTGTAAATATAGATTCTTTGTTTGCAGTATTAAACTTTAAAAAAATAGAAGCATAATCCTCTTCTAAATCATATCCTAATTTTTGAATTTCTCTTCCTTGCTGTTCTGCATCTTTCCAACGTTTTTTAAACATATAAAATTTCATTAGGATAGCTCTGGCAGCACCTTGGGTTAATCTGCCTTCAAGATGTCCAGATAGATCAGAAGCCAATGGTAAATAAGATATCGATTCCAAAATGCCTTGTTCAATAAATATATCCATTTCTTCTTCAGTAGCTCTTGGTAGAACTTTATCTTGATTTGGATTGTTTAAATCTTCTATAGAAGGTAGAACTATTGGCCCAAAATTAATGTAAAAAAGATATGCAATCCAGCTTCTTAAAGTCTTTATTTCAGCTATAAAGCGCTTTTTCTTATCATCATTTATTTGCGTATGTTCAATCCTGTCAATATTCTTGGATAAAATGCCAATTCTGTTTATATTAATATTAAACACATCATTTGACATTCCTTCTGAAGGCAAATATCTCAACTGACTAACAGCATCCCATTTTCCTCCGTCACCCCAATTACAAGTCATAATATCAGTAGTCATTTCAGAATACGTTGGAAAACTCACAGCATTAAAACTATAAAAACCTTCACAACCTACTCCAGACTTTAAATAAGAGTAAGAAGCATTTACTAAATATTCAGCATCTGTTTCTGTAATTGGAAAACTATCAGAAGACAAAGTGTCATAAACTTTAAATTCCAAATCACAAGAAGAAAATGAAGTAGCGCAAAGCAATGCAAATATTATTTTTTTCATATTTCTAATTTTAGAAAGTTATATTAGTACCTAAAGTAAAAGTTCTCTGATTAGGATATCCAAAATTCCCATCTGTTTCAGGATCGATGCCAGAATAGTCGGTTAGTACAAACAGATTATCAAATGAGACATATACACGCAGTTTAGAAAGCAATTTTATTTTATTTGAAGGTAAAGTATATCCTAATGTTATATTCTGCAATCTAAAAAAGTTTATCTTTTCTATATTATAATCACCTGTATCTAAAGAATAAGGAGCTTTCTTGAAAATTAAGTTTGGACGTGTACCATTTAAATTATCACTCGTAAATGCGTCCTTAACTTCTGACAACATATTAAATCCTTCGCCGAGTCTATATGCTTCAAGCGAATACCTTACTCTTGCATAATTATCTTTAAAATAATTTAATCTACCATACCCATTTACAGATAAATCAAAATTTTTATATGATAAATATGTATTTATACCAAATTCCATACCGGGATCCCAAGAGCCCAACAATACTTTATCAGCATCATCAAGAATACCGTCTGGTTTTCCTAAATATACAAATTTTCCATTCTTATCAACTATAGGATTACCAGCCTCGTCTCTCTTAAATCCATTTATATCTTTATATTTAACACCTCCAGGTACAGCTCCAGGCATATGAGGAACTTCTTCTCCAACTTGAATCAAACCATCAGAGACATATGTATAAATAGCTCTTAAAGGATCATTTTCTTTTTCATAAATTGCAGGTTTCCATGCTTCATCTCTCTTATGCCATTTTATAGTATTTTTTGACACTGTTACACCTAAATCCCAGTTAAATAAACCTCTAAGTATATGAGCATTAAGATTGAATTCAACACCCTTCATTCTTGTTGCACCTGTATTAGCAGATATTCTTGTAATTTCATGGTAAGGCAACAAACTACGATAACCTAATAAATCATCGATTATTCTATCATAATAATCCAATGATCCTGATATTCTTTCATTAAAGAATCCATAGTCTAAACCTACATTAAACTCCTTAGTAGTCTCCCATTTCAATGAAGGGTTTGCTAATTGTGAAGCAAAGCCTCCTTTATGATCAATCATATTAAATGGATAAGCAGAACGTATATTATATACCTCCATAGCCATGATACCTATGCTTGCATTACCAGTAGTTCCATAACCTGCACGAATCTTAAAATTAGATACTACAGATTCTAGCGGCTTAAAAAAATTCTCATCAGAAACTCTCCATCCCCCAGATATTGATGGAAATATTCCCCATCTGTTTTTCTTTGAAAATTTAGGAGATGCATCTGCACGCAAATTAAAAGTCAACAAATACTTTTTCTTATAATCATAATTTATCCTTGAATAAAAAGATAGTAAATTTTCATTATAGGCAGATGAAACAATATCGGGGCGTTCTGCTGCGCCGGCACCAATATTATTCCACAAGAAAACATCTGAAATAAATTCTCTATTATTCATAGAACTGTTTTCTCCACTGAAATATTGGTAAGAATATCCTGCTAAAGCGCTAAAAGAGTGTTCTTTTATAGTATTACTATATTTCCCAAAAAACTCGAAAAGATAATTTTCATTTCTTGAATTTGAAATGCCGGCATAACCTCCCATTTTTTTCCCTTCCATTGTTGTTGTTGGAATATATTGACCTCTTCTCGTTGAACTTCTATCGTACCCAAAATTGGCACGGAACATCAAATCCTTGAATGGATTAATTTCCAAATAAGCAGAAGCCAAAGTATGTTCCAAAATACTCTCATCAGAGATCTCTAAAAGAGAAACAGGGTTTGGGGTAAAAGTATTATTGGGATCCTGTACATAATTCCCATCTTCATCTTTTATAGGTAGTGTAGGATTGGCAGTCATGGCCAATTGTAATATACCAAAAGAATCCAGGCCACTTCCACCATTTAAAGGAATGTTATTATTCTTATTCCTAGAGAAACTACCTGATAAACCGGTTCTTATATATTTATTTATATCCTGATCCAGATTAAATCGTCCTGTAAATCGTTCAAAATCATTGTTTTTTATAATCCCAGATTGGTCATAATAATTTAATGAAACTAAATATTTAGTAGTTGCAGTTCCACCGTTTAAAGACAAATTATGCTGCTGAACAAAACCAGTTCTCATAATAGCATTAAGCCAATCTGTTCCTGTTGTAGTATTACGAATCTGTTCATTATCATATCTCGGAGTGAAAGGCGTTTTTGCATCATCGGGGTTTTTACCACCATAAATACCTATGTTGTTATCGTACATCCATATTTCCTTCAAATATCTGTTTGTTTGAATCATATATTCTTGGGGGGATAACATATCCCATATTTCTGCAATTTTTTGTATTGAAACAGAGCCATCATATGAAACTCTAGGTTTTCCCTCTTTTCCTCTTTTGGTTGTTATAAGAACAACACCATTAGCTGCACGGGCACCATATATAGCTGTTGAACTGGCATCCTTTAACACTTCAACTGATTCGATATCATTAGGATTGATACTATTCAGAGGACTCTTACTTCCTGAACTGTAAAAACTGTTCTGTTCTGATATTCCTCCATTAGAAGGCACACCATCAATAATTATTAAAGGTTCATTTCCTGCATTCACAGAACCACCACCACGAACACTAAAAGTAAGTCCGCCACCAGGCTGAGAACTATTTTGGATAACACGTAGACCGGCTATCTGTCCTGATAACATTTGACCTATAGAAGTTTTTGCAGCTTTTGGCAATTCATCTGTTTTAACAGAACCAATAGAACCTGTCAAGTCTCTTTTTCTCTGGGTTCCATAACCTACTACTACAACTTCGTTCAATAATTCACTATCATCTTTTAATGATATAAAGAAATTCTCTTTGTTACCTACATTCAACACTTGCGTTTGGTAACCAATATATGAAACAACTATTTTTGAATCTTTTGGTACATCTAGACTAAATGCACCTTCAAAATCTGTGATACAGCCAACACTACTTCCTTGTACTATTATATTCGCTCCTATAATAGGTTCACCATTTGAATCTTTTACAATACCTTTAATCCTTTTCAAATCATTATCAAAATCATCAGAATTTAAATTATTTACAGATTCAATTACGATAGAATTATGAGATACAATTCGATAAGATAAACCTGTACCTTTAAGTACATCATTTAAGATATCAGTCACATTAGAATCTTTTTTGGAAACAGATAATTTCAGATTTTCATCAATGACAGATTTACGAAATGAAAATCTATAATCAGTCTGTTCCTCAATAGATGTTAACAACTCACGCAATGAAACATTTTCTAACTTTAAAGTCAGTTTCACATCCTGTGCATAAGCTTCAGATATATTCATAAAAAATGAAGAAAAAATGAAGCTAAATAAACAAATTCTAATCCATTGTTTTCTCATTATAATTTAGATTAAATAGGTTATAAAATAAATTTTCAAATATAAAGACATATATATCGACAAATAGTACCGACAAAAAAACATGTTATAAAACATGCAAAAAATACAAATGCATCTCTTAAAAAAGGTAGTTATATTAAATTTTATTCATAATTTTGCAACAAAATCTATTGGAGACATAAAGCACAATATGAAAATAATGAAAAATAAAGTCAAAGAACATTTTTTAATTTCAGAACTTAAGAACAATTCCACAAAAGCTTTTAATGAAATCTACAATATGTACTCTAAAAAACTATTGGCATATAGCTTTCAATATACAAAATCTTATGAAACAGCAGAAGATATAGTACAAGATGTATTTGTCAAATTATGGAATATGAGACATTTTATAAAACAGGAAGAGACATTACATTCATTATTATTTACTATTTCAAAACACTATCTTATCAATGCATACAGAAAGAATATCAATTCTCCTATTTATGAAGATTATATAGACCACATAAATGATATTTCTATAGAAAATACAAGTTCCCCAATAGAATACGACGAATATCTAAGTATAATAAACAAACAACTTGAAAAGTTATCCACAACTCAGCAAAAAGTAATAAGACTATCAAAATTTTCATGCTTATCCAATAAAGAAATAGCTGAGATTTTATCTCTGAGCGAACAAACTGTCAAGAATCAATTATCAATAGGATTAAAAGAACTTAGAATATTACTTAAAGGAAAAATAATTTCTATACTATTAGTGTTAAATATAATAAATACCTTCTCATAAAAGAGTACTTCAATATATATTTTGCGTCTACAATAAAAAAAGATACATATGAATATATTAGATAAAAAATTCAGGAATAACAAATTAAACAAAAAAGAATTAATTGAGTTTAGAAATATTGTCAATTCTTCAGATGACTCACAACTAGAGAAGTTATTACAAAAAAGTTGGGACAGTGAAGATTTTGATTCAAATCAAATTACGTCATCGCAAGTAAACATATTACATAAGAAAATAGAAAAAGAAATATCAAAATCAAGACATAGCATAAAAATAAAACATATATTTAATATAGCGGCAGCTATTATCTTACCAATATTATTAGTATCAACCATATATTTATATAATAAGCAATCTAATATTATATACAATGAGACATCAATATCTACTTCTAAAGGAGAAAAAGTAACTGTGACATTACCCGATGGCTCAAAAATAACATTAAACTCAGAATCTAAATTGACTTATAATATTAAGGACTTTAATAATAACCAAAGAGAAATTTCTTTTAATGGAGAAGGATATTTTCAAATTAAGAAAAACCCTTCCGCACCTTTTAATATTAAGGCTAATGAAATAACAGTGAAAGTACTTGGAACTACATTTAATTTCAATTCATATTCAACAAACAATGTATCAAATCTAGCATTAGAAGAAGGTATTGTTTCATTTGAAATTCCCAAAAGAAATAAACAAATAATAATAACTGCGAATCAAAAAATAAATTTCAATCATGTCAATGGTGGTATTAAAGTAGAGAATGTAAATAATATAACAGATTATTCTGCCTGGAAACAAAATGAGTTAATATTTAGAGATATTCCTTTAACTAATGTTTTAGATAAATTAGAGAGTATTTTTAATAAGAAAATCATTATTATAAATTATGATAGTAAAATATTATCTGACTCATTTACCGGCACTCTTTCCAGCGAAAACCCACATGATGCATTAAGAATTTTGAAAGAAAATTACAAATTCAAAATTATTTACAAAAACGATCATATAATACTTGATTTTTCTAATAAAAAGAAATAATTTGTTATGGAGCATAATATATTACTCAAACCTTCTGGATTAAAATTAAAAGTAAAACATGGCAGCTTATTATATGATGTTCTAAAAGAACATAATATCGAGTTTCCATGCGGTGGAAATGGGATTTGTGGTAATTGTAAAGTAAAAATATTAAAAGGAGAAATTAGCCTAACTGAGAAACATCTAAATTTACTATCAAAAAAAAATCTATCAAAAGAATGGAGATTGGCCTGTTTTAGCAAAGTAGAATCTGATTTAATTATAGAGTTACCAATAAATAAAATGTCTATACAATCAGATAGCTCTACTGTAAAAAACTTTACTCCGGAAGAAGGTTATGGAATTGCTATTGATTTAGGTTCTACAACTATAGCATTACAACTAATAAACATGTATAATGGTAATATTGTAAATACATCGACATGTATAAATCCTCAAAGTAGATATGGGGCAGACATAATGTCAAGAATAACATTTGCACTCCATAATAATGAAAATACAGATTTACTAAAAACAATTATAAGAGAAGCCATATATAAAGAAGTTATAAAACTAATAGAAAAGATTCCCAACAATAAACTAAAAAAAATCGTAATTGTAGGAAACTCTGTAATGCACCATCTATTTATTGGCCTAGATGTTAGTCCATTATCTGTTTATCCATTCCAGTCACTTTATAACAATGAATTCATATTTACCCCTAAAGATTTAAACTGGTCATCAATAAATAATGAATGTGAAATTTTGTTCCTCCCCAATATTAGCAATTTTATCGGAAGCGATATTTTAAGCGGAATACATGCCACAAAAATGCAAAACTCAAATGAATACAACCTATTAATAGACTTAGGAACAAACGGAGAAATAGTTTTAGGGAATAAAGAAAAATTATATTGTACATCTACTGCAGCAGGGCCAGCATTCGAAGGTATAAATATAACATGCGGAATGAGGGCATCAAGCGGAGCAATTTACTCTGTAGAATTCAATGATGGTAATTTTTCTATAAAAACCATTCACAATAAAAAAGCATCAGGTATTTGTGGAAGTGGATTAATAGATTGCATTTACTGTTTATTGAAAAACAATAAAATTGATTATACCGGTAAATTCACAAATAACAACAATAATATATTCATAACAAATAATATTTATATTTCTGATAAAGATATAAGAGAGTTTCAATTAGCAAAATCTGCTATATCGACAGGAATAGAAATACTTCTGAACGAAGCCAATATCAAAAGTGAAGATATTAACAAGATTTTTCTAACAGGTGGCCTAGGGAATTTTGTCAATATCAAAAACATACAGTCCTTAGGATTACTAAACAATTTTTCATCATCTAAAATATACAAATTAGAAAACACATCCCTATATGGATGTAAAGAGTTACTTTTTGACAGCAATCACTTACAAATAAAGAACATATTAGAAAAAACTCAATTCTGTTCATTAGAGACAAATTATAAATTTACAGACTTGTTCTACTCGCATTTATATTTCCCAAACAATATATCATAAATAATATCCAAGAGACAAAATTTTATATTTCCGTTAAATAGCATATCGCAAAATAAAAACAATGCGTCCCGATTAGATTCGATTGTAAAGATTCGTATTCAAATCTGCATATTCCGGAGCATACCCGTTCATTTCAAGCGTAAGTTCTCAATTTTTCCGGAGTATATCCGTTCAACTGTGCATAGAATCGTCCGCGTATATCTTCGTTTCCGGATCATATCCGTTCATTCTTTACCCGGTTTCAGTTTCCTCTGTGCTTGTAAATTAAAAAGAAACAGCACAATCATGGCAGGAACAACAAAGGATATGAGTCTCATAAAACAGTAAGCATCCGATAAAGTACGTATTGCAAAATAGAAAAAATTAGTCCTGACTCGGCACGATTCGTTCAGATTCGTCTCCGAGTCGGGACTAATAGCATAAAATTATATCAATTCGGAACAAATTTGTTCTGATTTCGCCCAGTTCGAGATAGTAATTCAAACTGTGTCAATCCCTAACAAGCCAAATTATCTCTAATTTTACTTTCGGATAAATATCTGAAAATCAAATAAATCCAAAGTAATATTAAACCCAAAAAATGACAGGCTAAAGGGTTGACACAGTTCTATTTACGTACCCTTAACAAATTTTTTTCAGGCCGTGAGGTCCGAGTTTTTCAAATGATAACACTTAAGAGCATCCATAAACGGATGCTCTTTTTCGTATAAAATAAGTTCATAAGAATATTTATAAAAAAAGCACTTTGATAAGTGGATTTTTTTAATAATTTTGTGGCTAACTATGGAGTACATGTCCCATAGGACATATGTTAATAAATAGATAGATTCTACTATTAGGGCAAGTCTTTTTCCTCTTTCCCTCAGTCGGTGAGGACTGATAATCCCTTTTAGCTTTATCTTTTTTATTTATTGATGGTTTGTATTTCAGTCTGTGAAGATATGAGGAAATACAGGGGGGGGCAAGAGTGCCCCTTTTTTTATGAAATCATTAATATATCATAAAAGCAATCGTCAGAAAGTAATATAATTTTTTCATATAAATGATTTTTTTAGATGAAGAAATCACAATCATAAACATCTGTACCAGAAGGAAACTCCACCCTCACACAGTAATTGCCGCAAACAATATATTTATCAGAAACGACAGTACCGACTTCTCCTGTATTCGGATCTGTAACCTTGTAGCCTGGTACCATTTTGGCAAGTTCGGCTTTCATCTTATCTGAGGTAAAAACAGTTATATCGCAACCACAATGTTCATAATAGACAAGGCCCATATCCATAGACTGTGTAGCCTGCTCTACTATATCCATGATTTCCTGTTTACTGAGTATAGTTTCAGTTTCAAACTGCTGTACCTTTATATCGGGGAATTTCTTTATAAAATCTTCTTTTGTCATATTGTAATGGTTTTATATTTGATAATTATGTTTTTAATAGGAAGTATTGGCATAATCTAATTTGATTATGTTGCATAATCAAAATTTAGATTCTGATCTTATCTTTTCAAGATTAGTATTTATTTTACGAAGATTTTCTTCAGCTATTTTCAGTTGTTCTTCCCTGCGTTTTAAGTATTCAGCAGTTTTCTTACTGCTCTCTTCCATTTTTTTCTTGAAAGCTTCAGCCTTTTCCTTTTGTTCTTTCTCGACTCTATCAATGATAGAAAAAACATCTTGAATCTGTTTCTGACCATGAGGATAAATTATATTCTTGATAGTGTCTGGGTGTGCCTTCACTGAGAATTCCAGATCATCCTGTAAATTACGCATTGCTAATTTTATGGCTATAAATTCATCTTCGGTTATATATATTTTATCTTCCATGATTTAAATCATTTTATTATAATCTGTTAGGTTTAACTTTCTCTTCAGCCAAATAATTGTATACAGTCTGTTTTGCTTTAATACCGGTTATTTCCATAATCTTCGGTATAGTTGTTCCGGCTTTATAAAGTTGGATAACGGCTTCCTTCTTCGGCTTCTTCATCCTGGTACCTTCCTGTCTCCCGAACTTTACCCCCCGTTTTTGTGCTGCCTCGATTCCGGCTTTGCATCCTTCGAGAATTAGATTGCGGTTATACTCTGCCAAGGATGCAAGTATCTGCATGGTAAATCTGCCGACAGCTGAAGATGTATCAAGATTGTCCTGAAGGGAAACAAGTTTGATGCGCCGCATCTCCAGTTTGGCACAAAGGTCGAGCATTTCCTTGACGGAACGGCCTAGTCGATCCAAGCGGTATATGACAAGTGTGTCATCGGCTCGAAGATAATCTAAGCAAGCGGTCAGGCCTTCACGCTTGAACTCCTTCCCGGAGATTTTGTCTGTGAAGATCCGGATGCAACCGGCATTGTTCAGTGCATCTACCTGAGAAGAGAGGTTCTGCTCTCTCGTACTCACTCTGGCGTATCCTATTTTTTCTCCCATAGTCTAAATTAAACTTGATTTTACAAAGATACCATATTTAGACTATAGAAGCAAAAAAAAGCCCTATATATATAATGTATAGGACAAACTCTTATGGTCTATATTAAACTATAGTTTATTTTAGATGAACAATTTATCATCTTCCTAAGAAAATGGTCAAACATTTACTTTTCGTCCCATTCCTTTGTATTGCCGAGAACTGCATCATATTGTGACCATTGCCCGGTCTTTCTCCCTTCGGAGAATTGGCCGCGAATAGTTACATATGGTTTTCCATCTTTCTTCATTTCCACGCTATACGGGCCGTCAAGTTCGCCATTGCGATAGTGTTGTAACCTGATACCTGTTATACCACCTCCGGCATCAATCACTTCATGCCAGGTTCCTTCTTTCTTGCCGTTAATCCATTATCCTTCAATCAGGGTTTTACCTGTAGACATATCATAGCGCCGCTCTGTTCCATGCTCCAAGCTATTCCGGTAGTCCTTTTCAGATTCTTTCCTGCCATTACTGAAGTAGGTGATGACTGTCCCGTCTATCTTGCCGTCTTTCATGGGAGTATCCTTGCGGTGAGTTATACCGTCCTTATAGTATTCAATAAAAAGACCGTTGCGCTTTCCGTCAGTGTAATTACCTTCCTCTCTTACTATTCCATCCCTCAGGCGAAGGTAGTTCCCATCCATAATGCCATCCTTAAGGTTCACAATTTCCTCATCCAGACCCTTCATTATAAGGATGCTACCGTTCAGGAGTTCATTGCCACTTTTCTGGTAGTACACAACATTATGGTTACTGTCTGTAACAACCTCAATATTCTTCCATTCGATAGTTGTCTGGGAGGATGCTGAAACAGCCATCTGGGTACAAAAAAGTACTGAAATCAATTTATTCATAAACGTGTATTTTATAGGTTCGTTATACTGTTTCAAAGTTCATTATCTGGCCTGATACAGATGAACAGAACAGTCACATACGAATAAATTACTGAAAACATCAGATATCAGTATGATGTCAGGAATGACAGTAATAATGTATGCTCTTCTGTGATTCAAGTAATTAAAAACTGGGTCATCTACAAATCTAACGAAAAGTTCATGAAAACAGACCGTTAGACTCTGTTTTTTATCTCCTTTGATGAAAGCGTGTGCTAATCAACGAACATAAACCAGAGGTTTGTCACAATATCATATATTAGAAACAACAGCTTTGGAGTATAGAAATACACATTAAATTGTCCGAAATAATGTACGAATTTCGGACAAAATTAGCCAATAACTTGTTTTGTCCGAAAAAAAGCATTAATTTCGGACAAAATTAGATATCATGGTACTATCAAAAGTCATTAAAGAGCACATAACCAGGAACGGAGAGAACAAGATATACACTGTTTCTGATTTTGCAGACTTGAACAACGATATGCTTGTTACAAGGGTGCTGTCAAGGCTGAAGGAAGAACAGTTCCTTATCAGGCTTTCACAGGGCATATACTTGTATCCGAGCAGGAACAGGTTTGGTATTTGCAAGCCGAGCATTGATCAGATAGCCAATGCAATAGCTGAAAAGGATCATGCAAGGATAATACCTTCCGGCCTCACTGCCCTGAATGAACTGGGTTTGTCAACACAGGTGCCAATGAATGCAGTGTACATAACCAACGGAACACCGAGAACCATAAAACTAGGCAACCGCTCAATCACATTCAAGAAAGGTACACCAAGATACTTTGCCTATCAAAGCCGCGTTTTCACGATGGTCGTGACCGCCCTCAAACAGATAGGCGATGATAAGGTAAGTGATGAAGTTCTCCTGAAGATTAAGTCGATACTTGATACGGAAGAAAAGGAGAAGGTAAACCATGACTATAGGATAGCACCGCAATGGATCAGAAAGAAACTTAAAACCGTTTTATATGAAAACAACTGAGAAGACAATATGGATAAACCTGCCGGAAGATGAAAAACTCACAATATTGAGTAATATCGCCGAAGAGAAGGGAATAAAGGAAAATGCTGTTGAAAAGGATTTCTGGGTCAGCATGGTTCTTAAGGTTATGTTTAGTTTGGAATATAGTGACAACCTGGTTTTTAAGGGAGGTACAAGCCTCAGTAAAGGCTGGGGGCTGATAGAACGGTTTTCTGAAGACTGTGACCTGGCCATAGACAGGAAATATCTTGGTTTTGGAGAGGAACTATCCAGAAAGGACAGAACCAGATTAAGGAAAAAGTCTAAAGAGTTTATAGAAAACACCCTTTCAAAGGATTTAAATGTAAAACTTGAAGAACTGGGACTGGCTGGCAAATTCAAGATTAACATACCGGAAGTCAAGGAATCCGATAAGGATCCGGTCGAGTTCTTTGTAGAGTATGAATCCTGTCTTAAGGACAAGGAAGATTATATAAAGGAAAGGGTAAAGATAGAAATAAGCTGCAGGTCTATGTTCGAACCGTTTGAGAACGTGGAAATGCGGTCAATGATAGAGGATGCGTATCCGGAAGAGTCATTTGCACATCCCAAGTTCAGTGTCCCGACAGTAATACCAGGCAGAACCTTTCTTGAAAAGGTGTTCCTGCTTCACGAGGAGTTCAACAGGCCGGGTGGCTGTACGAGACTTGACAGACTGACCAGACACATGTATGATATAGAAAAGATGATGGACCAGGATTTCGCCAAAGAAGCGATGAACGATTCAGGAATGTATGAGGAAATTGTAAAACACCGCCAAAGCCTGACCGCATGGAGTGGTCTGGACTATAAGCTGCATAAACCATCAACCATTGATTTCATACCAGATGAAACAACAAGAAAAGAACTGGAAAAGGACTATTCGAAGATGCAGGAAAGTTTCATTTATGGTCAATCATTATCCTACGAGGAACTGATAGCAAGGTTAAAAGAACTGCAAGAACGCTTCAGGTCATTGACTTGGGAAAAAGAAAGCGAATTCTTCAAGGAAGAGAACTAACTCAAAACATATTCATCTTTAAATATATAATATTATGGAAAGAATTATAGTAGAATAACTTAGAGACAGGCTTTATTATGCAACAGACACAATAGTTACATACATAGACAGCAGGGTACTTATTTGCAATTCAAATGAGTTCCCCAAAAGTCTGGAAGACAAAGCGGAATTTATAACTACCAGTAAATACTATATACTGGAGTCTGGCGACCTGTGCCCATGTAACTCCATTTCGAATAATATTGCGTATATGCTTAGAAATAGCCGGAACTTCAGTCCCAAATAATTCTGCTATTTGTGCTTGTGTCAGCCAAACCGTTTCATCTTCCAAGCGTACTTCCAACTTAACGACTTCGTCCGGCTGATATAATATGATTTCTCCCTGATTCTCCATATCAATGTCTTTATTACGCAAATATACGAAATTTATTCAAAGAATTATTTCAATACAAAAACATAGTGTATTGATAATGAAATTTAGATTTATTTCAATACACTATATTAATTGGTACAAACTACTATAAATATCCAACTAATCAAACGACACAAACTGAGCATGAATGACACAACTAAAACCATAACAAGTGTAATAACTATACAAGCTGTCTTTCTTATAACTAATAATTTTGTCCTACTTATATTTCTTATTCCCACGTTTAACGAATAGAGAATACCTTACTGGACATTTTTACTCTTCAGAATTATATAAAACAAACTATAATGCAATATTTTAGACTATTATGTGAAAGATCAGGATTAAAAAATATGACTGACATTTTATAAATAAATATCATTAATTTATATTTGCATTATCCTTAAAATCCTTATAAGTCCATCGGATTTTATCGGATTGACAGAGAAAAGGCGCTCACAAGTTCTTGCTTTATTCCCTATTGGAAATAAAACAGACTATTGCTATTGTTCCGGTTATAAATTTAGAATCGGCACGTAACTTTTTCTTCTTGAACGCTGATGGTATAAACAGTAACAGGAAATGATAACTTGTGCAGACTTCCGCGTCTTTTACACATGTCATGCATATTTTTTGCAGATATCGTTTAACCGGTCTGTCCGGGAAGTTTGTCAGACCTCAAAAAAGTATGAAGTATGAAGAAGAGCCGGTATACGGATTTGTCCGTTGTTTTATTCACGTTGCTGTCGTCATGCATATTCTTTGCGGCTTGTAGCAAAGGGAATGAGGACAATCCTGAACAGCCTAAAAACATCATTGAGGATTTTCCAAAGCTATATCACCATTAGCATCAGAAAGTTCTTCCATTATATCACGCGGAATTTC
>OLRE01000193.1_pt1 | contig 74196 bp, 81 predicted proteins | sample 1672461 | NCBI WGS metagenome assembly OLRE01 (sample SAMEA3136688, study PRJEB25190) | human gut metagenome | biome: human gut; feature: human-associated habitat; material: faeces | place: Austria | collected 2013
GCGCCGAATGATCGCCACCGAAGTTAATCGATGACTTATCTCAGACTGTAATGGGGCAATTCAAAAGCGAATATGTTGCAACTTTGTACTGGAAAAGAAAGCCAATTCCCCCGACACCATTAGGTTTTCCGGATGCATTCGGAAAATTCGGATGGATGGAAACTGCAAATTTTGGTTGAAAGACACCAGGTAAAGGCGCTAATATAGCTTCTGCTAAAACTTTAAGCGGTAAGAGCATGCCGCAAAATCGAAATGAATGAGCCCTGCCAAACCATTTGGTTTCAGCAGGTTCGTTCCCGTTTAGGTGGCAAGGGGGTTACAAAGCGTGTTGCACGACAAGAACAAAGATTCGCTGAACAGTGCTTCAAGCCAAAATAACCTAGCGGGGGGGGGCGCGCTTCTAAGCAGTCAAGCTTTCAGGGCCACCAAAGCCTAAATTCCAATAGTGAATTAACGCGCATTCGTAAGAAGCGCAAATCTCATAAAGCACGCAACCGAGCCCTTGCTGTTTTGGGCGTTCTTGTTGCCATCTTCGCCATTGTAAGCGGTGCATTCGCGCTGTACCTGCATTCCCTTGATTCAGCTATGGGTTTCAAAAGCCAGGAAGACAAAGACAGCATGAGGGCTGCCATGCTGAAAACCAACCCGGTAGAGGATAAAAGCCAAGCGTTCTATATGCTGGTGCTTGGCTCCGATGCTCGCGTCAACGACGCAACATCCCGTTCCGACGTGATGATTCTTTTGCGCGTAGATCCTACTAAAGGCAAAATTACCATGGTTTCCATCCCGCGCGATACCAAGGTTGAAATTGAAGGCCACGGCACTCAGAAGATCAACGCCGCTTACGCTTTCGGTGGGGCAGCCGGTGCCGTAACGGCGGTATCTCAGTTCGCCGGTGTGCCCATTTCTCATTATGCCGAAGTCCATTTCGATGAGTTGGAACAGTTGGTAGACGACCTGGGCGGCGTTTGGGTAGATGTTCCCGTTTCCAACAATCAAACTGGTGCTAGCAATACAGGTCAAAAGCTGAACTCTGGTTATCAGCTGTTGAACGGCAGCCAGGCTTTGGCCTTCGCTCGTGAACGTTACGGCTATACCCGTGGCGATTTCCAACGCGCTGACAATCAAAAGCTGGTAGCGCAGGCCATCGTTAAGCAGGTGCTTGATCAGCAGCCCACAGAGTTGCCGGGCACCATTCAGGAATTGGCCGGCTGTGTAACCACCGATCTTTCCGTTTCAGACATTGCTTCCTTGGCTCAGCAATTCCAAAGCACGGGCGTAACGTTCTATTCGGCAACCGTGCCTTCCACTACGCAGACCATCGATGGTGTTTCCTACACCATTACCGTGCAAGACAAATGGGACGAAATGATGGGCCTTGTTAACCAAGGTAAAGACCCAAGCACGGTAGACCAGGTAGCAGCTGGTCAAAGTTCTCTTTCCGCAAGCTCTGACACTACAGGAGGAACGGCTCGATAATGACGCTCCTAGAATTGTTCGCGCTTCTTAAGAAGCATTTGAAGTTGGTAATTTCACTCCCCATTGCATGCGCACTGGCAACGGCAGTGTTTTCTTGGGCGTTTTTACCGAACACCTACACTTCTACGGTTTCTATGTACGTGCTTACACGCGCCAATGAGAATACTTCGGTGCTTACCAGCACCGACCTTACGGCAAGCCAGATGCTTACCAACGACGTAGCCACGCTTATCAAAAGTGATCGTATTGAATCTGATACGGCATCGAAGCTGCAGATGGATAGCTTGAAGGGCTACGACGTTAGGGTATCCAGCGAAACCACCACGCGCGTTATCACTGTTTCGGTAACGGGCAAATCGGCTCAAACCGCGGCCATTGTGGCAAACGGTTTAGCGGAAACCACCGATAGTGTTGCGCGCGAGGTTATGGACATTAAAAGCATCAACGTTATCGACAAAGCCGTTGAAGCCAGCGCTCCTTCCGGTCCCAACCGCATTATGTACACGGCTGTAGGTTTCCTGGCTGGCTTGTTCATTGCCATTGCGGCAGTGGTCCTTATGGACATGACGAACACCCGTGTACGCAATGCCGACGAACTGGAAGAGCTGTTGCCCGTTCCGGTTATTGGCCGAATTCCCGTAATCAAGTAAAGGAGGGTACCCATGGCAAAGAAGAGAAAGGCATCCTCCAACATGCAGGAGGTTCAAAACGCGGCGAAGACGCTGTTTGCGAACATCCGCTTTATGTCACCCGACTGTCCGCTGCGCACTATTGTTATGACGAGCTCTGTGCCCAATGAAGGCAAAAGTATCACTTCGATAGAGCTGGCAAAAGCCATTGCCACTTCTGGCAAGAAAACGCTTTTGGTAGAAGCGGATATGCGCCGCCGGAGCTTGGCAAACGCTTTGGGTGTTCGCGCCCAAGCAGGTGTGTATTCGGTACTTACTGATGCTGTAACAATCGAGCAGGCGGTAGTACCTACCAAGGTGCACGATTTGTATTTGCTGGACTCCGAACCGAACATCCCGAACCCGGCGGACATTATTTCTTCAAAGAGCTATGCGTATCTAACGCGTGAACTGGAAGATCGCTTTGATTACGTGATTTACGATACGCCTCCGGTAGGCACGTTCGTGGACGCTGCCATTCTTTCCACGTTGGTGGACGGAACGGTATTGATAGTTAAGCCAGGCCTTACTAAACGTGTGGAATTACAAGATGCCTACGAGCAGCTGAAAAAGGCTGACGCTAACGTAATTGGCACATGCGCAACCTTCTGTGAGGGTACGGGTAGCGAATATTACTACGCCTATTACACGCAGGACGGTAAGCGAGCGAAGCCGGAAGATAGTGCGAATGCTCCGCAGATGCCTGGCCGTTCGAATACTCCGCGGGTTACAGGCCGTTCTGCTGGCGCTAACCGAAGGGGCGGCAGATAAATGCGCGACATGCACTGCCACATACTGCCCGGGGTAGACGATGGTGCGCGCAACTTGCAAGAATCGCTTGAAATGCTGGAAGCAGCAAAGCAAGTGGGCATTACTTCCATAGTGTGCACGCCCCATTGCCGCGATCCGTACTTCGATTTCGATGCCATGTGGGAAGCTTTTCGTTTGTTGGAGCAGCATGCAAATGGTTTTCCATTAACCATGGGTTTTGAAGTCAATCATGCAAAGCTGATGGACTTGGGTATTGAATGGGCGCCGAAGCTTGCTTTTCAGGGAAGTAACGAGTTTTTGCTGGAGCTTTCCACACGGGCTACGGAATACCACTTCAGGGAGTACGAAAGCACCATTTACCAGCTGCAAAGCGTGGGGTTGGATGTGATTATTGCCCATCCAGAGCGTTACAAGGCCATTCAAGAGAATGTTGAAATTGCCTACAACCTGGTTGAAATGGGCTGCAAATTGCAAGCTTCAGCCGATTTCATAGTGGGTGGCCGTACAGGGGCGGAAAAGAAGCCCGCCAAGCGCTTGTTCGAAGAAAACCTCTACACCTACATTGCTAGCGATGCTCACAATGTAGCCCACTACGGCTTCTACCAACAAGCAAGGCAAAAATTCCGAACCCGCGGAAAACATGCCCGCCTGTAACGTTTCCAGCAGGTGGTCCAATGGGGACTGGCTCTTTTGGCAAGAAGGAAAAAGCATCAGCTGGAAAAGGCAAGCATCTTTTTCTGGCTTGCAGCAGCAGCGAATGCGCCAAAAGTGCCAGTCCCCATTGGACCACCCACATATAACAAATGCCTTGAAAAAGGCCGTCAAGGGTAGATACAGCAGCCTTTCTTCAAGCCATTTGGCTTAACAAATCCAAGAGTGCGCGGAATCGTCGCTAGAAGCGCGTTTCGTTAGCAGCTTGAAATCATCAGAAAGCACCCCGCGAAAACGCAATGGCGAAGCCATGCCCAGATCCTGTTCTTTACGTCATTCGCTCAAACAAGACAGGTTTTTGTGCGAAGAAGGGCAAGCCAGCAGGTGCTCCAATGGGGGACTGGCTCTCTTGGCAAAAGGAATAAAGCCTCAGCTGAAGTAATCAAGCATGTTTTGTTCAGCAAACAGCAGCAATGAAACATGCCAAAAATGCCTGTCTCCATTGGAGCACCCTCCCAACCCACACGACGAAAGGAGGTTCCCATGTGGTATGTAGTGCAAGTGATCGGCGGTCAAGAAGATGCCGCAGTGCTGAAAATCCAAAAACAGGCAAGTAACGAAACGTTCAAAACCGTTTTCGTTCCCAAATACGAAATTCGCAAACGCTATTTCGGGGCTTGGAAAACCCGAAGGGAAGTCCTTTTCCCAGGGTACGTATTCGTAGATACCAAAACACCCGATTCATTTCGCCAAGAACTGAACAAGGTAACAACTATGACAAAACTCCTTTCAGGCGAAACCGAAACAGGCAAAAAGAAGTTCATCCCACTTTCTAATGAGGAAAAAACGCTGATCAGCGCATTCGTAGGTGATGAAGACCACGTTATGAAAATGAGCGAGGGAATCATCGAAGGCGACCAGATTAGGGTGTTGAAGGGCCCGCTTCAAGGATATGAAGCCCTAGTTGCCAAGGTGGACAGGCATAAGCGCCTGGCCTACATCGATCTGAATATTCTAGGACGAATTAAAACTGTGAAGGTTGGATTGGAAATTGTCCGAAAACGTTGAAAACCAAATAACTGAAACGCAGAAGAAGCCCGTACTTACTCCTGCGCAGGAGCGCTTGCTTGGCTTCATCGTTTCCCAATGCATGGAAAACGGCAGCGTACGCCTTACCAAAAATGAATTAGCCCAGCACATGGAATGTTGCGTACGCACTATCGATCGTGCTGTACGGAAGCTCCGCGACGAGGGCTACATCGAAGTAGTGGTCCTCTACGGCGAAGATGGCGGCCAAATCTGCAACGAGTACCGCGTGGCGGAGCATAGGAGCTAGTAGATGAACCTGCGTAGCTTGAACAGTTCGTCAATGCAAGGTGCTTCGTTTGATAGGGAGATAGCTTCGGGTTTCGCTAGGAAGGCTATTAGCCAAGATGGCGAGGCCGTTCGGTCAGATTCAAGTGCGGTGGCCGTGGATGATGCCCAGGTAGCTCGCACCACGTCGGCACCGGTCGTGCTCCGGGTAGGTTTCAAAGCAGGGAAGATGACGGCTGGCAAGCACGGGGAAGACCCAGAGGTTTCTGAGGCCGTGCGGCGCCTGCAGAAGAGCCGGTTGGGTTACCGCTTCACAAAGCGAGCGTTCGACATAGTCTTCAGCGCCTTTGTTCTCGTATCTTTTAGCTGGTTGTTCGTAATCGTGGCCATCGCCATCAAAATCGACGATCCCAAGGGCCCCGTCTTTTTCAAGCAGAAGCGCGTTGGTAAGGATGGCAAAGAATTCAACATGTACAAGTTCCGCAGCATGTGCGTGGATGCCGAGGACAGGCTCGCCGAGCTCAGGGAGCTTAACGAGAAAAGCGGCCCAGTGTTCAAGATCGCCGCGGATCCGCGCATCACTCGCGTGGGCAAGTGGCTGCGCAAGCTGTCGCTCGACGAGTTTCCCCAGTTCATCAATGTACTGCGATCGGATATCCCTTTGCGCATATTAAAAACGCGCCTGGAGTTCTCTGAGAAATCTATGGGTGCGTTCGCGCTTCCCGCCAAATCTAGCACGAACAAAGGAAAGGTGTTTTCGCAGGTCGTGAGCTGTTTCGTGAGCGGCCTGCGGATGCGCCGCATCTCTGAGTTCGATTGTAACTGCATCGGCGGTATGGAAACCCAATTTCTTGCAAAACCCGTTTTTGGGGCGGGGTGCGCATAGTGGCCAGGAAGGTTTTGGCCCTAGCTTTCAGGAACGCTATCGCCTCTTACAGGGCCAATCCGGGTCGTGCTATAGCGTGTGCTTCTAGACTAGACGAGGGTAGATTGATCGATATTAGCAATGATGAGAGCGCAAAGGATTCGAGCGAATGCAACATTGCAATTGGACGCTGCATGTCTGCCAAGAACTCGAATTGTGTGGAGCATCGCGCTCCAATCGGGGCGTACAAGGCTCCCGCCCCTGATCCAAATGTGGCTGCTCCCAAGAAAGGTGGCGTTGGCTATCTCGTAGCAAAGAGAGTTTTTGACATTGTGTTTAGCGCGGGGGTGTGCTTGGCGCTAGCTGTTCCCGTGGCTGTTGCATGTGTTGCGATCTGCGTCGATACGCCGGGTAAACCATTTTTTAGGCAGGGGCGTATTGGGCAGGGAGGTAAGAAGATTTACATCTTCAAGCTTCGCACGATGGTCTCTGACGCCCATGACCATCCTGAGAGGTATATGTCTTCAGCCCAGCTTGAGACTTGGAGGCGCGAGCAGAAGCTTGACGATGATCCGCGTATCACCCGTGTGGGGCGAATCCTGCGACGCACGTCGCTCGATGAGCTGCCTCAATTCCTGAACGTACTATCTGGGGATTTGTCAGTGATAGGGCCTCGTCCCGTGACGTTGGCAGAAACATACGAATACGGCGACGCTCGCGAAGAAGTCTTGTCCTGTAAGCCAGGCATCACGGGTTGGTGGGCAGTGACTGATCGAAATAACTCGACTTGGCAGAGCGGTCAGAGGCAAGCCCGCGAGTTGTTTTATGTGCGTCATCAGTCGCTTGGGTTGGACGCCCGCGTGTTCGTGAAGACGTTTAAGGCGATGAGGAGGGGCAAGTAATGCAACCTTCCGCTTGCGTTCGTTTGATCGAAAGGGGCTCTTTGAAGCTGCGGCGTAATCACTCCCAATGGGTGTGTGGGCTCGATTTTGTTCGGCATAAGAAGCATTTTGTCGTGAGCGATTTCAGATGAAGCGCACAAACCGTAGGCGTCGTGTTGTCGGCGCAAAGAAACTAACCATGTTAGCATCGAATTAGATGAGACTGAAATGCGTATCCTGTATTTTTCGCAATTTTATAAACCTGAGAATATCGCTGCATCATTCAGGGCGACCGAGCATTCGCGTATCTGGGTGCGTGAGGGCCATGATGTAACTGTGTTCACTGGATGGCCGAATTATCCCGTTGGTCGCTTGTTCGACGGCTATGAGATGAAACCTCTAGTCGAGGAATTGATTGATGGTGTTAGAGTCTTTCGTTCCGCGTCAAAGATTCAGCCAAACACAAGCTTTGCGAAGCGAATAGAGAGCGGCGTCAGTTTCATCGCTAATGGCCTGAAAAACCTGGGTAAGAAATCGCCTGTTGGTGGTAATTATGATGTAGTGCTCGTCACATGCGGGACCGTCTTTGCTGCGTGGCTCGGCGTTCACTACGCAAAGAAGTGCCGTCTGCCCCTTGTGGTTGAGTTCCGCGATCTTACCTACAAACAGATGCTGGCGACAGGTAGCAGGGGCGCAAAAGTCGCCGCAATGAAATCGCTGGAGCTATCTTTCTGCAAAGCTGCAGATTGCATTGTTGCGCTTACCGATGGGTTTAAGAAAGACCTTGAGACGGCTGGTGTTCCGGGTGACAGCATCGTCGTTGTTCCCAATGGAGCCGATGTTGTCGCATGCAAGCACGCTTGGGATGGCCCTTTGCGTCTCGGTTACTTTGGGACAATGGGATTATCCCAGGACGTGCCTGCGACGGTGAAGTACGCGAAGCGCATCGTCGACCTTGGGCTTGCGTCAAGCTATGAGCTGATAGGCGAGGGCGCCGCACGTGATGAACTAGAGCGGTTGGTTTCTGCCGGAGGCTATGGTTTTCTCAAACTTGAGCATGGCGTTCCAATGGCTGAGCTTGAGCCACGCTATGCGGGGGTTCATATGACCGTTGTCTCGCTCCAAAAGAGTGCTGAATTCTCGGGAACCATCCCATCGAAGATATTCCAGTCGTTTGCCCGAGGTGTGCCTGTTCTATTCGTAGGGCCGGAAGGTGATGCATCCGAGCTCGTTCGTAGGAGCGGTGCTGGTATTGCTCTGTGTGGAAGCGAGGAGGAAGACATCAACAAACTCGAGGCTTTTGCCTCGAGGGCTGATCGCGCGTTCAATCTCGCCAGAATGAGCGATGCGGCGGTTGATTTCATGAATCGGGAGTACTCAAGAAGGCTTATGGCGGATAAGATGATCGCTGTTTTATCCGATTCCGTATATAAGACCAAACAAACAAATGAAAGGATTAAAATCAATGGTTAACGTTATCGGCCTCGGCTACATCGGACTGCCCACCGCACTTATGATGGCTACGCACGGCGTGGAGGTTGTGGGAACCGACTACAACGAGGAACTCGTGGCAACCCTGAATGCCGGCCACACCACCTTCAAGGAGGAGGGGCTCGACGAGCTGTTCGCCGATGCACTTAAGGTCGGCATTAAATTCACGACCGAGTATCAGGTGTGCGATACTTACATCGTGAGCGTGCCGACGCCCTACGACAAGCTGGACAAGAAGATCGACCCCTGCTATGTGATTGCCGCCTGCAAGACGGTGCTCGAGGTCGCCCCGAAGGGTGCCGTGCTTGTAATCGAGTCGACTATTTCGCCCAACACGGTGGATCGCTTCGTGCGCCCGCTGCTCATTGAGGCCGAGCGCGAGGACGTTAAGCTCGTGCACGCTCCGGAGCGCATCATTCCCGGAAACATGGTTTACGAGCTGCTGCACAACAACCGTACGGTTGGCGCGGACGACCCCGAGGTGGGCGAGGAGGTTGCTAAGATTTACGCAACCTTCTGTCAGGGCGAAATCAGTGTGACCGACATCCGTACCGCCGAAATGACCAAGGTCGTTGAGAACACCTTCCGAGCAATTAACATCGCTTTCTCCAATGAGCTCGCTAAGATCTGCCGCATCGGCGGCATGGATGTGGCGGAGGTCATCCGCATCTCCAACAAGCACCCTCGCGTAAACATCCTGCAGCCCGGCCCCGGCGTTGGCGGCCACTGCATTCCCGTCGACCCGTGGTTCTTGGTGGGCGATTACCCCGAGACCGCAAACTTCATCCGCCTCGCGCTTCAGACCAACGCAGGTATGCCCGAGTACGTGCTTCAGCGCGCACATGAGGTTATGGCAGAGCGCGGGATCAAGGACGCCTCCAAGGTGGGCATCTACGGTTTGACCTACAAGGAGGACGTTGACGACGTGCGCGAGAGCCCCACGCTGCAGATGCTCGAGTCCATGGAGGAGCATCTGTGCGGTGGCGCCGTGAAGGTGTATGACCCGTGGATCGAGCGCGACGAGGTGCCGGGCCAGGTGCACTCCATGGAGGAGTTCCTGGATGGTCTGGAGATAGTTATCGTAATGGTGGGTCATTCCCAGATCAAGGGCAAGCCCGAGGCTTTCGGCGGTCGTATCTTGATCGATCCGCGCAACGTGTGCGGTGACGGTGAGAACGTCTATAAGCTGTAAGCCATTTAAAGAGATGCAGGGAGAAGCAGGTTTGAAGAAAGTGATGCTTGTCTTCGGGACGCGCCCGGAGGCCATCAAGATGTGTCCGCTCGTGAAAGAGCTCAAGAGTCGTCCCGACGAGTTTCAGACGGTTGTGACCGTAACGGGCCAGCACCGCGAGATGCTTTATCAGGTCTTGCGCGTCTTCGACGTGACACCAGACCATGACTTGGCAATCATGAAGCCGGGGCAGACGCTGTTCGACGTCACGTGTGACGTACTGCTGAAGCTCAAGGCGGTTCTCGAGGAAGAGGGGCCTGACGTAGTGCTCGTGCACGGCGACACGACCACAAGCTTTGCTGCAACACTTGCCTGCTTCTATCTGCAGATTCCCGTGGGGCATGTGGAGGCGGGCTTGCGTACTCACGACATTTACAGCCCGTGGCCCGAGGAGTTCAATCGTCAGGCTGTGGATATCGTCAGCGAGTACTATTTTGCGCCTACCGAGGCGAGTAAGCAGAACCTGCTCGATGAGGGCAAGCGTGCAGAGAAGATTTGGGTGACCGGCAACACCGGCATCGACGCCCTCCGCACCACGGTGCGCGAGGACTATACCCATCCAGAGTTGGAGTGGGCCAGTGACAGCCGCCTGATTTTAATTACGGCGCATCGCCGAGAGAACCTCGGCGAGCCTATGCACCGTATGTTCCGCGCAATCCGACGTGTGATGGAGGAGCATCCCGACACCAAGGCGATTTATCCTATTCACATGAACCCACTCGTACGCAAGGCGGCTCACGAGGAGCTGGACGGCTTCGATCGTCTCCATATCATCGATCCTCTGGAAGTGCTTGACTTCCATAACTTCCTGGCTACGAGTCATCTTATTCTTACCGATTCGGGTGGCATCCAGGAGGAGGCTCCTAGCTTGGGCAAGCCGGTGTTGGTGATGCGTGACACCACCGAGCGGCCTGAGGGGGTTACTGCGGGCACGTTGAAGCTTGTGGGCACTGAGGAGGACGTTATCTATCTTGAGTTTTCCCGTCTGCTCTCAGACGAAGAGGAGTATGCGGCGATGAGCCGGGCTTCGAACCCGTATGGGGATGGGCATGCTAGCGAGCGAATTGCGAGTGTGCTCGGTAAATAGGGGAGATTAAAGAATTGTCAAAGCTGCGACTTTATATAGACACCGCGCTGCACCTCAAACCTAGTCAGATTGCCTATAGAATCTGGCGAAAGCTTGGGGGCAGTACGCGTTTGCGCGTTGGTTACAGGCCTTGCCCCGATGCGGACAAGGCGGATATTCGCCGCGTTCCCACATTATCGGAGATTGACTTCGATCCAGTTTTTCTAGCGCGTTTTGATGTGGATGCTCTTCTTGATGACAGGATGGAACTCCTAAATCACGAGGAGCACATGGATTGGTGCGAATCGTGGCACGCAGAGCTCTCGACCCCGCTCTGGCGTTTTAACCTGCATTACCACGAATACTTGCTTCCTCTTGCGAAGGCTTTCCTTGATGAGGGTGATAAGCGATACCTTGATAAAGCTAAAGCTATCGTGGACAGCTGGATAGATGCCTGCCCGCGGGAGCGCGGAGACGTTGCCTGGGATCCATACGTCATATCGATGCGCATCGTTAGCTGGCTTGCTTTTAGAGCTGAGCTTGATGACACATTGAGGGTTGATAATGCCTTTTGTGAGCGTATTGACGCATCGCTGGCTGAGCAGTACGTACATCTTTCCCAGCACCTGGAGAAGGACCTCCTGGCCAATCACTATCTAGAGAACTTGAAGGCCCTTGCTATCCTCGCGTGTTATTTCGACGACCGCGAGACGCTCGAGCTTGTTCTGCCTATGCTAAAGGCGCAGGTTGACGAGCAGGTTCTCGACGATGGGATGCACTTCGAGCAGAGCCCGATGTATCAGAAGATTGTGCTTGAGGACCTGATGCGTGCTGCAATTGTCTTGCGCGACTCGGGCTTTGGTGAGCATGCCGAAGCTTTTAAGCTTCGGCAGATGTGCGACTGCCTATACTCTATGGAGCGCGGGATCAATAGGACTCCACTGTTCAACGATTGCGGCGACAACGTGGCTAAGAGTCGCGATGCGCTGTTGCTTTGCGCTCGCGAGCGTTTCGGCGTTGTACCGGAATTTCATGGTGTGCTAGAGAATTCGGGCTACTGCATTCTCGAACGGCAGACCAAGGCGGGCTTCGTCAAGGTGATTTTCGATGCCGGCAAGCCGGGCCCGGCCTATGCCATGGGGCACGTTCATTGCGACGCATTGAGTTTCGAGTGCTTTGTGGATGGAGAGCCGTGGATTGTGAACTGCGGCACCTATGCCTATCAGGATGCGAAAAGGCTTGAGTTCAAGAAGACGCATTCGCACAGTACCGTGATGGTGAATGGTGAGGAACAGCACGAGTGCTGGGCGCCATTCCGGGTTGCCAGGTACAGTACGGGCGCTGTTGAGGATTCGGCGGCAACGATAGTACGTGGTGCTCTTCTTCAATGTGGCGGGAAGTGCAAAGTGGTTCGAGAGATTGTGCTTGAGGCGGATGGGCTACGTGTTGTCGACCGCCTTGTAGGCGACGGGTGCATTGAGAGTGCCTTTGTCTTTGCTCGTGACGTTCCCGAAGTCAATGGGCAAATGGACGAGGTCGCATATGCGCCAGAATTTGGCGTGTACCGCGACTCCTGTCGGATCATTAGCCAACCCGCCAATTCCCACGAGGTTTATTTTACGTATCCCCGCTACAAAAAGGCAGTTGTATAACATGGATAAGATGAAGCTCTATAATACCATGCCGATTTTCGTGCAAAACATCGGTTGTCGCCGTGAAGGTGGGCGACTTGCCGAGCTAAGATTCGGTGGGGACTTTAAGTCGCGTCTAGCCGATTACAACTCGCGCATCGCTTGCTCGCGTGACGAGCTGCTCGATATTAGGGACCGCAAGCTTCGGAAGATGGTGCAGTTCTGTTATGGCGAGGTTCCTTTCTATACGAACATGTTTAATGAGGGCGGAGTCAACCCTGCGTCTATCAAGACCGCTGACGATCTTGCCCTTCTCCCAATTCTTGACAAGCAGACCGTTCGGGACAATGTTGAGCTGTTGAAACCTAAGAGTCTCGAACAGATTCCTCATATCACTGAGCACACGAGCGGATCGACGGGGTCGAGCCTTATCTTCCCGCAATCGGTCGACAATATTCGCGATCTTTGGGCGGCTTTTTGGCGCTTCTGGAACCGTATTGGCGTTGAATACGGCACGAGGTATGCCGACTTCGGCAGCAGGACCATTGTGCCGCCGAACCAGAGAAAGCCGCCTTTTTGGCGGGAGTGTCAGCCGCTTTTCCAGATTAAGTTCTCGGCTTTCCATGGCAACGATGAAAACTACATGGCTTACTTCAAAGCAATTAATGATTACGGACTAACCTGGATCCACGGGTATCCTTCGTGCATCATGCCGTTTGCGTCATTCGTCGCGCAAAACGGCCTGACTTTCGATAAGCCTATCAAGGCTGTGACGGCGAGTGCTGAGAACTTATATGGCTATCAGCGGTCCATCATAGAGAAGGCGTTCGGGGTGGAGCCCCATGCTCTGTACGGCCTCACTGAGGCGGTAGCGTGCATTGGCGAGGACGCCGACCATGATTACATTGTTGACGAGGATTACTCCGCCGTTGAGTTCATTGAATGCGGCGATTATTCGCGAATTGTTGGTAGTAACCTCACCAATTTTGCCTTCCCGCTCTTGCGCTACGACACCGGTGACCTTGCCATTACCACTGATAGGCTAAAGAACGGGCGAAGGGTGATTGAACGGATTGATGGGCGGACTGGTGAACTTCTGTCGCTTCCCGACGGAGGCAAGGTTGGCGCGCTTTCTGCTTTGTTCACTGAGTCGGCGACGATCAAGGAAGCTCAGATTCATCAGCTAGAGGATTACTCGGTCGAAATCAGCTTTGTCCCTCTTTCGGATAACTACACTGAGGACATCGCCGAGGCGGAGAAACGCTTCCGCGACAGGACCAAGGGAATGCTCCCCGTATCCTTCAAGCGCGTCGACGGAATCGAACGCACGAAGCGCGGAAAGCTTCGCTACGTTGTGTCGGACATCAAATAACTGGACGGTTGGAGGATGATGAAAATGGCTAGACGAATCGCATTGCTTTGCGGTGGCGCCAGCGGGGAGCGCGAGGTCTCGCTCTTATCGGCCGCAGCCGTGGAAGAGGCTCTGGAAAAGCGTTACGAGGTCATAAAGATAGACACAGGCGTTGAAGGCTGGGCTCATACGCTCCTCGACTCTTCTGTCGAAGGCGTCTTCATTTGCCTTCACGGAGGGGCTGGGGAGAACGGGTCGATTCAGGGGTTCTGTGAAAGCGTTGGCTTGCCCTATACGGGGCCGGGCGTTCTCTCCAGCGCGATTGCAATGGACAAATTTGTGGCAAAACTGTTGGTCGGATCTTTCTGCATCCCAACACCTGGATACATCAGGGTGCTTCGTGGTGAGGAATGCAATATAGAAGACATTAGGACTAAACTGGGAGGCAAGCTTGTCGTAAAGCCTTCAACCGAAGGGTCCGCCCTTGGCGTCTCCATCGTCGACAATGGAGACGATCTCGCTTGTGCGATTGACACTGCGCTGGAGCTTGCTCCCTCGGTTCTGGTTGAGCAGTTTATTTCGGGCAGGGAGCTGACGGTCGCGGTGCTGGGCGGGGAGAATCCTCGCGTTCTTCCTCCCATTGAAATAATCCCGGCTAATGAATTCTATGATTACGAGGCAAAATACGAGCAGGATATGGCGCAGCACATTTGCCCGGCACGTCTCACCGAAGAAGAACTTAGGCAGTGCGAGGAGATGGCGTTGGGAGCCCATGAGGCTCTCGGCTGTTATGGTGTATCCAGAACCGATTGTATTCTGGACGAGCACAACCGCCTCTGGTATCTGGAAACGAACACCATTCCCGGCATGACCGGGACCTCGCTGCTTCCTGATGCAGCAAAGGCTGTTGGCATCACTTTTGATGAGCTCTGCTGGAATATCATGGAAGATGCCTGGAGTAGGTGTTAGCAGTTGAAGGTCTACTATCTGGGACAATTCCCTCCTCCGTACGGCGGAGTGACGGTTAAGAACGCCTTGCTCGCCGAGGCGCTTGCTGATCGCGTCCCCGTTGAGAAGGTTGGCTTCAGGGATGAGGGAATTGTCAAGATCATTCGGCTTCTGATGACGTCGAAGGATGGCCTTTTCGTGCTCGGGTTCGGTAACGCGAGGATGCAAAGGACTCTACTTTGTTTGCTCTCAATCGTTAGACCGAGCGTTCTCTCTCGGTGCTATCTAATGGCAATGGGGGGCCTTCTTCCGAGCCATTTGTCGAGCGATTTAGCATATAGGAAAGCCTGTGCGAAGCTGGGTCGTATTTACGTTGAAACCAAGACCATGTGTAATGCAGCAAGGAATCTTGGCTTGGATAATGTGTCGATTTACCCTAACTGCCGCAACAGGCCGACTGCTGCGGTCTTGCCGCATAAAACGGGCAGCGTCCTTAAATGCGTCAGCTTCTCGCTTATTGGGCCAGCGAAGGGGGCCGACGTCATTCTCGACTGCGCCGAGCGCCTTGCGGGAGTTGAATTCTACTTCTATGGGCGTGTTGAGGAGACATTCAAGGATACTTTCGAAGCGCGGGTTTCGGCGCTTCCGAACGTTTTCTATCATGGCGTCTTCGATTCGGTGGCAAATGACGCGGTTTCCGAGCTCTCTATGTATGACTTGCATCTTTTTCCCAGTAAATGGGCAGCAGAAGGCGTTCCTGGCGTTTTGGTGGAGACCAAAATGGCTGCGGTGCCGACCGTTGCGAGCAATATCAACTACAATGCCGAGCTTGTCGAATCTGGTAAGGACGGCATCGTTCTTGATGAGTGTACGGTCGAAGCGATGTGCGACGCGATAAAAGCTTTGGACAGGGATCGCGAGCTTCTTGCTTCGATGAAGGAGGCGGCGCTCGCGTCAGCGGAGTACTTTTGTGTAGACCACTACCTCGAGGAGCTGGTCGCGGATTTGGAGAATGGGCGGAAGGGGGCCCTTAGATGAGCTCTTTTATGAATGCGGCGAACAAGCAGAGAAGGGCGCATTGGCTTTTTTGCCATAAGCTCAAGCCTCTGGCAAAGCTGTACGAGATGTGGATCTATCTTGTGCACAACTCGTTTATTCCCGCTCAGTGTGAAATTGGCGAGGGCACAAGCTTCGGCTACAAGGGTATCGGCGTAGTGATACATAAGCGTGCGAAGATTGGGAAGAATTGCGTGATTGCACAAGGCGTGACCATTGGTGGGCGTAGTGGGCACTACGAGGTACCTGTTATCGGCGATAATTGCTATATCGGTGCAGGTGCTAAGGTGCTTGGGCCAATCGTGATTGGTGATAATGTGACTATTGGCGCGAATGCTGTGATGATCAAGGATGCGCCCTCTGGGTCTGTCTGGGGGGGGGTGCCTGCGAAATGTCTAAAGCAGGCACCGAAGGAGGATGTCGAATGAGCGTCCTTTTCACTTCCGCAATTGACTTTAACTCGAACTCATCTCTCGGCATCTCCGCTAAGGTGATGTCTCAGGCAAGAGCTTCTGAAGAGGCTGGACACGATGTCTTTATCAGCAAGGACTACGGCTTAGAAACGAGGATAGAACGGCCCAGCAGTGGAAAAGTCGTTGCCAGCCATGTTCGGAAGACTGCGGGAGATCGCAGAAGCAAATATGCTTTTCTGAGCGATTGGTCTCTTGCGAACGGTGTTGAGGCGGTGGTAATTCGTTTTGACCATCTTGACAATGTTTTCTGTTCATTCTCAAAACAGCTTCGAAGCCATGGGGTTGTCCTTGCGGTAGAGTTTCCCACCTTCCCTTTTGAGCTGGAAAGGGACGCGCGCCATAAAAGGCTTCTCGAATCGCGCAAGTATTTGAGCTATGTTGCACACAGGAATTATGCGTGGCTGGAGTCGCTTAGGGCGAAACATGCCCCGCGCTACTTCGACTACGCCATCACTTACCTTGATGACGACACTATCTGGGGAGTACCGAACATCACCTACGACAACGGGATTGACCTTGGGGCCATTCCATTGAGGAAGGCTTGTGCGCCTTGCGAAGTCGTGAGGCTTCTTGCTGTCGCCAGGTTTTCCCCTCATCATGGTGTCGACAGGCTCATCCACGGGCTTGCCGAATATAAGGGTGATCGACCTGTGCGGCTTACCCTTGTCGGTGTGGGGGCAGAGAATCCTTCCTTGGAAAAGCTTGTTTCCGAGCTGAAGCTAGGAGATTCTGTTGTGTTTGCGGGTGCCGCGACCGGAAGCAAGCTTGACGCTTTCTTTGATGATGCGGATGTTGCTGTCGGTTCTCTTGGATTGCACAGGATTGGGATTTCCCTCGGTTCAACGATGAAATCCAGGGAGTATTGTGCCAGAGGCATACCGTTTATCTATTCATTCCCCGAGAAGGGTTTTAGCGGGGACGAGGAATTCACTCTCTTGCTTCCTAGTAATGACGACCCGATACCCATTGACAAGGTTATCGCTTTTTCAAATAGGATGGCTGCAGACCCGGAGACTGGCAGTAAAATGCGTGCTTTCGCCGAGGAGCGGTTCGACTGGAAAGTGCAGATGGACAAGGTGCTGAAGATTCTAGAAGCGGAAGTTACGGATAAGAGAGGCAAGAAAGGCTAACATGGTTCAGCGTATATGCCGGCGTCTTGCCGTTGCGGTCGCCAACAGGACCACGCGTAAGGTTAAGAGGCAGATATACAAGAGTAGTAGCAGCGCCATCCGCCAGAAGGCATCTTGTTTAGGTAACGAGCTTGCCGAGGGTTTTAACGGGAACATTTTTGTCGATAATGGCTCTGCTGGATTCAAGTCCTTCGATATCGAGATAAGGAGAGCTGCCGAGAGGATAATCGGTGGCTCCTTCGTGCTTTTCGGGGAATGGTTCGATCTGCCAAGAGATATTGCCGTGGAAGACGAATGGTGCACTGATTTCATTGCTGGATATCGTTTTCCAGACGGGCCTTACGATGCCATCAAACCGGAATCTGGGGTTGCCGACATAAAGGTGCCATGGGAATACGGAAGGATGCAGTACCTTCTCCCCCTTGCGGCGGCATTCCGTCAAACGGGTGATGTAAAGTTTCTTGCTTGCTATCGCGATAAAGTTGGGTCTTTCGCCTCTATGAATCCTATGGGAAGGGGTGTTCAGTGGACGTGCACTATGGAAGTCGGCATACGCGTATTCAACCTACTTTCCTCATACGAGCTTTTGCGGTGCGGGCTTTGCGAGGACGACCCAATGCATACGGTGATTGCGGAGCTTGCTTTCTGCCATGGTGAGCATATTTGGGCAAACCTCGAGACATCAGCTAGATTGCAAGAGAACAACCACTACATCGCCGACCTGCTTGGACTTGCCGCTGTCGTTGCGGCCTACCCCAACCTGCCCAAAGCACGGAAGTGGGGGGAATACACCCACAACGAGCTGATGAGATGCGTGCGGAAACAGGTTCTCGACGACGGCTGTTGCTTCGAGCGCAGCACCCGCTATACACGGCTGGTGGGAGAGATGCTCTTCTTCGCGGGCAAGTGCTTTGCTGAAACGCCCTATAAGCTGCCTGCGGATTTCTTTGAGCGTCTTTCGATTCTCGGCCGTTTTCTTGATGCCGTAACAGGCGAAGATGGGTGTTCCCTTCAAATAGGTGACAATGATTCAGGACGCGTAGTGTGTATTTCACCTGAGCGCTATGATGACTTACGCCTCGTGAGCAGGCTGGCTAACAGGGAAATCGGTCCGGATGCTCCTGATGAAGCGTTCTTCGCCGAAGAAGAGCTGTTTTACGGTGCTTCCGGCCGTGTTGCATGTATTCCCTCATGGCGCGGAGGGGCGAGAACGTTTTATGATGCGGGTATGGCTCTTGCTAGGTATGGAGACTGGTCGTTGGGATTCTTCGCTTCCGATGGCTTTGTCGATGAGTCCGAGCCTGGACATACGCATAACGATAAGCTTTCCTTCACGCTTTGCTTCAAGGGCGTGCCGTTTTTTGTGGACCCCGGTTCGGGTGTTTATACGCGCGATCCCAAGGTGCGCAATATCCTTCGCGGTACCGCACAGCACTCGACGTTGCGGTTCGGGAATCTTGAACAAAATGATTTCCAAGGGTTGTTTGGGTATACGAGGCGTGGCGGCGCGAGCCTTGATGTTGCGGAGGCCGATGGAGCGGTAGTTTTCAGGGGCGCGACGGATTGCTGGGCCACCCGTCTTGGCGTGACCCACAAGAGGGTTGTGGAGGTTTGCCTGGAGGGGGTTGTGGTCAAGGATGACGTCGAGGGCTCTGAGCCTGCTGTTGCTGCGACGAGGTCATTCGTTCTTGCGCCGGAGGTTGATGTTTCCGTCATAGGACGTAAAGAGGCAATCCTTGTGAGTCGAGGTGTTTCGGTTACCTTTTGCGCCGAAGGAGATATTGTCGTTCGGAAGGGGCTTTATTCTCCACATTATGGCACCGTCGTAAAGAGCACGATTCTTGATGTTCCTTTTGAATATGGCGGGACTAATGTGATTACTGTTAGGGAGAGCCTTAATGAAGACTAGAACCTCCGACGCCTCTTACGCGTCGAATGCGAATCGAACGGGGCTTGTATTCTGCTTCTCTCTGATAATACTTCTCTTCTCTAGTGTTTCGCTGCCGGTAGGCTCTGTCATTAGCTCTGTGGTTGGAGAGGTTCTCGGATCGCTTCCTGGCGTTGCCGTGGTGGCGAATGTCGACTCGTTTTCCCTTACTCAGGTCCGTTATTCTGACCTGAACGTTGCGATGCCCGTGGCTTTTCTTCTCATGGTGGTTGTTCTCGTTTGTAATGGCAAACGAACTCTGAGTTTGAGAATGAACGTTGCCTACGCTTTCCTCCTAGTTTTCGCGTTGATTGCTGGGATTTCCGCGCTTTTCTATAAGGAGTACGTGGAAGCCCTGAAGCTTGCGGTTTATGTGGTGGGTATCGCTTGTTTCTTTTCGTTTGAAGACGCAGATAGGAAGGGCATCGCTAGAAAACTGCTCTCTATATGTCTAGTAGCTGGTATCGTGAACGCCGGCATAACAATTTGGCAATATGGTTCTATGGCCAGTTGGGAGTTCTCTCCATCGACGATTCGCCTTTATAGACCGGATGGGATTTTTGGCGACTCGATCATTTCTGCTCTGTTTAGCAATGTGACTATCGCGGTTTTGGCTTTGGGCGCCACGCGGCTTAAAGCGCCTGCGCGCATCATTGTGATTTTGCTGTGCATGGTTGCAGGCGTTGTCACCGGTGCGAGAACTTTCTATTATCTGCTGGTAATAGTTGGCGCTTACCTGATGCTGGCTAAGACTCGCGATGTCTCGCTTGAGAAAAAGACATTCCTGCTCTGTTTGATAATTGCCGTTGTTGCCGTTGTTGCTAGTCCGCTCGGACAGTCGATGATCGATTCCCTGACATTTCAAGATGCCGTTTCAAGCCGAGATATCAAGAGGCAACTGGCGATAGAGCAGTTTGGCAACTCTCCCATTTTCGGTATTGGCACCGGACAGTACGCTATTTACGAGGCTTCGCTGGGGATGCCTGCCAACTCTGGTCTTCATGGCACGAATCCCCATAATGTTTATGTGCAAGTTCTTTGCGAGAATGGCCTGGTTGGATTTATCCCCTTTGTTTTGGGCCTAATTTGTTCCCTTTGGCTGGCATTCAAAAGAAAAAGCGCTTTGGCCGTCGTATTGTTGGTCCTCTATGCGGCGATTGGCTGGTCGTTGGGCATTCTGTACTCAATTGCGTTCACCTCGTTCTTTGTTGTTTTCGTTTGCTCCCTTCTAGGGACTTCGGAGGATTGATCTTGAAGATTAAGCAGGTTATACCGCGAGACTTTTCGGTTGTGACTGTGTTTAACATGGGCGCCAGAGCGCTACAGCTGGTTGTGACCGTTGCATTGGTGCGGATACTTTCAGTTGAGGATTACGCAAGTTACACTGTATTCTTCACAACCTCGTCGACTATTTTAGGGATTGCTGGGCAAAGCATCGCGCTTGCCTACGTTCGGTACAATACCGAGAGGATGACTAAGGATCGCGCATATCGCGATTCGCTCATTTTCATTTCGCACGCAATCAACGTAGCTTGCCTTGTCCTGCTTCTAGTCGGATCTTATCCCATGGCTGAAGTTATGGGAGTCGCTCATCCAATCATGCTGGCTGCTATTGTTTACGGCTTTTTGCTAGGTACTGTGCAGCTGAATATCGCCTTCTTCCAATCCCGTGAACTCTATGCTAAGTCCGGCGTTGTTGAGAATGCGAAGCAGTTGACCTTGCTTGCTTGCATTGCGCTTGCGGTTGTACTGGCGGCGGGTTCGTTGGGGAGCATTCTTGCATCGTACTGCTTTTCGGGATTAGCCTGTTTTGTGATTTCGCTTGCTATGATAGGGAAGCTTGTTAAGCACGGCGACGCGGCTATCGCGGTTGACTTCAAGGCTGGTAGGGAGTTCCTGGCTGTTTCTGCTTGGTTGATTCTCTATAGCGTTGCCACGCAATTGTATAACCAGGCGAATGTCACTATGCTGGCGTCCTTTGGGTCTACCCAGGCGGTCGCCGAGTTCGGCGTTGCATCGAAGTACTTCAACATGGTGCTGCTCTTCCTGCCTCCTATTAAGACCGTCCTCCGCGTTAGGATGTCCAAGGCAGAGATGACCGAGAGCACCGAAAAACAGCGCGAGTTTGCCATCAAGTGGTTCAAGAAGACTACCGTGCCATTCGTGGCTTTGGTTGCAATTTGCTGTGTCGGGGCTCAGCTTGTTTTCCCCGTTTTGAACGGTGATGGATATGATGCCTCCATACCAATGTTTCAAATACTGTGCATCAACGCATTTTCAGCCTATATCTTTGCCCCGGCGTCCGCGCTCATCATGTCGCTGAATCGCTATGGCCTGCAGTTCGCCATAGCGATTATCTCCCTTGCCATCAACCTTGTGGGCAATTATCTTCTGATTCCTCTGTACGGCGGCATTGGTACATCAATTGCCACCACGATATCGCAGATAGCGCTTAACGTGATGATGACGGTTGTCGTATTCAGGGTTGGTGCCAAGAGTATTAAGTTGGGGTAGGCGCCTAAAAGCCATCTGGGCAATAGTTGCTGTTAGGAATTCGTTTTAGAGGGGTTGGGCGAACGAAGTTCAATGTTGAAGGTGTTGTCCAGGAGGTCGCCAGGATGGCCGACGGCCCGGCCGTCGACATAGATCCCTTGACCTATCGCAACGTTGAACTGTGGTGAGGTGTGAAAGGCAACGCGAGCATGGGGAAGAGCTGGCAAGGCGCCGCGCCGAGCTCGAGCGCGCCGAGAAAGATGCTGAGTTCGGAAGCGCCATTAACGATATGCTTGCGAATATGTAGGCTCTCGAAGAAAGGATTCTGCGTTGGACTCCTGCAGCCTAAGTGCCGTTCTGGACGCCTTGACTCCAGGGCTCCCGTCGCTTGTCGGCACGCTTATCGGCGGAGCCGTGACGCTATTTGCGACTTATATGACGGCAAGGCACCAGAACAAGCTCGAGGACAAGAGGCTCGATGCCTCTCGCGAGGATGAGTGGAGGCGCTTCGAACGCGAGAATCTGGTGGGGCTGCAAGAAGCTGTTCAGCGCGGTATGAGGGCCACGGGGAAATGCTGCCTTCAGATGGATAAGCTTGCTACCGAGGGGAAGGAATGGGCGGATTGGATTGTTGATCCTGCGGACTCGGAAATGCAGCGCCAGTCACTGGAGGACATCCTGTTGCTTTCGTGCAGGATCGATGATGTCGAGCTGGCAAAAGCCCTCTCGCTATTTCGCCAGAAGGCTCATAACATCACTTCTGACTCAAGGACTCGTACTCAGCTGTTCGATTCGATGAGGGAGCTATCCGATGCCTACGATGCCGCTATGGAGGTTATCAGCGAGAAGCTGAAAGACTGCGTTAAGGGGCGCTGAGCTGGGTGAATAGGGGACGGAGGCGCGTTCGCTCTTGATGAGTTTTGGAGCGTGAGGTCGTGTGGCTCATGCTATATCGGGTTCCGCAATGTCGAGAAGGCCTCATTTCATCCGGTACTATGTGACCGATTGCGAAGATTGTGCCGATGCTTAAGGTGGTTTGTTTGAAGCCCCCGACCTCTATTGATTGACTTTTTCCTCCAGCGTTCACTTACCCCGCAACTCAACCGAGTTGCGGGGTTTCTTGGTCTTTGGGCGGATTGTTCGCCGCTGGTTAACGGGCGTTAACTACCGGGGGGGTGACAATCGGCAGAAGACCCTCTTTCGTCGTGGCCGCCGCTCGCCCTTAGGGCACGTCCAAAATACCCCGTTTTCCGCCTCTGGGCAGGAGCGCAATTCCGCGCTCCCCGACCCAGGGGAGGAAACATGCCCTCATCGCGAGGCTGCCGCAGCAGCTACGACTGCATCGTCAAGATCAAGGGCGTCACCACGCGTCCGATACTGTTCAGCCAGTTCATGCGGAGCGACGGCGAGGAGTGATAAACCCCGAGGAATTGTTCACAGACGACCGCAGCCCCGCCTCCGAGCAGAAGCGTGTCCTCGAGGACGAGCTGCACTCGCTCATGCACAGCATACTGGACTGGGCGATATCCTTTCTGAGCGAGTCCAGCCAAGGCATGGTGCCTGCGGTTTGGGTGTGCGGATTTGCTGGAGCAATGGCTCGAGGAGCAGAACGGGCTCCTCGAGCCGTCCGACGTCTCGCGCTGCGATTCCGCCCGGGTGTGGTGGCGCGGCGAGTACGGCTACAGTTGGCAGCTGTCCGTGAGGACGAGGGTGTTCAACGACGCCGGATGCCCGTACTGCAGCAGGAGGCTGACGCTGAAGGGCTTCAATAGCGCCGAGTGCCTGGACGCAGGCATCTTGCATCTTTGGCATCCCACCAAGAACGGCGACCTGAAGTCTTCGCAGGTCTCCGATCGCACGGCCAGAGGATCTGGCTGCAATGCCCGACGTGCGGGTACGAATGGCGTGAGAGCCTGCGGGGGACCCGCAAAGAGAGCCGCAAGTGTCCGTCGTGCCATGGGGGAAGGGGGCACTATCTCGCCAAGGGCAGCAACGACCTCGGGTCAAAGAGGCCGGACGTCGCCAGGCAGCTCGACCCCGAGCTGAACGGCGGCCTGCGCGCCGAGGACCTCCACGCCCACGCAGGCGCCATGGTGTGGTGGCGCGGACCGTGCGGCCACGTCTGGCGCGAGAAGGTGAGCATGCGCTTCATGCGCGTCGACGACAGCTGCCCGTACTGCTCGGGACGCAAGGTGCTCGCCGGCTTCAACGACCTGGCCATCACGCATCCCGGCATAGCGGCGATGAGGCACCCGCGCATGAGCAGCGCTTGGAGCCCGCCGGCGTGCAGGCCGTAAGCCGCAAGCCCGCATGGTGGCGCGGCGAGTGCGGCCACGTCTACCAGATGGCCGTCCGCGACAGGGTGGGGGCCAAGCCGGGCTACTGCCCGTACTGTTCGGGGAGGAAGCGGCCCGAGAGGCCGATAAGGCTCGACTAGCCCTCGGCCCCTCGGCGAGGAAGGAACGGGGGAGGCGTCGGTGCCTCCTGCCCATAGGCGTGATCTTGCGAATATTGGACTGAACGGCTATGCGTGGCGGTTATGAGGGTCCGCATCGTTTTCGATGGCTGCTTGGGTTGTGGGCGCATGGAGGCATGCGGCTGGGTTGCTTGCGGGCACGTGCCGGAGCGTCGAGCCCTTCGATTTAACCGGAATGGAGGTGTCGCGCAAACTTCGGGAGCCGCATAGTCTGCAAATTGCATGCCGATATGCGGCTCAAGTTTGCGGCAACTCTTGATTGGCTACGTCTTAGAGCCTATAATCACAAGAAAACTCTGAAATACAATTCCAAAATAATGAAAGGGATGTTGAGGGCGATGCTTTGCCAGTTCACCTTCAGGAACTACAGGTCCTACCGCGACGAGGCGGAGCTGTCCATGCAGGCGACGCCGATGAGGGAGTTCGAGCGCTCCCTCATCCAGTGCCCCGACGGGCAGAGCTTCCTGCCGGTGGCCGCGGTGTACGGCCCCAATGCCGGCGGCAAGTCCAACCTGCTCGAGGCCCTCGACTACGTGCGCTCGGCGGTGGCCAGGCCGGTCTGGCTGCTGTCTGCCCGCGTCGACGCGCCCGAGGGGGAGCGCCCCTCGATGGCCCGCTGCTCGGCGTTCGAGTTCGACGACGTGTCGGCCGCCGAGCCCACCGAGTTCGAGCTTTACTATCGCGCAGGCGAGCACGAGTACCGCTACATCCTTTCCGTGCACGCCGACGAGATCGTGTCCGAGGGACTGTGGCGGCGCAAGCTGGGCGCATCGCGCACGGCGACGCTGTTTGAGCGCGAGGGCGCAGAGGTCGTGCTCGGCCCCACGCTGCGCAAGCTTGCGACGGCCGCGACGTTCAACCCGAGCCTGCCGTACCTGTCGTTCCTCTGCATCAACTTCGACGCGCCGGTGATCAAGGAGGCTGCCAGCTGGTTCCTCGACGGGGTGTTCCTGAACTACAACAGCTCTTATCTGGAGCGGGCGCTCGAGCAGATGCTCGACGAGGCGGACTCGCCCGAGGTCACGCGCTTCTTGCGCGCCGTGGACGTGCGCATCGGCGGCTTCAGGGTGGAGAAGGCCCCCGAGGGGCGCGGCCAGCGCGTCTTCGTGAAACATGAAGTGGACGGTAAAGGCTACGAGCTGCGGCTGTCCGAGGAGTCGGCCGGTACTCAGAAGCTCATGGGGCTGGCGGCGTTTTTGCTGTCAGCGCTCGAGCGCGGCGGCACCGTGGTGGTTGACGAGCTGGACGCCAAGCTGCATCCGAAGCTCCTGCGGTACGTGATCCTGCTGTTCAAGGACCACGAGGTCAACAAGCACGGCGCGCAGCTGATCTTCTCGTCGCAGGACGTGTCCACCATGCGAAACGACGTGTTCCGCCGCGACGAGATATGGTTCGCGGCGCGCGGCGAGGGGGAGGCCAGCCAGCTGTGGTCGCTCGCCGACATCCACGAGGCCAATGGCAACTTGGTCAGCAAGAACGCGGCCTTCGACAAGCAGTACCTGTCGGGCCGTTACGGCGCCGACCCGTACCTCACCCGCATCGAGGAGTGGGACTAGCATGGCGGCGAAGAAGGCGAGGGGCTGGCGCAGCGGCAGGCGCGAGGGCCGCTCTCGCATGGTCCAGATGACGCGCCACCTCGTGGTGAGCGAAGGCAAGGAGACCGAGCCCCGCTACTTCGAGGGCGTGCGCGCGGCGCTGGGTGCGGCGAACGGCCGCAAGGTCGCCATCGTCGTCAAGGGAACCGGCAAGCACACGCTCGACCTGCTCGACTTCGCCGTCGAGCACTGCCGCTACGCGCCAGAGACGTTCGACCACGTGTGGCTCGTGTTCGACAAGGACGACTTCCCGGCGGCCGACTTCGACGCGATGGAGCGCAAGTGCGCCGAGCTCTCCGACGGGTCGAGGACGTTCCATGCGCTGTGGTCGAACCCTTGCTTCGAGCTGTGGCCGCTCCTGCACCTGCGCTACACGACCGCGCCCATGACGGCCGCCGAGTGCCAGCGCGCCCTCGCGCAGGCGATGTCGAAGGACCTGGGCGTCGAGTACCGCAAGAACCTCGGCGGGCTGTTCGGCATGGTGGATGGCCAACGGGCTGAGGCGTTGCAACGTGCGACACGCTTGGCTGCGCACCACGGTGGTCTGGGCAACATCAAGCCATCTGCGCAGAACCCCTCGACTAAGGTAGGCGAGATATTCGACGTGATAGGACCGTATTTGGTTGCTGAATAAGACTAGAATCGGGGGACACATGCGAATCGATATTCTTGAACCGGAACTCGAGGATTTGCTCGAGGTTCTTCTGAACGCAGCAGATGGTTCTGGTTTCGCAGAATTGCCTAATGGCTATACTCCAGAGATTAAGGAGCTAAAATGGCGAGGCTATCTTGAGAAGCTGGATGGCGATTTGTCAGGTAACGCCCTCGTCTGGCTATCCTACAAGGGCATTACCTATTTCAAGACGAAAGAAAAAACCCTTCTTGCGGCAGAAGCGTCGGGTGAGTGGATAGGACAAACGGCTCTTTCCATTCTTAAATCGCTTTCACGTGGTGTTTTTTTGAATCGGAATTATCCGAAGTTGAAAAGCGTGAAATCGCGCGTATGAGTCAGCAAGGACTTCTATCCGTTCGATATGCAGATAACATCCCTTGGCTCGTATCAATGACTGATTTGGGCGAGCTAGCTTTGAAATTAGGAGGTTGGCTTCCATTGGCGAAGGATGACGGCGTGTTTGTCGGCGGTAGCAATAATACTTACATTTACGGCGATGCATCGAACGTGCAGATTCAGCAAGGGTCAGAGGGTTGTAAACAGATTGGCGTTGAGGGGAAATGCCCTGATGCCGTGAAGCTGTTGCTGGAGCTTGAGGAAAACGAGGGGGCTTCGCTCCCTCTTTGGCGAAAAGGGCAGAGAGGTATTCTCGTGCGCTAAAGTTGCAGCTTGCGGGGAAGGAGGTGACAGGGGAAGGGCCTTGCGCAAGGTGACGGAACTATTGACTGGATTCGGTATAGACATTATGAACGCCGGTGCGGTCGAACTGATAAAACGTCTTGCGGGGATATGAGCGTTATTTACGTGGTTGACGATTGGGGCTTCGTGGAAATCCTGGACCAAAAGAAGATCAGAAGGGCTGGCTGCATAGCCGATCCAAAGAAACGTCCGTATCCCCCTACCCCTTTGAAAGGCGCAGGTTGTTGAAACGCATTGTTCATATAGTTACTCGGTCGCTTGTGAAGAAGTCTGTCAAGTGGTCGATGGCAATCATTGGCTTAATCTCGACGGTCATGGCCGTTATGGGTATATCTCTTAGCGACCTGTTGCCAAAAGATTCAGGGTACTTGGTCAGGCTCATCGTGCTCGCTGCCTTATTCGTTGTTTTGGCTATTTTTGCGGCGGTTGTCGCGTATCGTCGCAGTAGGAGCGGGATTCATTTAACAATCAACGGCATGGACGTCGATGCCGTGGTCGGCGACCTCTTTGCTGCGGACGGTGTGAAGGTCATCCCGTTCGATGAGTATTTCGATATCCAGGTCGATGACAAGGTCATTTCAAGGAACTCGCTCAACGGCATTTTTGTCGAGAAGTATGCTGACTGGGATACCCTCAAGCATACGCTCGAAGAAGAGCAGCCGAGCCTGCTGGATCCTTACGAGGTCGGGGATGGTCGAATTTGCTATCCCCTCGGCGCCATCAAGGATTACGGCGAGTATGCACTGCTCGCTTTCACGCATATGGACAAACTCAACCGTGCATACCTTTGCCGTGGCGAATATGAGAAATGCCTGCTCAACATGTGGGACGAGCTAGACAGGATGTATGCCGGCAGGCCCGTCGTTCTTCCGCTGCTGGGGTCGGGGATAACTAGGTTCGACGGCGGGAAGCCCTCGGAGGACGACCTCCTTCGCTGCATGCTTTGTACCCTGAGGGCTTCGAAGCGACATTTCAAAGATGGCGTCGTGATCGTGTTGACGGAAAAGACCGCTGCACGGATGAGGCTATATGAAGTCAACGGTTATATAGAGGCTTGGGACAATAGGATTGGAGAGAAAGATGGTTTATAGGACAAGGACTTACATCGCCGCTGACTGGGATGGCGACCGAGATGCGGTGGACCAGCTGCATAAATGGAACGACAGCAACTATTGGGGGCTTTCGTTCACGGATGCCCACGATTTGCAGCAGTCGCGCGATTCCAGCCTGCCCTGCAGCATAAAGAGCTCGCTGAAAGAGAGAATGGATCATTCCAAATGTTTCGTGCTTATCGTGGGGGATTCGACCGATACCGTGACTAAGGGAAGCTGCCGGTATTGCGGAAGCTATAACTCGTGGACTTCTAGCTGTGCCCGCATGCATAGCGTTGATTATCGCAGCTACATCAAGTATGAGTGCGATAAGGCCGTGGAGGCCGGTATCGATATCGTGGTGCTGTATAACGACACGCGGGTCGACAGGTCGAAGTGCCCTGAGGTTGTTAGGTCTCGGGGAAACCATGTCGCCATGGTTTATTGCAAGGACGGTAAACGCTACTGGGATTATCAGGCAGTCAAAAAAGCGCTTCAGTAAAGGTGGGGATGCGGACGTTTCTTTGGACCGGCTATGCGGCCACTTGAGCGAATTCATGAACGACCGCATCTCCTTACTCATGGAAATGAGGGAAAGCGACCCGGCGGAAGCCATTGGCAAGTCGAAGGAGCTTATCGAGAGTTGCTGCAAAACGATACTTGGAAAGATGCAGATATCCGCGGATAAGAATTGGGACCCAAATAACCTCGTAAAAGAGACGATGAAAGCTCTTTCCATTACTACCGAAACCGTTACTGGAAACAATAGGGAGGCCGGTATCGTCAAGCAGATACTTGGAAGCCTCAGCGGCCTTGCGACGGGAGTTGCCGAGTTCCGAAACGAGTACGGGTGCGGTCACGGCAGGGAGGCGGGTTTTCTTGCCTTGCCCGTCAGGCATGCCAAGCTCGCAGTGGGTAGCAGCTTCACATTAGTCGAATACCTCTGGGAAACCTACAACTGGCGCTCGGGCGGCAATCAAAACTGAGTAGCTTATGCGTGCAGTCAAACAAGCGTCGACACTTGGCGATTGTTGTGGATTGACGAAAGTTTCTCGCTTCCAATGTCGTTCACAAATTGTACGAAAGGGGAGGCCGTGTGCGATTCCGAGCTGACGATAAAGCCAATGTCCCCATCTGCCATTATCAATAATTTTGTCGAAGGAGTTCCGGATTGCAACTACGAGATCTATTTACGTGAGCTAATTAACAACTCCACCTATTTTCGGGACAAGGGCAAATCAGCGTACAGCGAACCTCCATCGGAGGAAGCTGGCCAATGTGATGCTATTTCCGAAGAATACGAGTTGGATTTCAAACTACTTGATTCGCAAACCATGCTGATGGCAGACAGTATTCTCAAGAAACGGCCTATGGTTCTAGCTCCTGGGACTGTGGCGTGTGCCGAATGTAAAAAGCCAAGTGGAGAGGTTGAGGTCACGAAGCTTCGTGTTGCATTGCGTGGGTTATCCGTCGATGACCTTGTAAATATCCGGAGCACTAAAACGAACCGCACCAATACCCAAAACGACATACCGCAGATTCTCGAAGTCGTTGAAGTGAAGAAGCATATCCTGATGTTGCTCCCTTACATATTCTCGTTTAGGCAAGAACTTCATTCGCAAGATCCCATAGAAACGATAAGGGTCGCGATGAATGATGACTTCAGAAACCTGTTTCTATATCGGGAGAAGACGAGCCCTGGATTCGATACATATCTCGCAACAGTCTTTTCTGATTCATTTCTGGTATTCAAAATTAATCACGGCGAGTTCTTTTTGATTGAATCCATTTCAACCAAATATACGCCAACATACAAACAGCTGCTTAATTACGGTGACATATGGGGCTAGCGAATTGCGAGCGTCAAAGATAGCGCGTCTTAACACATGACCCTGCATGATCCATGCTTGTCGCGAACGTTTTCCGACCTTGGAGGTTTCGCGGTGTCTGCCAACGGCGACGCCGCCAGGCGCGACATGTGGGCCGAGCGCATAGAGCGCTGCCTTGCCGCCGATATGACCGTCAAAGAGTGGTACGCGCTCAACAAGGTGGCGGAGTCCAGCCTGTGCAAATGGATGACCCGCTTCCGCGAGGAGGAACCCCGGCCGCTTTTCCCGCAGGTTGAGCGAGATGTCGAGCTGGATGAGGGTCACGCGTCGCGGCCCCGGGCGGCGGCGCTGCGAGCCCGTTTTCCGCTCCCGGTACGGTGGAAAGGTGACGGCCGGCATCCTTTCCGAGGTGAAGAAATTGATGATGAAGCGTTAGAGTCCCCGGGTTAAGCGGCTCCAATTGACTTAATCTGATTAAAGATTGTGTAGCCGCAAGCTGCCTGCGAAGAATCGTCTCATTGGGAAAATGTCCCAATGAGACGATTTGCTATTCGGTTTGAAGGCGGCTTTTCGAAGCTGGTTCATCGCCGATGACGGTTGGAATGAGTTGCAGAAGTCTGGAGATTCAAACTCTAGAAAACAGATGGTTCAGCTATCTAGTCAGAACATTTCTGCAGGTAATCTTGCGTTTTCGTCTTGACAAAAGGGATGAGCATCGTAGGCCCTCGACCTGCGCTTCCTTCTGAAGTTGAAAACTACAGCGACTACCAGCTCCAGAGGCTCTTGGTGAAGCCTGGCATAACTTGCTATTGGCAGACAAGGCGCAATCGCGACACCATTACCTTCGACGAGCGGGTTGATCTCGACCTGTGAGGCTTTCAGCGGTACCCGCCTAAAGGACACACTGACAATCGATATGTACCCAAGAACCAGTTTTTGGATAGCCTAATGTCGAATTGGCGCTGATAGCTATTACAATATGGCGCATCAACCATCTTCTAGGATGTTTTTCGTTAAAAGCATAACATATGTTATATCAAGGAGAACTAGAATGACATTTAGCCAAAAAGTTAAGTACGTTCGGAAGAAGTTAGGCTACACGCAAGCTGAATTCGCTAAAGCCCTCGGTGTTTCGTTTGCCACTGTGAACAGATGGGAAAACGGCCAGGTGTTTCCAAGCGCTTTGGCGTTGAGATCATTCCGAGATTTTTGCGAAGACAGTTTTATCGACTTTCCGAATGAGGAATAAGAGCGGGGGCGGTCTGTGACAAGGGCTGATTTGCTTTGCGATGTCATTAAATATGGTCTAAGCGGAGATCAAGCTAAGTTAAAGCAGTCGGTTGAGGCCATGGCAGCGGAAGAGCGAGGAAAACAGCACAAGGTTCTCGCTGACAAGATCGATAAGCTTCTCGAAACTTCAGCGTATCGTGAGCGAAAACCGGAGGTCTTGCGGGAGCAGCACCTCTTGATGAGTGGGGCAACTGCTAAGAATCTGTTTGTTGAGAAGACTCCCGAGAAGCGCCTTTCCGACCTCATCCTTCCTGAACATGTTATCTCATTTTGCAACGACTTTATTGAGGAGCAATTGAGGGCTGAGCTTCTTCGTTCCTACGGTCTTGAGCCGCGGAATAGAATTCTTCTTGTGGGTCCGCCCGGTAACGGAAAGACATCACTTGCAGAAGCTATTGCGGAATCACTCATGGTTCCTTTTCTTACGGTTCGCTACGAACATGTGATTGGATCGTATCTTGGAGAGACTGCCGCTAGGCTTGGCCGTCTTTTTGATTATGCGCAGTCGAGACCTTGCGTGTTGTTTTTCGATGAGTTTGAAACGCTCGGTAAAGAGCGAGGAGACACTCATGAGACTGGTGAGATTAAACGAGTGGTTAGCTCATTGCTTTTGCAGATTGATTCACTCCCAAGCTATGTCATCGTTATTGCTGCGACTAACCATGATGGGCTCCTCGATAAAGCCGCATGGCGTCGTTTTCAGATTAAAATGGAGCTCCCGATGCCGACTAGGGCGGGGTTGGAAAAATGGTTCGCTCACTTTGAGCGCTCGAATGAGTTTGACTTTGGTATCGCTCCTGGGACCTTGGCGAGAAAGACGTATGGCTGCAGCTATTCTGATGCCGAGGAGATTTCCAAAGAGATTCTCAGGCGATTTGTCCTATCGCTGCCCTGCGGCAGCGTTAAGCCTATCACTGAACGGGTTATCTCGATGTGGGCAAAACAAAGAAGGCAAGCTAACGAGGAAGATCTTGGTGGTGATGAGTAATGCTGGAAATCGATAGACCGCCTCTCCTGTTTCCGGAGCCTGCTTTAGCCGATAGAGCGAAGAAACCGCCTGCGCGTTCGTCGATAAGGCATCCATCTGTTTCGCGTCAATCGGAAAGGCTTGCTCCTCAGTTCTCGCGGCTTACTCGCGCCTTTGACCTTAAGACGGCGGAGCTTAGGGAGAGTCCTGACAATATTGCGCCCGAGCTAACTTTGGTTTTTGAGACGATTGGTAGCAGGGCGAACTTTATGTCTGCCGTTACGCGTATCGATGGGTTGGAGTGGCTTGCCGAGTATTCCGAGGAGGGGATTAGACCGGATTCCGACTTCTATGATAAGGAGAACCCAGATAAGGATTTACCTGGGAAAGTGTTCTGCATTATGAGCGACCGCAGAGCCTTGGACGAGCTCCTTTCGTGCTGGAAGCACTATTCGAACGATGAGGACGTTGAGTTCGACCGGGGATATGCTTCGCTTAAAGATATCTTTGTTTCTCTCAAGGAAGTGAGAGTCTGGTCGGCAAGAGACAGGTTCGAGGATACTGGTGTTGTGGATCAGTGGAAAGAGGATCTTGAGCTTAGACGCGGCTCTCCTATTCCTTTTGAAATCGAGCTCTTTTATCGTTCCGATAAGGCTGCGCAACAACAGGCAACGGCTATTGTGCGCCAGCGAGTCGAGGATGCAGGCGGGCGAATTACCGACACCTGCGTGATTGACGACATCGGCTACCATGGTATTGCTGCGTGGTTACCTCCTGAGCGCATCGAGGAATTGGTGAATGGGGAGATTGAATCCATAGAGCTTGCAAAAACCGATCAGATTATGTTTTTCCGGCCTGTCTCGCAAGCGCTAACGGTTCCGGGTGAGGCGTCTGGGGATGGCTTCTTGGGGACTGACGCTCGTGATGCGAGACTGCCGGCAGGCAATTCCGTAATCGCTCTTTTCGATGGGCTTCCGGTTGTGAATCACCGTCTTCTTCGGAGTCGTATCATTCTTGATGATCCCGATGGGTTTGACCAGGCTTACCCGGTTAATGAGCGTAAGCATGGGACGGAGATGGCGTCCCTTGTTATTCATGGCGATTTAGATAACCCACTTGCCAACAGCTTGGATCGTCCTTTGTATGTGCGTCCCATTATGAAGCCGGCTTTTATGAAAGAGTCTTTCCCGGAGGGTGTGCTTGTTATCGACCTGATTCACCGAGCTGTGGTCAGGATGTTCGAAGGCGACGGTGACGAGCCTCCCGCCGCTCCTCACGTGTGCGTTGTGAACCTTTCGATTGGAGACTCTCGGTGTCAATACCTTAATACTGTTAGCCCCCTTGCACGGCTTCTTGATTGGCTTAGCTTCAAATACCAAATTTTGTTTGTCGTTAGTGCTGGCAATACGCATGATTATTTGCGGATTGATGGACTCACTGCCGAAGCATTCGCTAAATGCGATGTGGTGGATAGGACTCGTGTTGTTGTCGATAGCGTTAAGCAAGCAAGGAGAAACTTGCGTCTGTTTTCGCCTTCCGAAAGTGTGAATGCTATTACGGTTGGGGCGCTGTCTGATGATTTCTCGCAATTGTCGGAGAAAGAAAGCGTCTATCGGCTTGTTGAAGATGGGATCCCTGCTCCATATTCTGCAGTTGGTCCTGGTGTTAACCGCGCAATCAAGCCGGAGCTCTATATGCCTGGTGGACGGCTTATGGTACAGGGCATTAACGCCGATGGAAAGCCCTTTTATGCCCAGCAGAATAGCTCGGGCCCGGGTTGTCGAACCGCGTATCCCGCCCAGGCGCAACCTATGATCGGCGAAGGCTATTCCCTCGGAACAAGCGATTCCGCAGCTTTGCTTTCTCATGCTGCGGGGCCTTTATATGAAATGCTCGATGAAGTGTTTTTGCGCGGCGGGCAGGAAGGCGTGCCAAGGGAGTACGCCGCAGTCCTGCTCAAGGCCGCTCTTTCTCACGGTGCGTGTTGGGATTCGCTGGAACATGCGAGAAATGACTATTATTGCGAGAAGAGGAACCGAGCTGCTCGCTGGATCGGCTATGGCGTACCTGATTTCACGAAGGTTATGACCTGTTCAGCGGATAGGGTTACGGCTATTGGATTCGGCAAGCTGAAAAGCGACAAGGCCCATGAGTACCACTTGCCGCTACCGGTTGACCTTCACAGTAGGGCAATTAGGCGCAAGGTAACGGCAACCTTGGCGTATATGACGCCGATATCTTTTAGTCGTCAGGAGTATAGAAAAGCGCAGCTATGGTTTTCCCTTAATGACGTGAACCGCATCGCGCCTGACAGGGTTAATACGGATTGGCGCGCCGTGTTGAGGGGGACGTTGCAACATGAAGTGTTTGAAGGAGGCAGGGCGATACCTTGGGGTGCTGACGATGAGCTTGATTTCAAAGTGAGCTGCAAGCAGTCTTCGACCACCGGTCCGGTTGGTGCTGAAGTGCCGTATGCGTTCTTTGTGACCGTTGAGTTTGCTGAGCCAGTGGGCGACATTTATGTTGGGGTTGCAGACAGGTTGAAGCAGAGAGTTCCGCTTGGATCTTCTGAACAGTCTCCTGGATTATTTTCGAGTTAGGTTATTGGAATCTGACTGCTACAACGTCGGGATGGGGAAGCATGTTGCGAGTACGTTGGTACTTCGTCACGACATTTTCAATATAGTGTCGCACGGATGTCTGCTTGTCCTTTGTGCTCAGAGGGGCAGACCTTGCCTTGAGGCTGAAGCGGGAGAGGAGCTCGGGTGGGAACTTCTCCCGCACCTCTTCTTTTGGAGCGTTGGACGTGAATACGATGGTATAGCCGTCGAGGTCGTGCATCGCGCCCTGCGAGTCGGTGAAATGCCCGCTCTCATCTCGCTGCGAACGCGAGCATCAGCGATGCGGTGATCGAGCGCTTTTCGGGACTACTGATTGCGAGGGATGCGTCGGACTCGTCGCCGATCTCGACGGATGCGAACACGAGCTCGCGGCCGTCGCGTGCGACGATATCAATCGACCCGCCGTCGCATACCCAATCGCGCGCAATGATGTCGCATCCTTTGCCGATGAGGTAGGGCTCGCGCCCCGCCTGGAGCTTCGGCTGTGTCGTCGTGTAGCGCTTGACCTGCGAGAGGGCGTGGAAGGTGCACCTCTGGACCCCGGTGCGCGGCCAGGTCTCGCGCACGGCCTTGGCGAACCCGCTCCCGCCGTCGGTGACGACCACCTCGGGCGCCGGGATCGGCGACATGGGGGCCGACCACGCCCTCGAGTTCTCGGACCTGGCCATGTACCAGGAGACCGCCCTCTCGCCGCTGCAGCATATGAGCACCACGAGGTCGCGCGCGACCCAGATCCCGTCGACGTAGAGCACGCGGTGCAGCTCGCCGTCGGGGACGGGCATGGGCCAGACCTCCCAGAACTCGGCCGTCCTGCGCCTGAAGGACCGTCCGCCGCCCGGCATCGCCGCCTGGGAGTCCTTGGAGAGGAGCCACCCGAGGAACTCCTCGAGCCTCGCCGCCGTGTCGTCGTACCTCAGCGTCGTCGAGGCGCCGCAGGCCGTGCACCTCCAGCGCTGGGACCCCGATGAGGTTCTGCCGTTGCGCTTGGTCCGACCGCCGCAGTAGGGGCGATAAACGGCCTTCATGGGAACCTCTTCCGAAAGGGTATTTAACGGTTCCAGAAAAGGCTATCTACCGACGGGAACGATGGGCAACCGGACACACATTCTGTCCGAGCGGTTAAAAGCGGGCACGGAATTTAAGCAAATGAAAAAGGGGCATCGACCTGCGCCGACGCCCCTAAAGTAGACACATAGTTTGTCCTAATCGCCGCCCCACGGCAAATCAGGGCTCCATTCCCCAATGCCGCCGCCACCGACGTGCTCTCCGCCGGGAGTGACAACATCATAACCGGAGATGACGCAAACGATGTCTTCCTTGCCGAATTCGACAACTTCCATAGCAGACGCATCGTACTGATTCTTGGACATTTGCAGGCCTCCTTTCCTCTTGTAATCTTGCAATGCGATTTGTAATCTAATTCAATGATGACTGGCAGTCAACAAAAAGGGGGGGCTGACATGCGGAAATCCCCACATATGCTGTACCTATGGTAACTTTTTTCTCGGATTCGTGAATGATGGCTTTCCGCCTGGGGCCATGGGCATATTCCGTTGTGCTTGCTAGTATCATCCCCACCAAATGGGGGTAATATGCCTGCTATGGGTTGTTCCGATATGCTGGCGTGGCGGTTACCATAGGAATTCCCACTGCCATGCGGGCTATCTGAACAGACCGGAAAGACGACGACATTGCTTGAAAGTACCGTTTGCCAAATCATCCGTTCGGCGTTCTCCGAAGACGGGTCGCTGAAGTTGCCGGAAGGCCTTGAGCCTTCGGTTGTGTATGCCGAGTTGCAGGCCCAGGCTATCCCCGGGTTTGCGTTGTTGCCGGGCGGGCTGCTTGACGCCTGCGCCGACAACGCGCTTGCCGCCGCCTGGTTCAACCGCGATCTAGGCCGTCGTGCTTTGTTTGGGCATTTGCTTAACGTGCAGGATGAGATGCTCTCCGTTTTGGAGGCAAAGGGTATCCCGACCGTCATCCTAAAAGGCGTGGCGGCGGGCATGTTGTATCCTGATCCGGGCTTGCGCTCCTATGGTGACATCGACTTCATGGTGTCTCCTGCCGATTTTAAGCGCGCCCGGGCTGCGTTGGTGGCCGCAGGTTTTGAGGACAAGGACGACGACGGCGTTTGCGATCACCATGTAGGGTTGGACAAGGACGGCGTGTGCCTGGAGCTTCATTGGGAGCCAAACGGCATTCCCCAGGGCACACCTGGCTTGAAGGCCCTGTTCCAGGAAGCGCTCGGACACACGGAAGCAGCTTGCGTGCAGGGGCACAGCTTCCCCGTGTTCCCCCCGATGGTCAACGGTGTCGTTTTGCTGCTTCATGCGCGCAAGCACCTGGCGCTCGGGGGTTTGGGCTTCCGCCAGGTGATTGATTGGATGCTGTTTGCGAAGGCATATCTCGCCCATGATGGCTGGACGGAGTTTTCCGAGCTTTTGGGCAATGAGCGCGTCAAGCGCACGGCAAAGTGCCTCACGCGTTTCTGCCAGATATACCTGGGCCTTCCCGAGGAGGGCTTCGAATGGTGTGCTGAGGTGGAGCCTACCGTTTGTGCCGACCTGCTCGAGCATGTGATGCTGCTGGGTAATTTCGGTAAGAAGATCAAGGGTAAGACCGGTGCTACATGGCTATCGGGAATCCGAGGCCCCGTCGGCTTTTTCAGGTATCTCCAAAGAGGCGGCGTATGCAACTGGAAAGCCGCGCGCAAGCATGCGCTGCTGCGTCCTTTCGCCTGGGTGTACCAAGCGGGGCGGTGCGTTCGCGTGGTTTTGACGCGCAAGGACATCGCGGGTAGCGTGCGTTTCGATATGGAGGAAACCGCCCGGCGCCGCAACCTCGGTTCGGAGATGGGGCTGTATGATTGCTGATAACGAAGCGATTCACGTAACCAAAAGCACATTCAAGGAAGTGCTCGCCCGCGACGGCGTGCTCGTGTACCGCACGCGCGGCGTGTCCATGGAGCCTATGCTGCGGCAGGGTCGCGACCTTGTGACCATCAGGGCGGCGAAGCCCGGCGAGCGTTTCCACGAGAACGATGTGGTGCTGTATTACCAGGCGGTTGGTAGGTACGTGCTGCATCGCATCGTGGGAGTGGGCCCTGCGGGCTACGTTATCCTTGGCGACAATTGCGTCGCCTATGAACGCGATGTCCCGTTTGAAGACGTGCTCGGCATCCTGGTCTCGTTCGTGCGCGATGGCAAGATGTGCTCGGTCGACGATCCCGATTACCTTGCTTATGTAAGCAAGCTGCGCCGGGGCGAACGCTGCCGTATCGCAAGGCGTCGGGTGGCTATGCGAGCAAAACGGACGCTCAAGCGCGCGTTTCCCGGCCTATCAAAACGTTGGAATCAGCGGAAGCGAGGAAGGGGGAGGTCATGACGCAAAGCGAAGGTAGCGAGCGTCTTTTGAGGTTTAGGCTCGCGGGCGTTCCGGTGCAGGTGGCTTCTCGTTTCGGCATGCTCGAACAGGTTGGCGAGCCGTATCTCGAGGAGCACGCGGACGATGAGCCCTTGTTTACCATAAGGGCCAACGATGACGATCTGACATTCGATAGGGCGATGGCTCCAGAATATCCCGACCCCTACGTTGAGCTTTGCACCGTGCATCGGCTGATCGCCGAGAAGGTTGCTCCGCTGCGCCGCGTGGTGTTCCATTCTTGCGTGGTCGAGTATGAGGGACGCGCATTCGCCTTCACCGCACGCAGCGGCACCGGCAAGTCAACGCACGCACGGCTATGGATGCGATACCTTGGCGACCAGGGGGCGAAGATCCTCAACGGGGACAAGCCGTTCCTATACGTCCCCGAGCGTGGGGAACCCATGGTCTACGGATGCCCGTGGACGGGCAAGGAAGGTTGGGGCTATAACGGGCACGCTCCACTTGCCGGCATCTGCGTGCTTCGCCAGGCACCAACTTGCTCCATCGAGCGCTTGGCCCCAGCCGATGCCTCGGAAGCCATCGTGAGGCAATGCCATATACCGCGCGAAAGTCCTGTCGGCACATTGACGGTCTTGAGATGCATCGATCGGGTGCTCGCCGAAGTGCCCGTGTGGGCAATGGGGTGCGATATATCCGAAACCGCTGTCAAAACCTCGTTCGAGGCCATGACCGGGCAGTCATATGCAAAGGCCGTTCGCAAGCAATAGGGAAACGGCATGAAGGGAGTTAGCCATGAACATCAAGAAAGGCTTCGTTATCCAGGAAGTAGGCGGTCAATGGGTCGCCGTCGCAACGGGGGCGGCTGCTGCGGAGTTCAGCGGCATCGTGAAGCTTAACGACACCGCCGCGATCGCATGGCACGGTATCGAGGAGGGTTTGTCACGCGACCAGATCGTTGCGCGCGTGGTTGAATCGTACGATGTGGACGAGCCGCGCGCGGCTGCCGATGTCGACGCCTTCCTGCAGACGCTTGTGAAGGCGGGGATCGCCTCGGAGTAGGCTACGCCTTTCGGGCGGTAGAGATGCGCCGATTCGGAGGGGCAAACGGCAAAGTGCCCCTTGCTGCGCAGCGTTAGACCTTGTGTCCTTAATCGCGAAGGACGCTTCGACTGCGGGATCGGGGCTCCTCACATCGTGTTTCCCGCAAGGAGGCCAGTCCGTGGATTCCGGTTCCAAGCTGCATGCCGTTCCCTGGATGATTCGCGTTTTAAGGAGCCGTCTCTGGATGGTTGCCGCCCTTGCCGGACTTGAAATGGTCATCGCCGGTGGCGGTGTTTACACCGCATGGGTGATGCGCGACCTGGTCAATGCTGCGGTTGGCGGCGCTTCTGATGCGCTTCGCCTCAGCGTTGTCGTGTTCGCGGCCGTTTCGGCTGCGTTGATCGCGCTGCAGGCGCTGTATCGCTTTCTGCAGGAACGCGCGCGCACGATGTTCCAAAATATCCTTAGGCTAAGATTCCTCGGCAAAGTGTTGCATGCCGAGCTTTCCAGCGTGCAGGCTGTCCACACCGGCGAATGGATGAGCCGCCTGACCGATGGCGCGTATCGTGGCATCCGGCGCCACCACGGTTGTGCCTTCTCCGGCGGGTATGCTTGCCCAGCTTGTTGGATCGCTTGCGCTGCTCGTCATCATGGTTCCCCAAATCGCTTGGATGCTCATCCCCGCGGGAATCGTGTTCGCTGGGTTCACGTTGGGCTTTCGTCGCGTGCCCAAACGCCTTCACAAGCGCATTCGTGAAACCGATGGATGCGCACGTTCCCATCTTATCGAGTGCCTTAACAGCCTGCTTGTCGTGAAAAGCTTCCAGAGGGAAGATTTCGCCGAACGCGGCGCGGCTGCGCTGCTGGAAGACCATCGGGCTGCATGCATGCGGCGCAATCGATTCTCCAATTTGTGCAACGTCGGCTTTGGATTGGCCATGCGCGCCGCGTATCTGGTGGCTGCCGCCTATTGCGCATATGGGATCCTCGAAGGCTCGGTGAGCTATGAGTCGACCCTTCCGTTGGGCCTGCTATGGAGGCGGCGGGAATTGCCGCTGGGAGATTATTCTCCAATAAGAAAGAATCTGAAAAGAAGGATGCGTATTCTATCAGCCCGAAGGCGGATCTCGACAAGGAGCTTCGCAAACAGGAGCGAATGCTGGTGGTTTTCATCGACGATCTGGATCGCTTGTCTAGCGAGGAAATCCGGCTGGTCTTCAGAATCGTTACCCTACTGCTTATTTTCCTAAGATTATTTATGTGCTCTCGTTTGATCGTGGTGTGGTATCAAGAGCGTTAAGCGAGGTGCAGGGTTTCGATGGGGATTTATATCTAGAGAAAATAGTGCAACTTCCAGTAGACCTGCCGCCCGTTAGCCGTAAGGAAGTTAGGGAGAAGGTGAACGCGCTATTCGAAAGCCTCAACCAGGATGGTTCTTTTAGGTACTCCAATAATGATTCTTTGCGGCTGGAATTAATTGGTTTGAATCTGGTTGTCTCCTCTCTTAATACTACGCGCCGGCTGATTAGGTTTGAAAACATTCTTGCGCTGAAGCGACTTCATGTTGGCAAAGGGATAGAACCCATCGATTTGCTGGGTATGGTTTCCATTCAACTGTTCTTTCCTAAGGTGTTTGAATGGGTAAAGCGAAATGCGTTGTATCTTTGCGACGAACGGCGGTCGGATTTGCCCCCCCTGAATCCGTGGCAGTTTGATCGATGTTGTTTACGTGATTGAAGAAAACATCGAGTTTCTAACGAATGGGCATGCATGCTTGCTTGGCCAGGTTCTTGCTTGTTATCTGGGGAAGTGCAGGAACGAGGCCCGTGGCCCTCTTGGTGCAATCGGCTTCGACAGAGCATATTTACGGCTGATGACTAGATTTTCCAAGAGGTTTGAAAAGGAAGGGCTAACAAATTCGCTTTTATCTGCTTTTGAAAACTTCGATGATGAAAACTGGCAGAGCTTCGCATTCATCCTTAGGTACGAAGCAAACGATAGGGCAAAAGGCGACAAAGATAGCTGGATGTCGGATGACGGCTTTATGGAGCCTTCCGGGCGGTATATCAAGCTTGCTGCGAGCCAGGCCGGCAAGATGCTGAAATCTGGGTATTTTACCGAGCTGGGAGCATGGCGGGATGCGGAGAGCATTGTTGGTGAGAAACATACGTTTGTTTCTTGAAGAGCCTGCAGAATAATCGGCCATGCTTGTTTTGTATGAGGTCAGCCGTCTTTCCGAATGGACATCAGGCTCGGCAAAGGGGTACGGATTATCCGATGCTGTATCGGGCGCTCCTACGACGATAGCGTATCCACGGCAGATGCTCTAAAGCTGGCGAATGAAGCGAGGGAGAACTTGGGCGCTGATCCGCTGGAAGAGGGATTTGATGGTTAGCGCGGTTAGCTGCAGAAGCCAAGTACAAGGCCTAGGGGCAGTAGTTCGTTTCTGGTCCAAGCCGTTCCGTGCTATGCGCAGATGTTTTGTCTGGATTGAGCTTACAATCGGTGCATAAGGGAACACCCTGGCATTTCGGCGTGGTTTTCTAGAATACAATACGTGACAAGTCGGTCTCCCTTCCGGGGTCCGCGATTCGTAAACTGAGCCCCCTCGCGGGGCTCAGTTGGTTTTGGACGTTAACCCTGCGAATGGGGTTTTGCCCAGATAAAAAACTAGGCGGAACCGCTTTCGCAACTCCGCCTTACAAAGCCCGTAGGCTTTTTTATCTGAATCTATTATGGCCTATGAAGCTTAACTGTCAACGTGCTGCGTCCCGCCTTTGGTGGTATGCAGTCGGGCACTGCTTTACTGCAGGTAGACGTTCCCGTCACCTCGACGACCTGCTGCGCTCCGACACCTTTGATCTTGAGCGCTTTGGGGTCAACGGGGTCCGACTCATAGGCTTCCATGAACCGCTGCATGTCAGCGCGGATGCCCTTGCTCATGGCGGGGTGTTCGCCGCCTGCGAGCAACATGGCGAGGCGGCAGACGTCGTTGCGGTGCTTCTTCACGCTCTTCTCGTCGACGGCCTGGCCGCCTGCCCTCCTACCCGAAGATGGCCCACTGCTCCAGAGGGTACAGCCCCCTTAGGTAGAGGGGGATCCCCGAGGCATCGATGGCCTTGCTCTCCACTTTCGCGTATAGCATTTTCTCAACGTATTCCCGCACGCTTCGCCTTCTTTCGTAGCTAGATAATGGTGCACTGTGTATTCTCGTGGTTTGCTGAAAGGGAATACGTAATAAGTTGGTCTTCCTTTTGCGGTCTGCAATTCGCAAGCTGAATCCCCGGGAATCGCAGTCTTTTTCCATGCTGAAATCGTTAACGTAGACGTAAACGATTTCAGCAATGCGGAACCACTTTTCGAAATTAGATTTTGTCGGGTCGAACTATGCCATGGGTTTCTATTGTTAGGAGTCTGCTGTGAATACCGTGTTGACCGATGTTGATGGAGAGAAACCCTTCGCTGGTACTTTGCCTGCTGCTCGGGAGGGGGGAGCTTTTTGCCTCGCAGGAGTCCGTTTGCAATGATCCCAATGTTGAAAGCCTTGAAGCTATCCGGGAAGGCGATGCGTTTCTGAGGTCAGGTAAAGAGGGTTGTTTCACTAATGGGGCCGATCTTATTGCGGCGGCGATGGCCTGATGGCTAGGTTTATTGCGGAAGACGTTTTAATTGTCCTTGTTAGTTGTTGCTCATTGCTGTTTGAAGGAAGGTGGGAACGTGATGGTGCTGTGGACTTGCGCTCCATGCCACGACATCAAGATTTCAATTCTGTTTGCATCTTTTGCTTTCGCCAGGAATTCCTGGTACTGCTCTACCATCCCGTTGACGGGACCGATGGCTTTCAAGAAGAATGATTTTTTGATTTAGCTGAAAAGACATTTGCCCTAAAACGAGGTACCTCTCACCCCAGTATAGCTCTTGTGTAAATAGAACATATGTTCTATAGTAATACCATCATGATTATATATCCACCCATCTGTAAGGATTATGCTGATTATGGACGTTAAGGAAGCGGTTAAGAAAGCGGCAGCGTATGTTATTGACCTTGAATCTATGTCTGCTGGTGGCACTAAGCCGGTGAAAGCTGAAGCACTGCTTCGGGATATCCGTTTTGCTGTCGAGGGTACCCATTTCGACGAGAAGAAGGATGAATGGGATATTGAAGTTGGATTCACCCGAAAGTGGGATCAAGCAACTGCGTCTCCGCTGATGGGGCTTGCGGGCAATGTCAAAGACAATCGAACATACAAGCATGTGTTGATAAGTGACAAAACCGGTGAAGTGGTCTTTTATGGCTGACAGGGTTGCCCTTGATGCCAATATCCTGATTGTTCTTGCTTTTGGTGCAATTGATATAACCTCTTTGGGCAGAAAGAGGCGGGTAAAGGAATACATGCCCGAAGATTACCAGGCTGCTATCGATTTTATAAGCGGATTCAAACAGGTGGTTGTCACTCCGAATGTGGTGACGGAATGTTCTGATTTGCTTTCAGATGATGATGACTTTCGTGAGAAGGAATGGCTCAAATTATTTCTTCAGCCCTGTGATTCGTTGCGAGTGGAGGAATACGTCCCGAGCTATAAGGCCTCTCTGCTTGACCAATACTCATATTTGGGCATCGCGGATTGCTCTCTTCTTTCTATTGTTGACGATGAAACGGTGTTGCTCACTGCCGACTCGAAGCTTTACGTTGCGGCATTGAACATGAATCCTAATTGTGTGAATTTCAACCACCTTAGAAATTATCTGTAGCTCTTGTGCGCGAAGCGCTGCGTTCAGGCAAAGGCTATGTGGACTTACGGGTGTAGTTTTATTCCCTCCCGTTAGCCTCCACGATCTCCTGCAGTGAAATGTGCTTGTTGCGGTAGCGGGCTTGGGGGGGGTTGGCTTCGCCCATGGGCAGGGCAATGGCTCCGTTGGGGCAGGCGTGGATGTAGGCAAGGCACGCGTTGCAACCTTGGCCGGCCGTAGCGCGGCGTACGGCCTTTCCTTCTTCTACCGCTATTCAGCCTGCGGGGCAAACGTGCGAGCAAATGCCGCAGCCGTTGCAGCGTTCGGCATCTATCGCAAGAAAGCCCTGCAGCTCGGCAGGCTCGAAGCTCAGCCCGCGGCTTAGGAACTGCGCATGGGCCGCACGGTCTTCTTCGGTTACCTGCTCTATCCATTCTTTGCGGTCCGCAACGCCTGCGCTAATGCGGGCCAGGTTTTCCTCAACGTGCTTCTGGGACAGCATCTTGCGCTGCTCGTTCATATCGAAGTTGGGCAGCCAGTTATCCACCATCAGCAGCGTTGAAGCGTAGCTTACGTTGAATCCATTCCGCTCCATTTCCCTAACGCCAAGCTCGATGGCACTGGCATGGCGGCATCCGTACGTAAGCACCAGGTAAAGGTAGGGAGTGTCGAACTTCGCGCGTTCAACGAAGCGGCGCACCATGTCGGGCATCATGTGGCTGTAAATGGGGTACACGATGCCAATGGCCTCGTCCTGGTAGGCCAGTTCGCCTTCGCGTTACATTTCCCGCGGGATGCTGCACGCATCGCTATCAAGCTGTTCAGCAACGTAGCAGCAGTTGCCCGTAGCGGTGAAGTAGAAAATCATGCTTTGTCCCTTTGCATTCTTCTTGAATTAGGCGCCGGCATGCGGCTCGTGGCCGGCTTCCAATAAGAACGTTATAGCAACCGATAGCAGCAATCGGTAAAGGAGAGTTTTTGTCTCTAAACTTCTTATGTTGTAATACGTATAAATGTTCGATATATTGGATGCATCAGCAATAAAAGCTCTGCAGCTTGAATTAAATTATCATGTTTGATAATTTAATTGGGTAAGAATAGCCAATGCAGGAAATCCAGTATTATGCGGACGAAGAGGGCAGGAAGCCAGTTCAAGAGTTTATCGATGCACTTGACTGCAAAATGCAAGCGAAGGTATTTGGCCGGCTTGAGCTTCTTGAAGAATATGGCCCAATGCTTGGAATGCCATTGGCAAAGCATCTGGACGATGGCATTTTCGGACTCAGAACCGTACAAGGCAACAATATAACGCGCATTCTGTATTTCTTTGTTGTTGGGAAGACGATTGTTCTGACGAACGGATTCATCAAGAAAACGCAAAAGACCCCAGCGAAGGAAATCGAAAGGACAAAGCGCATGAGACTGGATTGGAGGAGAAGGAATGAGTGATTTCAGGGATCATCTTAATAGCCGTATGGAAGATTGCGACTTCAAACGGGAGTGGGATGCTCAGGCCGACGAGCGCCAGGTTATGAGGAAAATAGTAGAAGCACGCATGGCCGAAGGCATGACTCAGGTGGAACTTGCGGAGGCTTGTGGGATGAAGCCCGCAAATCTTTGTCGGCTCGAAAACGGCAATGGGAACCCTTCGGTGGCAACGCTAAGCAAGATAGCACATGGTTTGGGCAGACGACTGGAGATCTCTTTCGTTTAGTTTATTCTTGCAGCTAGGTTCCCGGCCCGAACCGTGTCACCCTCCTTCTGCCTGCGGCCTGTTCCAGCATCGCTTGCGGCAATCAATGCTGGCCATACATATATACTGTTCCGAAGAAGCAATCGAATACATTTTGCAAGAGGGGTGGGGTATGGCAAGCTTGCGACAGCAACAGCAAGCTGGGCTTCATGCGGGTTATCCAAGTTTTCAGCGCCATCAGCGTTTTGCTGAGCCTTGTTGCGCTCGTTTTCGTTTCGGGCAGTAGGCCGTCTCGGCGCGTATTGTGCCTGCCCAACCTCATCTACGTGCCTGTTTTATGGGATGCGTGGGTCTGCGGCAGGTGCTCTGATATACTCAAAAACAATCTTCCTACTGACACACAGAAAAAAGGTCCTCCCAGCAGTGAAGTTCAATATTCGAAATCTTATGGGCGGCTTGGTCATCATTGTCGTGTTGGCCTTCGTCTTCCTCCGTGGCGATCAGATCAATGAACTGGCGGCCACTATGGCGCAGGGTGCTATGATTCCCCTGGTCATTGCTATTCTTACGCAGCTTTGTAAATACATTTCTCAGAGTTTTGCGTACAGTTTTTCTTTCCAAGCAGTGAATGAAACCATGCATCCAAAGCATACGTTGCCTCTGGTATTTGGCACGTTCTTCCTTAACACGGTGGTTCCTTCCCTGAACCTTGCTGGTACCACCTTGGTGGTTGACGATGCTCGAAGGCGCGGCATCGAACCAGGTAAGGCAACTTCCGCAGCTCTGCTTATGCAGATTACGGTAGATTCCGCTTTTGCCACCATTATGATTATCGGGTTTTCCATCCTTGCGCTAACCGTAGGGTTGTCTCCCATCTGGCTCCTGTTCGGTTTGGTGGTAATCGTTTTGGTAGGAGCCATGATCTCTGTCATGGTTTTGGGTCATAAGAACCCCGATCTCGTTGTTCGGATCCTTATCCCCATTGCCCGTTTCATCAACAAGGTCTTGGTTCGTTTACACAAAGACCCGATGGCTCCTTGGGTGGAAAAAACGGTGGGGTCGTTTTCCAGTGCGGCGAAGCTCATCGTGCAGAATCCTAAAACCACATTGAAGGCATGGGGCTGCTCTCTTATTGCAAGCTGCTGCGAGCTTTCTGCGTTTTGTTTGGTTGGCTATGCGTTTGGTGTTGCTGTTCCCGAGTCGTTGGTGTGCGGCTATGTGGTTGCAACCCTGTTTGCTATGGTTTCGTTTACGCCGCAGGGCGTTGGTGTTGTTGAGGCGGCAGTCACTGTTGCCTTTACTGCTTTTGGCGCTTCGGCAACTGCTGGTATGGCAATTGGCTTGGTCTACCGCGGCATCGTGTTCTGGATGCCCTTCCTTATTGGTGCAATCCTTATTCAGACCACCAAGACCTTTCGTCCTAAAAGGGAAAAGAAGGAAAAGCTCCCCGACAACAACTTCAACCGTCAGCGCGTTCGTGCGGAGTTGGGGCGTGAAGCTGCCGAGCACAAAGCGCAGCGTGATGCGCTTCGCCCCAGTGCCGTAAGGAAAAACAACTTCGATGAAGATCTGCAGTCGGGCAAGGGGGAACAAGCCTCTTCGCCCGATGAGCCGGAACTTGAAGAAGCGTAATGAAAATTGTCATTTTTAAATTGAGAGGAATTCCATGCCCAGTTTTATCGAGCATCTTTCGCATACTACCCGCAGTTACCGTAGATTCCGTAGCATCTACCGCGTGCCTGAAGGCCACATGAAGAAGTGGGTCGACAATACGCGTTACACCGCTAGTGCCAAGAACTTGCAGCCTTTGCGCTATCGCATTGTTTCCGATAGGGAAATGTGCGCGAAGGTGTACGACACGCTTGCATGGGCTGGCTACCTTACCGATTGGGAGGGCCCTGAAGAAAAAGAACGCCCAACTGGTTACATCGTAATGGCGGTCGACACTGAAGTCTCTTCGGTTCAGGCCGCTCAGATTGACATGGGCATCTGCGCGCAAACCATTATGCTTGCATCTACAGAAGAAGGCTTTGGCGGTTGCATGATCATGTCCTTCAATAAACAACAGCTTAAAGAAATCCTGGAGATGCCCGAAAACCTTGAACCGGTGTTGGTGCTTGCTTTGGGCAAGCCTTGCGAAGAAGTATGCATCGTTGATATGGAAGATGACGATGTGAAGTACTATCGCGATGAAAACCAGGTGCACTACGTACCTAAGCGTTCGTTCGATAGCATCATGTTCTAGCCATGAAGAAGTCAGAGGCACTTAATACCCTTGGTCTTGCGCAGGGCGCTTCGGAAGAAGACATCAAGAAAGCGCATCGCAAACTGATCATTGAGAACCATCCTGACAAGTTCGGGCAGGATGAACAGGCGCGAGCTAAGGCTGAAGAAAAAACGAAACTCATTAACGAGGCGCGCGATGTGCTTCTGAACCATTCGTGGGATCCTGAGTACAGCACCTCGGGAACTCCTTATGGAGCGCCGTTTTCCTATAACCCTTCTGCGGGTCGTCCTCAGAATGCCCAAGGCAATCCATTTGAAGGATGGCCGTTTACTGAATCGTTTGTTTGGACCACATGGGATGAAAACGGAAACAAAACTACGTACACCAGCACAGGGGGCAATCCCTTCCAAGGGAATCCATTCGGTGCGAATCCGTTTTCGTGGACCGATCCCTTCGACATGGGTGGTGCGCATGCGGGCGATTCTGGCTCCAACGGGGCAGGGGGACGTTCCTACCAAGGCAACCAGTGGGGTGGCAACCCTTTTGCCAATTCGTCGAATCCCTTTAAGGGAACAGTGTTCGATTTCAGTTCATTCTTTTCGAATGCTCCCACAGCAGAAGAGCTGGTCCAGGAAGCAAAAGCCGATTTGCGGCTGGATATTGAGCTTATTGTCGCGAAACTTGTTATTTTGGCGCTGTCGTTTTTGCTGAGCGCTCCAGCAACGGGCTTGTATCTGTACACCATCATCTCCATTGGCCAGGGCATCTGGAAGCGTCTGAATTTCCTTTCCCTAGTCCTGCTCGTGCCTTTCGTGATGTTGGCGCTCATCTTCACGCCAGGGGGAGACGCCACCATTGGGATAATTGCCCTGATTCTGTTTGCCTGCGCGGTAGGCTTCGACATATCGAATGTGTATCGCCATGTGAAAATGATTCGTACCCTAAAGAGGAACTAGGGTCAAGTTAAAGGTTGGTTAAGATCGCGCGAGGCTCGCTTTGGCGGGCCTCGTTCTGTAAGTAGGGGTGATATAATCTGAAAACTTAGCAGTAGGTATTGATGAAGGAGAGCGTATGCCACGTCCTATGACCATGGCAGAGAAGATCCTTGCAGCCCATGCGGGGCTCGAGGAAGTGGTTCCCGGCCAATTGATCGAGTGCAACCTTGACCTCGTTCTTTCCAACGACGTTACCGCACCCATCGCCATTAAGGAATTCAAGAAGATCGGCGTAGAGAAGGTTTTCGATCCTACCAAGATCGCTTTGGTTCCCGACCACTACGTACCCAACAAGGACATTAAGAGCGCCGAACAAGCTAAGATGACGCGCGATTTTGCCCGCGAGCAGGGTATCACCCATTACTACGAAGTGGGTTGCATGGGTGTAGAGCACGCACTCCTACCTGAACAGGGCGTTGTAGGCGCTGGCGACCTTATCATTGGCGCCGATAGCCATACCTGCACCTATGGTGCGTTGGGCGCATTCTCCACTGGCGTTGGTTCTACCGATGCTGCTGTGGGCTATGCCACCGGCAAAGCATGGTTTAAGGTTCCTGAAAGCCTGCTGTTCAACGTTGAAGGCGAGCTTCGCCCTGGTGTTACCGGTAAGGACATCATTCTTCATATTATCGGTATGATTGGCGTAGATGGCGCTCTGTACCAGGCAATGGAATTCCGTGGAAGCGCCATTGAAGGCCTTACCATGGACGAGCGCCTTTCCATTTCCAACATGGCTATCGAGGCAGGCGGCAAAGCTGGCCTTATTCCTGTCGACGATGTTACTCGCAAGTACATGGACGGCCGCACCGAGCGCCCCTATACCGAGTACCACTCTGACCCCGATGCGGTATATGCGAAGGTGTACAACATCGACGCGCAGGATATCGTTCCTACAGTTGCTTTCCCGCACTTGCCCTCTAACACGCGTCCCGCATCCGAGGCTCGTGATATCGTTATCCAGCAGTCCGTTATCGGCTCTTGCACTAACGGCCGCATCGAAGATATGCGTCAGGCCGCCGCTGTGCTGAAGGGTCATAAGGTTCATCGTGATGTTCGTTGCATCATCATCCCTGCAACGCAACAGGTTTACCGTCAGTGCATCAAGGAAGGCCTGATGGATATCTTCCTGGACGCCAACTGCGCAGTCTCCACTCCTACGTGCGGTCCTTGCCTGGGTGGCTACATGGGTATTCTTGCCGCTGGCGAGCGTTCTATCGCAACCACCAACCGCAACTTCGTAGGCCGCATGGGCGATCCCACCAGCGAGGTGTACCTCTCTTCGCCGGCAGTTGCTGCTGCCAGCGCTGTGCTGGGTCATATCGGTCTTCCTGAAGATCTTGATTAATTAGGAGAAGCGCAATGCAATTTAAGGGAACAGTTCATCGCTACGGTCGCGATATTGATACCGACGTAATTATCCCAGCTCGCTACCTCACCACTTCCGAGCCTTCCGAACTTGCCAAGCACTGCTTGGAGGATTTGGATGTCGAGTTCGTCAACAACGTAAAGTCCGGTGACATCATTGTTGCCGAAGAAAACTTTGGTTGCGGCTCTTCGCGCGAGCATGCACCTATCGCCATCAAGGCTGCGGGCGTAGATGCCGTTATTGCCAAGAGCTTTGCTCGCATCTTCTATCGCAACTCTATCAACACGGGGCTTGCTATTCTTGAATGCCCTGAAGCGGTAGATGCTATCAAGAATGGCGATGTTGTTAGCGTCGATACCGAAACCGGTACCATTACCGACGAAACCACGGGTGAAAGCTTTACGGCTCAGCCTTTCCCGCCCTTTATTGCCGATATCATCGAGCAAGGCGGTTTGCTGAACCGCACGCGCCACGTGCTGGGGCTTGCCTAAGCGTTCGTTTTGAACGTAATTTGTTGAAACGCCTTTCGGGGCGTTTCTTTCTTTGCAGTAATATCGTTTGCGAACTGTTTTTCGCTGAAAGAGGATTTCACTATGACCAAGACGTACAAGATCTGCACGTTGCCCGGCGACGGAATCGGCCCCGAGATCATGGCCGAAGGCGTTAAAGTGCTGAAGGCATTGGGTGAAAAGTACGACGTCGATTTCGCATGCGAAGATGCTTTAATCGGCGGTTGCGCTATCGATGCTACAGGCGAAGCGCTTCCTCAGGCAACGCTTGATGCTGCCAATGCGTCGGATGCGGTACTGCTCGCTGCAGTGGGCGGCCCGAAGTGGGACACCACCGATCCCTCGAAGCCTCGTCCTGAGCAGGGTTTGCTCGGCATTCGTAAGGCGCTGGGCTTGTATACCAACCTGCGTCCCGTTCAGATTTTCAACGCATTGGCCGAGGCCTCTACCTTGAAGCCTGAGGTGATCGATGGCGTAGACATGATGATTGTTCGCGAGCTTACCGGCGGTTTGTATTTTGGTAAGCGCGAGCGTTTCTACGACGAAGAGGGCGCAGGTACCGACGGCAAACCTGGCCAGCGCGCATACGATACGCTTGAGTATCGTGAGTATGAGATTGAGCGCATTGCCCGTCAGGCATTCGAGGCTGCCCGCAAGCGCGGCAAGAAGGTTACCAGCGTCGACAAGGCTAACGTTTTGGAGACCAGCCGCATGTGGCGCGAAATCGTTCATCGAATTGGCGCAGAAGAATATCCCGATGTTCAGCTCGAAGATCTGCTGGTAGACAACACGGCAATGCAGCTTATCAGCCGTCCCGCTGATTTCGATGTAGTGGTTACCGAAAACATGTTTGGTGATATTTTGTCCGACGAGGCTGCTCAGATCACGGGTTCGCTGGGCATGCTTGCAAGCGCTTCCTTGGGTGACGGCGTTGCTCTGTATGAGCCGAGCCATGGCAGTGCGCCCGACATCGCGGGCCAGGGCATCGCGAACCCCTTGGCTCAGATCATGTCGGTTGGCATGATGTTGCGTTACAGCTTCGACATGGGCCAAGCGGCAGATGATATCCAGCGCGCTATCACCGAAGTGCTTGACGAGGGATGGCGCACGGGCGACCTGAAGGACGCTTCCACTCCTGCCGATAAAGTAGTCGGCACAGTTGCTATGGGCGATCTGATCGTTCAACATCTGTAAGCTTAGATGTGCTTTTGCGGCCTCTGTCTTTCTCGACGGAGGCCGTTTTTCGTTTGTCGGGAAAATAGGGACAGGTACCAGATTTCCGCTTTTCGTGGGAATCTGGTACCTGTCCCTATTTTCCTACCCGTGTTCCTTTTTTGCGTGCTAATGCAGCGCTATAATAGTGCGGTTACAGGCACAGGAGTGCCTAAGTTGATTTTTGAAAGAGAGCAGCACAGAGCATATGGCAGTGAAAGCACCTGAGGGAACCTTCGATCTTCTTCCCGATGATGTGCGGTTTTGGGATCATTTCCGTCAAACCGCATTTGAGATTTTCGGTCGTTGCGGCTATCAGCCCATTGAAACCCCGCTGTTTGAACAGACGGATCTGTTCGTGCGCGGCATCGGTCAGTCCACCGATGTTGTTTCTAAAGAAATGTTCACTGTTGTTTCCGGTGGCAACATGGAAAAGCTTCTTGCTGGTGAATCGCTGAAAGCAAAAAGCCGCCTTTCTCTTCGCCCGGAGGGAACAGCAGGTACTGTTCGTGCCGTGGTGCAGCATGATATGGTTCCACAGGGTGGTGCTCCCGCAAAACTTATGTATGCTGGTCCGATGTTCCGTGCTGAGCGCCCTCAGAAGGGTCGCTTGCGTCAGTTCCGCCAGGTGGGCGTCGAGTGCCTGGGTGCTGATGAGCCAACGGTAGATGCTGAAGCAATCATCATGCTGATGCGCTTCTATGAAGCCATCGGTATTCCCGCTTCGGAAACTCGCCTGCTTTTGAACTCTATGGGCTGCGAGAAGTGTCGTCCGGCTTACCGAGAAATGGTGCGCGAGCACATCCACCAGCATTCGGAAGAGCTGTGTGAAGAGTGCAACCATCGTGCCGATCTGAACCCACTTCGTGCATTCGACTGCAAGAACGAGCACTGCCATGAGGTGATGGAGGGTGCTCCCAAGATCACCGATCACCTGTGCGACGACTGCCGTGCTCATTATGAGGCAGTTAAGGGTTATTTGGATGCCGCGGGTATTGCGTATGTCGAGGATTCCCGTCTGGTTCGTGGCTTGGACTATTACACGCGCACGGTGTTTGAGATCCAGGTTGATACGGGCATGGGCAGCCAGAACGCCATCGGCGGCGGTGGCCGCTACGACAAACTTGCTAAAGAGGTTGGCGGTCGCGATACTCCGGGCTTGGGCTTTGCATTGGGCTATGAGCGTTGCGTGCTAGCGCTGGAAGCACTCGGTGCCAAAGCGTCAAGTGAAGTTGCGCCTGCGGCATTCATTGCCTGCGTCGACGATTCCACCCGTGCAACCGCCTTTAACTTGGCACAGGAGCTTCGTGCTCAGGGGCTTTATGTTGAAGTGGATCATCAGAAGCGTAGCCTGAAGAGCCAATTCAAATTGGCCGACAAGCTTTCTGCTCGTAAGGTTATCGTGCTCGGCCCCGATGAGGTTGCCGAAGGCGTTGCCAAGATCCGCGATATGGATACCCATGAAGAGCAGGCTGTGAAGCTCGATGCCGTTGCGGGGGCTTTGGCATAGAGAAAAGGCGTTTTGCCTTAGTTTGATTACCGCACCGAGTTGCGCATGGGCGCTTCTCTGGTGAAGAGATACCGTAGTAAACAATGGCTGCTTTACATGGCAGCTGGTAGCGATAGGAAAGAGGAGTAAGCACTACCATGACCGATTATCTGAACGAATACTGCATGCACTCCCACACGTGTGGGCAGTTGCGCCGCAGCGACGTTGACGCAGAGGTTACCCTGACCGGTTGGGTATGGCACAACCGCGACCATGGCGGTCTTATCTTCGTAGACCTGCGTGATCGTGAGGGTTACACCCAGGTTGTTGTTGACCCCGATTGCGTAAGCGAAGAGGACTTCCATGTAGCTGAGCATCTGGGCCGCGAATACGCCCTGGAGGTTACCGGCAAGGTTCGCGCGCGCTTGGACGAAGCCGTTAACCCGAATATGGCAACAGGTGAAATCGAGGTTTTGGCAAGCTCCGTTAAGGTGCTGAACACCTCCGTTACTCCTCCGTTCTCCATCGAAGACGGTATCGAAACCGATGAAACCACTCGCATGAAGTGGCGTTATCTCGACCTTCGTCGTCCCGAGATGTATGCAAACCTGAAGCTTCGCCATGTTGTTGCCCAGGCAATGCGCTCTGCTCTTAACAAGCGCGGCTTCCTTGAGGTTGAAACGCCTATCCTGGCAAACTCCACTCCTGAAGGCGCACGTGACTACATTGTTCCTTCCCGTCCTAATCCCGGCAAGTTCTATGCATTGCCTCAGAGCCCTCAGCAATTCAAGCAGATGCTGATGGTTGGCGGCATTGAGCGCTATTACCAGATTGCACGTTGCTTCCGCGATGAAGACCTTCGCGCAGATCGTCAGCCCGAGTTTACTCAGGTTGACATCGAGATGTCTTTCGTTAAGGAAAACGATGTAATCGACATGATGGAAGGCGTTTTCCAGGAAGTTCTGGAAGCGGCTGGCGTAGAGCATGAGTTCCCGCTGCAGCGCATGCCCTGGAAAGAGGCAATGGATCGTTTTGGTTGCGACCGTCCCGATATCCGCTTTGGCATGGAGCTCGTTGAGCTTACCGAAATCGTTCGTGGTTGCGGCTTTGGCGTATTCTCCAAGGCGGTAGAAGCCGGCAACATCGTTAAAGCCATCAACTGCAAGGGCGCTGGCGACTGGAGCCGTGGTGAGATTGAGAAGCTGGGCAACATCGCTTCCGAAAACGGCGCTAAGGGCATGGCTTGGATTGCTTACACCACTGACGGCAAGGAAAAGAGCCCCATCATCAAATTCTTGGGTGACGAAGTTCATGCCAAGATCAAGGAAGCCATGAACGTAGAAGCAGGCGACTTGGTTCTGTTTGCTGCAGATACTTTCGATATCGCAAACGCTGTTCTTTCTGCCTTGCGTTTGCACATGGCTGATGCGCTGGACATCCCTCGCCCCGGTCATAAGCTGCTTTGGGTTGTTGACTTCCCGATGTTCAAGTTCGACGAGGAAGCCAACAAGTATGCAGCAGAGCATCATCCCTTCACGATGATTCCCGAGGCTGACTGGGATAAGATTGAAACCGATCCTCTGGCTTGCGGCAGCTACAGCTACGATATCGTTATGGACGGCTTCGAAGCTGGCGGTGGCTCCATCCGTATTCACAACGCCGAGTTGCAGAAGCGCGTTCTTGCTCGTTGCGGCGTAGATGAAGAGGACATGGAAGTGAAGTTCGGTCACCTTATCCATGCTCTTGAGCTCGGTGCGCCCCCTCATGGCGGCATTGCTATCGGCCTTGATCGTCTGGTTATGCTCTTGGCTGGCAAGCAGTCCATTCGCGACGTTATCGCTTTCCCGAAGACGAGCTCCGCTTCCGACCCCATGACGGGCGCCCCGAATGCGGTTACCGCAAAGCAGCTGAAGGAAGTAGCCCTGCGTACCCTGTAAACGGGAACATAGAGGCAGGTATCGTTTTCCACTTTGCTTTGATTGTGGAATGCAAAAGGCTTCTCTCGGCGTAGAGTGAGCATGCTCCTTTTTGCTTTAGCAAATACAGCTATATGCCCGTTGGTTCATTGGCGAACCAACGGGCATTTTATTGTTGGCGTATTCCCAAAATGGTCTGTCGCTATTTAGTCGTGTGGGGTAGGATTGCCCTTGGTTCTTTGTTCGGTGGAAAGGAATTGCGATGGGGAACAAGAAGTACTTCTTCTTTGATTACGATGGCACGCTGGCAGTGCCGCGTACCCGTTCAATTCCCCAAAGCACCCTCGAAGCCCTTGATGAATTGCGAGCGCAGGGGCATTTCATTGCTTTGGCTACTGGACGATTACAGGTAAACGCGGTTGATTACATCGATTCAGCTGGTATTACCAATATCGTTGCCGACGGAGGTTATTCGGTTACGTTGAACGGCGAGCTGAAGTGGATGGAAGGACTCCCGCTTGCTCCAGTGAAGAAATGCCTGCATATCCTTGAGGATCAGGGTATTCCCTGGGCGGTTAGCACCACCAATGAGTTGGTGCGCTATTCCCCGCGGGAAGACTTTGCCGAGATAGCGGGTGATTACTATGTTCCCACCAAGTACGACCCCAATCTGCGCATTGATGATTTGAACTGCATTTATAAAGCGTATATACCTTGTTCGACCAAGGACGAGGATATGGTGTTTGCTACAGGAGCCCTCAACGAGGTTCCCCATGTGCGCTATGACTCTGACACCATCTTTGTTGAGCCGATGGATAAACAACGGGGCATTAAACGAATGATGAATTTGCTTGATGCGCCTTACGAAGATGTCGTGGTGTTCGGTGACGGCTTCAACGACGTTTCCATGTTTATTCCCGAGTGGACTTCGATTGCTATGGGAAACGCACGGCAGGTTTTGAAGGAGCGAGCGAATTTCGTTACCACGAACTGCGATGATGATGGAATCATGAACGCTTGCAAGCACTATGGATGGATTCGAGGTTAGCATGGGGCGTTTCAAAAACGCATGGCAGCATTTCTGCACCATCTCGCATCATAAGGTTTTAGTTTGTCAGCATTGCTTCAAGGTCGGTTTATATCGCCAGGGCATCATGCATGATTTGTCTAAATACTCTTTGACGGAGTTCAGGGTGGGCGTTAATTACTATCAGGGCGATAGAAGTCCTAATACGGCCGAGCGTTCCGATTTGGGTTACTCTACGGCTTGGTTGCATCATAAGGGGCGCAATCGTCATCATTATGAGTATTGGATCGACATGAAGGGCAACCGTGACGCAACACTTGAAGGCAAGCCTATGCCTACGCGCTATGTGGTTGAGATGTTCTGTGACCGTATGGCGGCTAGTAAGGTGTATCAAGGTAGCGCTTATACCGATGCAAGCTCGTTGGAGTATTTGAGGCTTGAGCAGAGCGCCAAGGGCGAGCTGCTGATGCATCCCGATACAAAGGCGCTTCTAGAGCGCATGCTTACCTGGCTTGCTGAAGATGGTGAGGAGATTGCCCTTCGTCGCGTGCGCAATGAAATAGTGAAGCCGCGTCACCGCGAACCGAATACCCCAAAGTTTTAGTGAAGGCATAGGGATTGGGGATATAGGGGAGGTCTTATTTTCCCGTCTAACGAGAAGAGCCTCGCTTGCGACGTGTTGCGCAAGCGAGGCTCTTCCTTTGTGCACCATAACAAGGTGAAAAATGGGACTTGTCCCTATATTCCCACTATTCGGTTTCTTCAGGCTTTTTCTTTGGCTGGCGGACATTTACTTTCAGGCTTGCCAGGCTTACGCGCGAATGCGCTGGAATGGACTCGGTAACAAAAGCGCCGCCTGCTATGACGGTGTCTTCGCCGACGATGGTCTCTCCGCCCAAGACGCTGGCATTTGAGTAAATAGTCACGTTATCTTCGATGGTGGGGTGACGCTTCACGCCAGCAAGCTTTTGCCCCGCGCGAGTGGAAAGAGCGCCAAGCGTTACGCCTTGGTAGATCTTCACATGGTTGCCGATAACAGTGGTTTCGCCGATGACAACACCCGTTGCATGGTCGATAAAGAAGTATTCGCCGATGGTTGCGCCTGCGTTGATGTCAACGCCAGTGCCGCTATGAGCGTATTCGGTCATGATGCGGGGGATAAGCGGAACGTTTTGCGTGTACAGTTCGTGAGCGATGCGGTATACGAAGATAGCGAAGAAGCCCGGATACGAGAAGATAATTTCTTCTTTGCTTTGCGCGGCTGGGTCGCCATCAAAAGCGGCCTGAACATCGGTAAGCAGCACGCGCTGGATTTCGGGTAGCTTCTCGAAGAAATTCTTGCAGATCTCGTTTACGCGAGCCTCAACTTCCTCTTCGCTGATATTTTCGGCTCCCTTGAACAGTAGTGCTTCTTTCAGCTGACGGCGCAAGGAATCTTCGATACGGATCAGCGTTTCGCCGATGAAGTATTCGGGGTTGGTGCCAGTGGGGGTTTCATCGCCGAAATAGCGAGGGAACATCACGCGGCGCAGATCCTTGATGATGTTGATGATGGCTCTCTTGTTGGGAAAGTGCTTGTCGGGGTCGGTGAAGAAGATCTCGGTGGCGCTGTAGTTTTTAGCGATACCGGCAACGATTGAGTCGAGGTTTTCGTTGAACATGCGGTCCTCTTTCGGTTGATGATGCGCTTTTGGTTGGTGGGCGCGTTTTTGTTTTTCCTATCGTAGCGTGAAGCGATGCGCACTCCAATACACGAACCGTTAATTCCGACCATGTTTGTAGGTTTTTGGCACGGAAGCGTTGATCGGATGCGGTTGTCAGCCAGCTGTATCTATGCGACTGCGGTAGTTGGGGTGTTTCGGGTGCTGGTAGAGCAGGCGTAAGCCAGATTGATGAGGAGGACATAGGCCAGAGCCAACTGGTGCGACGGATACCTATCAGATTAATGATATGTGGGGAAATAGTTAGATAAACTAAGTAATTTGCAAAGTGCGCTACAGTTACATCTTGCAGTTATTGGACAAAACATGCATTTATGAAGAGAACTTAGCGCATTGTACGCAACGACAGTGGTGCGCATAGAGCCGCGTATGGTTTTTCGTGGCATTGAGGAGATCGAATTGATTCGCATTATCGTTGATTCAGGATCCGACCTGTTGCCGGAGGTTGCCTGTGAGCACGACATTCAGGTTTTGCCTCTTCTCGCCAATGTGAATGGGGTCGAGTATCGCGATGGGATCGATCTGGAACGCGATGGCTTTTATGCGCTACTCGAAGAAACAGGCGCGTTCCCCAAGACCTCCCAAGTGTCACCCCATGCGTTCGCTGAGGCATTCAAAGAAGCGCGCGATTCAGGTGATGAGGTTATTGCCATTACGCTTTCCTCGGCGTTGAGCGGTACTTATCAAAGCGCCAAACTTGCACAAGCTATGGTAGGGGAAGAGGGCGTTTATGTCGTTGACTCCCTGACTGCAACGTATGCCATCGCCATGATTGCGGAATATGCCTGCGCGCTGCGTGACGAAGGCTTGTCGGCAAAGCAGATCGTTGCTGAAATCGAACGATTCAAAGGTCGAGTGAAGCTGGTAGCCGTGCTTGACACGTTGGAGTACCTGCAGCGCGGTGGGCGCTTGCCCAAAGCCGCCGCCCGCTTGGGCGAGGCTGCTAAGCTGAAGCCCGTTGTGGTAATCAGCGAAGAGGGAGAGGTGGGCCTTAGCACCGCTGTGTTTGGGCGAAAACGCGCTCTCGATACGCTATTGAAGAAGGTTGCTAAATATTCGGTTGATGCTTTCTTCCCGGCTATTCCGATTTATTCCTTTGGCACAAAAACGTGCGCGAAGATGGAGGACGAGATGATAGGCGCTGGTATGAATTTGTCTGGCAGGCGTCAAATCGGGTTTGTAATCGGCTCCCATATTGGCCCAGGCGCTTACGGCGTTGTTTTTGTAGAGCGGGAGTAACTGCACCGAATCCCACGTCAGTCCGTTGAAAGTTCACTACGGCTAATTTCTGACGATATTCTTTCTGCTTGCGGGTATCATGGGCATCGATAAAGAATGCCCTTTGCACTGGGCATAAGGGCTGTAATGCAAGAATCGAGGGTTCCATAATGCGTTTACTCGGCGAGGATATTACGGTATTGGCTGGACATGGTTTCGATGAAAAAGGACCGTATCTTCTCATCAACGATATAAGCAAAGCGGCGCAGTATCGTTTTAGCGTGAGGAATAGAGCATTCACTTTGAAACAACTGCCTGAACGGTATTGCGTTGGCAGGTTTGATTTGCTTACGCACCAGAAGAGCGTGTGTCCTTTGCAAGTGAAGTTGCTGCCTTCGGAGCAGGACAACATGTGTCCTGCTTGCAGAGAAGCAACGGGATTCAACCCATCTTTCTATTACGCTGAAACAATTTCGCCGCAGCAGCGCGCCTACAACGAAACGCCCCATTACGTATATCTTGCCTATTTCTCTAAGCAGCATATTAAAGCGGGTATTTCATCGGAAACGCGAGGCATAGAACGTTTGCTGGAACAAGGAGCTCGCGCCGCTTGTATTGTTGGACGTTTCCCTGATGCGTATGAAGCTCGCATTTTGGAGGCTGCATTGTGCGCTCAGTCGCAGATACTGGAAACTATGCGTGCATCGGTGAAAGCGCGATTACTTGCGGAAGAGCCCTATAAACCCGCGGGGGCTTGCGAGGCGCTAGAAGCTAGGGCGAGGGCTCTGGCGCAGATCGATGAGGTGACCCGTGCGGGGTTCTCGTTGAAGGAATCGGCCCAGGATCTTTCTCATTATTATTTTGGCGGCCCTTCGCCTGATGTCAGTGAGTTACAGTTGCCGAAAGGCCATGAAACCGAATGCGCGGGAGAGTGCCTTGGAATGGTTGGGGATAAACTAGTTATGAGGCAGGGTAATTTCGGGTATGTGGTTTCCCTTAAAGAATGGGTTGCTCATGCGATCGATCTTTTTGAGGGAGAGGTTCACTTCGAATATGAGTCGGCACCGCAGCAGATTTCATTATTCTAGCTCTGAGTGCTTGGGGCTCTACAAATGCTTTAGTTTTAAGCGTCGTTCCGGTTTCGGGCGGCGCTTTCTATTTTCTCAGGGAAGCTTCTCCAGAAACGAGGCTTTTAGAAAGCTCGGCTAAACGCTTGGCCGAAAGATGCTTTCCCTCTTTAACCCACTGTCGATAGAGGGTTAGCGCTGTATTGCAGCTAAACATAAGAACAAGGGATATTTCGGCAGCGGAAAGGCGCCCGAACTTTCGGGTATTGATGCGCTGAAGTTCGGTTAATCGGGCAATGAGTGTGCTGCTGATGCTTTCCGAGCTGGTACCGCAAATCAAGCATTCGTATACGGGATTCTGATTTCCTCCCTCGCAGAGATGGAGGATCAATTCGGCGACGAATTGCTCGTTGTTTTCAGGCAGATTCAAACCTCCAGTTTTGTCGAGAAACGACTCTATGAAAACGTCGAGGTATTCCTTGGCAAGGTTTTCAAGTGCAGGGTAGTGACGGTAGAACGTCTTTTTGCCGATGCGCGCTTGGCGGCATAGTTCAGCAACGGTAATGGACTCGAACGCTTGTTTGCCAGCGAGCTCTTCAAAGGATCCGTGGATGGCGTCAAGGGTCTTTACGATGCGAAGGTCGGTAGCGTTGGCCATTCGTTTCTCCTTGCTGCTTTTGGGTGCTTGTCTGCCTGTTTGATTCATAGTACCCAATAACACTGCAGGATTGGATCATTGTAATGAATAACACATAGGTATATTAAGCTATCTAAGTAGCATAACCTTTTATAATCCCAGGTAAGAACGGTGCTACTAGAGTGTTGTAGGCATGGGTTTTGGCATAAGAAAGGGCAGCTGTTTTGCTGCCCCGATTCAATAATGGTTTAATTCAAAGCGTCTGCGTGTGTTATTTTCCGGATGCTTTCTCTAGGGCTTCAGACAAAAGCGCATCTACATTTGCCCCGATTACATCTAAACCTGCGGCGCTTACACATTCCGTTTTCTCAATGCCATACAAGCGGGCAAGGACAGCGATGTTTTGGTAACCGCAGTCCGCTTCATCGGGAAGCGCGCCTCCTCGAGTGGTGACATATGTGAGCTTGTCGGCCTTGCAGAGTCCAACGGGGCCATGCTCAGTGAAGAGATAGTTGACCCCCACTATGTCGATGTGTTCGATGTACGTTTTCAGCGAGGCTGGGTAGCTGGAAGCCCAAAAGGGGGCCGCAATAACGATCCGGTCGGCATCGCGGAACTGACGGGCGTAGGAAAATACGCCATCGTCGAATTCCCCTTTTTGCTCCAATGCTTGTCGCGCATTCAGCGATTCGGTAGTGAGTGGGGCGAGTTTTTCTTCTTCGAGGACGATCTCTGTAACCTCAAAGGGCTCTTGTGTCTGCATTGCCTCAATAACGCCTCTGGCGAGTTTCAGAGTGCGGGAAGTTGCGCGATTCACGCAGGCATTTACGAAAAGCAGTTTCATTATGGGTCCTTCTTCTGTTGGATCAATACGAGAAAGCCCCTTTAGCGTAACGCTAAAGGGGCTTTCGTGATCTGGTTTGTTGTGTTTGATCGAATGATCGTTGGATGGCTATGCCTGTCGATAGTGGTGCAGGAAGTCGTCCAGATTGGTCATGCATTCACTGAGCACTTCGATGCGCGGCAGATATACCACGCGGAAATGGTCGGGCTGTTGCCAGTTGAAGCCCTTGCCTGGTACCAGCAGGATCTTCTTTTCGTGCAGCAAATCAAGAGCAAATTGCTCGTCGTTAGTAATATTGAATTTCTTTGCGTCAATTTTCGGGAAGATGTAGAAGCCGCCCTTGGGTTTTACCGCGGTAATACCGTCGATGCTGTTGAGGGCGTTGTACACGTATTCACGTTGTTCGTATACGCGTCCGCCGGGAACCACATAGCTTTCTACGCTCTGGTGTCCCCAAAGCGCTGTTTGAACGATGCTTTGCGCGGGAACGTTGGAGCACAGGCGCATGTTCGAGAGCATATCGATTCCCAGGATGAAGTCACGAGCGCAGTCGCGGTTGCCGGAAAGAACCATCCAGCCAATGCGATAGCCGGCAATCATGTGGCTCTTCGAGAGGCCGCTGAAGGTGACGCAGAACAGGTCGGGAGCCATGCTGGCGATAGACACATGCTCTTCACCGTCGAACACCAGGCGGTCATAAATCTCATCGGAGAAGATCATGAGCTGGTGCTTGCGAGCCACATCGACTATCTCCTGCAGCACTTCGCGCGGGTACAGTGCGCCCGTGGGATTGTTGGGGTTGATGATGACGATGGCCTTGGTGCGCGGTGTGATTTTGCTTTCGATGTCTTGAATGTCGGGATACCACTCCGCCTGTTCGTCGCAAATGTAGTGAACGGGATTGCCTCCAGCAAGGGTTGCGCAAGCCGTCCAAAGCGGGTAGTCGGGGCTTGGGATAAGGATCTCGTCGCCATTATCGAGAAGAGCTTGCATGCACAGGTTGATAAGCTCGCTCACGCCGTTACCGGTGTAAATGCTGTCCATGTCCACGTTGGGCAGGCCTTTGATCTGAGAGTACTGCATGATGGCCTTGCGGGCGCTGAAGAGCCCCTTCGAATCGCTGTAGCCTTCGCAGTCGGGTAGCTGGTGACGCATGTCCTGCACAACTTCATCTGGGGTGCGGAAACCAAAGGGGGCGGGGTTGCCGATGTTGAGCTTCAGGATGCGCATGCCTTGGCGTTCCATGCGTGCCGCTTCGTCAACAACCGGGCCTCGAACGTCGTACAGGACATTGTCGAGCTTGGAGGATTTCTTGAATTGACGCATGGGTGCACTTCCTTCTGTGATGGTTGCAGCAGTACCGCTTGTTTGTTCGCTGCTGGCTTCTGTGGTGTTACCTTTGATGGTTGCAGTGGTTGCCGGCTTGGTTTGGGCGGGGTTATCCTCGCGAGTTTTGCCTTCGGCGAGCCATGATGTAGGAACGTTTAGTGTTTGGGCTAGCGCCGCCATGACGTCGGGACGGGGAATCGTTTTTCCGCTTGCATATTGGCTTACCTGACTTTTGCCCAGTTTGAATCCAAAAGCTTCAGCGGCATGGATAAGGTCGGTTTGTTTCATGTTAGCGCTGCGCATGGCAGCTTTAAGCCGATCGGAAAACGTTTGCTGCGCCACATTGTCTCCTTAAGTTCAAACCTTCTTTGAACTTTTCTTAGCACTGAAGTGAAAAGTTCAATTTATAGAAGGATAGCATGCTATTAAATTGAACTGAAGAGAATATAGGTAAAGTAAATTGAACTAGTGCTACAAAAAAGCGAACGGCAACGCGCCGTTCGCTTGAAAGAGTTAGGGGTGGGTTGTTTCCCGCTCGCATCGTGTTAAGTGCGAATAGTGGGAAAATGGGACCTGTTCCTATATTCCCACTATTCCTGCAGACCTTCGATGTAGTTGATCAGGTCGCCTACGGTTTCCAAGTCTTCGGGCTCGCCGAACTCGATGCCGCATTCGTCTTCCAGATCGCAGATGAGTTCAACCATGTCCAAGGAATCAATTCCCAGAGAATCGAAGGTAGCGTCTTCGGTAACCTGCTCGGGCTCGATGTCGAGGTTGTTGTTAAGGAGGGTGGTAATGGTGTTCATGATATCCATGATGAAAATCCTTTCATTGTGCGGTAAAACGCGAGGACATTGTACCCGATTACGCCGTATCGACGCGCGAAAGCGCGAGATCCTAACGAATTAGCACCGAGGGGAATTGCAAAGTGGAAATGGCGGAGACGTGTGCGAATCGAACACACCTGAGACGTTCTGCGCGCCTCTCAGCGGCTTTGAAGGCCGTGGGGCCCACCAGGACCCATCCATCTCCCTATAGAAACCGTGCCCATAATACCTTTTCAGGCGCGAGAAGCCAGACTTTTACCGCTTAATTCGGTAATCGGCAAAAGCTGGACAGGCGGTCTTTTATCTGTTTAGTGGATAGAGGGCGACCTGCATATTTAAGCTAAACATCTTTGGTCTTCCGATCGTTTTGTGATGCGCTTTTCGTCAAAGTATTCAAGAAGGGGAATGGCGTACTTACGGCTTGTGCCCATCGCGTCTTTTAGCTCGGTTGCTGTGGCGCTCCCTTTTTCCTGGAGGCATTTAACGGTTGCTTCCTGCAATTGCTGCAGTGATTCTGCGGTAAAGCAGTAGGTTTTGTTCACGCGCAATGCCCGTCCTTGTTGCTCAAGCGTCAAGAGCGCTTTGCGGCCTTGCGCGGCATTAAGCCCTGCCTCCTCGAAGATATCATCAACAGGGGGCGGGGTAGTGCCATGCGAATGCAGCGCGGCGTAGAGGCAATCGGCTGCCTGCTTTTCCAGATTGCGGGCTCCGGCTCCTGCCTTCGGGTGGCTGATCTCGTTTTTCTCAAGGACAAGCTTTCCTGTTGTTATGGCTTCTTCCAGCAATGCCTTGAAGCATTCGTCTGGTAGATGACGTGGGTAGCGCTGATTGAGGGCGTTGATTGCCAAGCCGGTAGCAGCTGGTTCGTTTGCGTGGAAGGCCACCAGGATATTCTCCATGGCCATGATGTGCCGTTGAATCGTGGTGCGCTTGGCCCAGAGTTCATGGTTTGCACCCAATGATGTGTACTCAGGGCGTTTGGCGCTTTTGGCCTCCGACCCAAGCAATTTGGCAATGCGCTCCACAGGGAGGTTGGCTATACGGGAAATCTCCTTTTCCGAAACGGGGATATCGTACGAATCGATAATCGCATGGCAGATGGCAAGATCGTCGCTTTCCGTTAAGGCGGCCAAAAGTGAGCGGTCCGCATCCCTCAGATTCGTTCGGTGATGCGGGATGCTGTTAAGGACGGTGCCGCCACCGATAACGCAAACTGGTGAAAATGATCGGACGATAAAGCGGTCGCTGCGTGAAATGGGCAAGGGTACGTCAAGGCGTATTTGCGCAAAGGTAGTTTGCCCTGGGGCGAGTTCGCTGAGGCCATCCATCAAAAGAAGACGTCCCGTTACTTCTCGGGTGCCGTGTGCAATGTGCACGGTTGATCCACTCTCGAATGGCTTTGCCTGCGTGTTGGTTGCTGGCAGGTAGGTAAACTGAGCGTCAAAGCGGTTGCTTGCCTCCAAAGTGCCTGGCGTTATCAGGAAATCGCCAGGGTCGAGGTCTTCTTTTTTAACGCCGACCAAATTCAATGCGGTTCGGTTGCCGGCAAGGCTTTCTTGAACTTCCGACCCATGAACCTGCACCGACCTTACGCGCGTGAGGATGCCCGAAGGAACCACCTCAAGCTCCATGTCGGGCACGACAGACCCCTGCCATAGGGTTCCCGTTACAACCGTGCCTGCGCCTTTGATGGTGAAAACGCGATCGATGGGAAGGCGGACGGGACCTTCCTTAAAGGCACTTCTCAGTTCCCGTGCCTGATCCGCAAGAACGTTCTTCAGCTCATCGAGTCCCTGTCCAGTTCGTGCGGAAACGGGAACAAGCGGAGCATCGGCAAAGGGCATTCCTTCTAAGCCTGCTCGCACTTCCTCGCTTACCAGCTCAATCCATTCTTCATCCACGAGATCGCATTTGGTGAGGGCGATGACGCAATTGGTAATGCCGAGCAGTTGAAGGACCGCGGTGTGCTCGCGTGTTTGGGGCATGATCCCGTCATCTGCCGCTATACACAAAAGAGCAAGGTCAATGCCTGAAGCGCCGGCAATCATTTGACGAACAAAGCGTTCGTGACCCGGCACATCTACCACGCCGAGAGACGTTCCGTCAGGAAGGGGGAGACGGGCGAACCCCAGTTCGATGGTGATTCCCCTGCGCTTTTCTTCGGCAAGGCGGTCTGGGTCAGTGCCGGTAAGCGCTTCAATCAATGTCGATTTGCCGTGATCGATATGGCCGGCAGTGCCGACGATAAGGGGGCTTTCGCTTTTATGATGTGCCATAAGGGATCTCCAAACTAATGTGAGTGAGCAAGGAAGCCTGCGAGTGCTGTGGCGATTTCTTCGATCTCTTCGTTGTTCATGAGAGTTCGTGCGTCAAAGAGCAGTTTCTCTCGGTTAATGCGAGCTATGACGGGAGTGCGGCGGTTTTGGGCAAGGTAGGCGGCACACTCTTGTGCGTTCCAGCCCAAGGGTTCGATCTCAACCGAATAGGAAGGGATGTCGTACATGGGAAGAGAGCCGCCGCCTGCTCGTGCAATGCTCGTTACGACAGAGATCCTGCACGAGCCTTCGGGGACTGAAGCGGAAACTGCTTTGCGCAGTGATTCCGCCTGCTCTTCTACTGCTTCGACAGGTGCGGTGAGCATATGCAAGGTGGGTATATGCTCGTGTGCCTTCTCGGGGTCAAGGTACAGGCGAAGGGTGGCTTCAAGCGCGGCGATGGTCATTTTGTCAAGGCGTAGAGCACGTGCTAACGGATTCTTCTTCAAGCGATCTATCAGGCATTTGTTGCCGACAATGATGCCTGCTTGTGGGCCGCCGAGCAGTTTGTCTCCTGAGAAGGAAACCAGGTCGCACCCTTCAAGCGCTTCGGTGACCGTGGGTTCCCCGTATCCCTCGAGACCTCGCAAGGGGAGAAGCATACCGGAGCCAAGGTCTTCATACACCAGAAGGTCTTCTTCGCCGGTACCGCTTCTGCGCTCGTTTTCGCGAGCAGCAATTGCTTTCAGCTCTTTTGCCTCAACCGATTCGGTGAAGCCAATAAGGCGATAGTTGGAGGTATGAACCTTTAGCAGCATGGCGGTGTCGGATGTGATGGCACTTTCGTAGTCGGAGGGGTGGGTTTTATTGGTGGTTCCCACTTCAACCATATGTGCGTTGGAGAAGTCCATAATATCGGGAATGCGGAATGAGCCCCCGATTTCGATGAGCTCGCCACGGGAGATGACCGCTTGACGGTTGCGGGCGAATTCGTTGAGCACCATCATCACTGCAGCAGCATTGTTATTGACCGCAATTGCTGCTTCTGCTCCAGTCAGGGTGCAGATCAACTCTTCGCAGTGGGAGTGCCTGCTGCCGCGCTGCATGGTGGTAAGGTCGTATTCCAAAGTGGAGTAGCCCTTTGCTGCGTTTTCGACCGCTGTTACTGCCTGCGGTGCAAGGGCACTTCGCCCCAAGTTGGTATGGAGTATCACGCCTGTGGCGTTGATTACCTGCTTGAGCGAGGGCTCGGCCTGCGCCTGCAGGCGACGGAGCGTTCTGTTTGCTATCTCTTCTTCTGTCGGTGCCGTATTGTCTTCGAGGATCGTAGTGCGGGCTGCTTCAACTTCCTTGCGGATGCAATCGACTACCAGTTCGTGGGGAAAGACTTCCATCGGGATAGACCGAGAAAGCGTGGTGAGCACTTCGTCTACAGCAGGAAGGGCTCGCAGGGCTTTGAGCTGGAGTTCTGTTGGCATAGTTTGCAACCTCTTCTGTGTTTGATCGGTTCAAACCCAAGTGTCGGGAGTGTATTCAAGCGCACATTATAAGAAGCTTCGTATTTAACGGGCTTGCTTTTCCCATTAGTGGACAATTTGAGGCACTGAAGTGAAAAGCTCGCGTGACAATCTCGCGTCAATGGGTATAATCAGCGCGGCAAAAGCATGATGTTCAGCTGTTTTCTGCCTATGAGCTGATCACGATGTGTTTGCCGTCGTTGCCCGATCGGGCATTTGCTGCGCTTGATTCTGCTCCAGGCGCCATCTTTTCTGCATTCCCGCCCGTGTGGTGGGTTTCCTGTTGTGTCGGGCGAACTGCGCCATCCCCCCAGTGCGGCATTAGCGGTTTTGCCCCTTTCCCCCTCAATGAAGGAGACTTGCGTGAATTCTGAGACTAAAGAACGAGTGATTCTCGTTGTATGCGGCGTTGTTGCTGCCGCCGTTGCCATCATGCTCGCATCGAGCGGCAATCCGGGCAACATGGCAATTTGCATCGCTTGCTTTGTTCGTGATACCGCCGGCGCTATGAAGCTGCAGACCAACGAAACGGTGCAGTACCTGCGCCCTGAAATCATTGGAATCATCGTTGGCGCTTGCGTTATGGCTTTTGCAAACAAGGGATTCAAGGCCACAGCTGGTTCTTCCCCCTTTACCCGCTTTGTCCTTGGCTTTGTAATGATGATTGGCTGCCTTATCTTCTTGGGTTGCCCGTTGCGCATGGTTCTGCGTATGGCGGGCGGCGACCTTAACGCCTGGGTTGCCCTGATTGGCTTTGCCGCCGGTATTGGTGTTGGCGTTCTGTTCCTGAAAAAAGGCTTTTCGTTGGGCCGCGCTGAAGCGGTAAAGAAGGCAGAAGGTCTTGCTCTCCCCGTTATCGTTATCGCTGTGTTCGTCTTGAGCATCACCACTACCGTGTTTGCTGTTTCCCAGTCTGGCCCTGGCAGCATGCATGCTCCGGTTGCTCTTTCCATCATCGGCGGTATTGCTTTTGGCGTTATCGCTCAGCGCACGCGCCTTTGTTTCGCTGGAGGCCTGCGTGACACCTTCCTGGTACGCGATGGTTGGGGTTTGGTTGTAATCGGCATCCTGTTTGCTGGCGTGCTCGTTTACAATCTTGCTTCCGGCCATTTCAACCTTAGCTTCGCCGATCAGCCTATCGCTCATACCGATGCTCTCTGGAACATTTTGGGTATGTTTGTTGTGGGCTTCAGCGCTACGCTTTTGGGCGGCTGTCCTCTGCGTCAGATGGTATTGGCTGGCTCTGGTTCCGGCGATTCTGCCGTAACGTTTATCGGACTTCTTGTCGGAGCGGCGTTTGCTCACAACTTCGGCATTGCTTCTAGCCCCAAGGGCGTAACCGAGGCTGGTCAGATTGCCACCGTAGTTTGCATCGTCGTATTGTTCGTCATTGCCGCTGTTAACCTTAAGCGCGCACGTTCATAAAGGAGCTCAATATGGTTACCGTAGACGCTAAGGGTTTGTTTTGCCCCGAACCATTGATGATGACCCAGGATGCCCTGAAGAAGAATCCTGGCGAACAGGTGGTTGTAGAGGTTGATAGCGCAACTCCGCGCGATAATATCCTGCGCCTTGCTCGCCGCAAGAAGCTGAATGCCACTGTTGATGAAAAAGACGGAGTGTTCACCATTGCTATCGGCTAACGTTTCGTAGCTTTGTTTGCCCCGATCAGCGCCTTGTTTCCGAGAAAAGTCTGGTCGGGGCTATTTTATGTAAATGAGAACGGATTAAGATCAAGCGTTTTGCAGCGCATTTGTCGTTCTGGGTGTACCGTAGGCGCTTTTCCGCAAGGGGTTTTTGCCATTGGTGTCGCTGACGTTCTCACCGTTGCCTGGGCGGAACTTACCGCTTTGATCGGTTGGGGTGATGTCTGGTGGAGTAGGGTTGTTTTCATGATTATTGTTGCTTTCCATACCACGGCCGACGCATTCGGGTTTGAGGAAATTGCCAAACGCTGCGGCCTTGAAGGTCGTTTGGGCACTATCCCGCGGAGCATTTCGGCTGGTTGCGGTTTTGCTTGGCTTGTCGAACAGGGTTCGAGGGAAAAGCTTCAGCGGTTCATCGTCCAACAGGGACTCGAATGCGAAGGGATATACGAACAATGAGGATCCTGAATGTTACCGCCCAAAAGCCAGATAGTACGGGCAGCGGTGTGTATCTGGCCGAAATGGTGCGTTGTGAAGTCGCTGCTGGTCATAGTGCCGCAGTTATTTGCGGCACCGCCCCCGATGATCCGCTGCCGTTTCCGGCTGGTGTAAGTGCGTACCCGGTTCACTTCGAAACGGACGAGGTGCCGTTTCCCGTATGCGGTATGTCGGACGAAATGCCCTATCGGGCAACGCGTTATCGCGACATGGACCATCAGATGGTTTCTTGCTTTCGCGCTGCTTTTGCGAAGAGAATCGAGCGGGCTATAGAGGAATTTTGCCCTGATGTGGTGGTATGCCATCACTTATATCTGCTTACTGCTTTGGTGCGAAGTATGGTTTCCGACATCCCGGTGTTTGCTATTTGCCATTCTACCGATCTTCGTCAAATGCGCACGCACTGTCTTGAGCGCGATGTCATTATTGAAGGCATCCGTTCTCTGACGGGTGTTTTTGCCCTCCACGGTGAACAGCGTGGCGAGATCATCGATCTGTATGGATGCGAGCCTTATAACGTTCAGGTGCTGGGTACCGGGTACAACTCCTCAGTGTTTAAGGCTTCATCCCCGCATTCGCAGGAGGAAGGTGAGCTATCGCTTCTGTACGTTGGCAAGATTTGGGAAAAGAAGGGCGTTGGGTGTTTGCTTGATGCCGTTGACCAAGTTCAGGTCCCTGGGAAACAGCTAAGTCTCTGTTTAGTGGGTGGACACAATGATGCTGCCGAATATCAACGCTTTACCCAGCGAGCGGCTGCCTGCACTGCTGCTGTTGAATTTGCTGGCCGCCTTGAAACGCATGAATTGGTGCGCGCCTATCAGAATGCCGACATCTTCGTGCTCCCGTCTTTTTTTGAAGGGTTGCCCCTGGTTGTTGTCGAGGCGCTGGCCTGTGGCTGCCGTGTTGTGGTGAGCGATCTGCCCGGTATTCGTCCGTGGCTTGAAGGCCATGTCCCTGATGCGCCTGTGGTGTTCGTACGTCCGCCTCGTATGCGCACGGCAGACGACCCTTGTCCCGAAGAGCTGGGTCCTTTCTCTGAGCGTATTGCTTGCGCTATTGATGAAGCGGCGCATTTGGCTCCATTTGAGGGCGATATGCATTCGCTTACGTGGGAAGGTCTTACGGCTCGTTTTATTTCCTTCGTTCGCCCATTCTGTAAGGGGTGATCTTCATGATCTATTTCGACAACGCCGCCACTACACTTATGAAGCCGCCCGGGGTTGCTGATGCTGTAGTGCGCGGTATCTCGTCTTTTGGTGGCGTGGGGCGTGGGGTGCATCCAGCATCCCTTGAAGCGGGTAGGGCTGTGTTTGAGGCTCGTCGCAGTGTGGCGCGTTTGCTTGGCGCGCCTTCGCCCTCATGTGTCTCGTTTGCCCTCAATGCCACAATGGCATTGAACATTGCCCTTCAAGGCTTGGCGACTCCTGGCTGTACGCTCGTCACCACAGCGGCTTCGCACAATTCTGTGTTGCGTCCCTTGAACCGTCTTCGCGATGAATCAGGGTGTGTGGTAAAGGCTGCTTCGATTAAACCCGATGGCAGCCTCGACTTCGACGAATACGAGCGCATGCTTTCGGAAGGTGGCGTTCGTTATGTTGCCGCAACCCATGCATCGAACCTTACAGGCGATGTGTACGATGTTGCTCGTATGGCTCAGATTGCCCATAAGCATGGTGCCCTGTTTATCCTTGATGCCGCTCAAACCGCTGGAGCTCTTCCTCTGTCCCAAGAAGAACTCGGCGCCGATGTGGTGTGCTTCACGGGGCACAAGAGCCTGTTTGGCCCGCAGGGCACGGGAGGCCTTTGTATAGTGCCCGACCTCGATATAGCACCTTTGGTGGAAGGTGGGTCGGGAACCCATACATTCGATGAGCGCCATCCGCGGTTCATGCCGGAAGCGCTTGAGGCAGGTACGGTAAACGCCCATGGATTGGCTGGCTTGGCGGCTGGCGTACGTTATATTGAAGAAACGGGCGTTGACGCAATCCATGAAAAAGTATCTCGTATAACGTCCCAGTTCGAGGAGGGCGCTTGTGATATTGGGGGCGTTTCTGTTCTGGGCGGTCATGGAGGCATCGATCGAAGCGGGGTTGTTGCCATCGATGTCGAGGGTGTCGACTCTTCTTTGTTGGGCGATGCCCTAGCACGTGATTGGGGCATTTGCACCCGTGCTGGTGCTCACTGCGCGCCTTTGATGCACAGGGCGCTGGGCACCGAACAGCGCGGGGCGGTGCGATTCAGCTTCTCGTGCTTCAATACCGAAGAGGAGGTAGCCAAGGGCATCGTAGCGCTAAAAGAAAGCGTGAACGCACTCAGGTAATCAATGGCGCTGTATCTATGGCGCCTTGCAGGAAAGGAAACGCATATGAAGGAAGTTGACGCACGTGGGCTGCAGTGCCCCAAGCCTCTGATGATGGCGAAGAAGGAACTTGATGGTGGCTGCGATTCGTTGTTGGTGAAGGTCAGCAACGAAGCCGCCGTCTCGAATCTTCAGCATCTGGCGGGTCGTATGGCACGTCCTGTTTCGGTTGAGCAGGAAGATGATTTCTGGAATGTTCGGATCGGCGGTACTGATGGGGAAGAGGCCAACGCTCAGGCTGCTTCTTGCGAATGCGCCGAGCTGGAGCCTTATGCCGTATTTGTTGGTAAGGATTATGTGGGCGATGGTGACGAAACCTTGGGCAAGAGCTTGATGAAAATGGCGCTGTATACCCTTTCGGAATCGGGCAATCCTCCCGCGCATTTGCTGTTCATGAACAGCGGCGTAAAGCTGGTTGCCGGCGGCGAGCAGGCGATTATCGACAGTGTTAGCTCCCTTATCGCCCAAGGCACAGAAGTCCTGGTATGTGGAACCTGCCTCGATTTCTACGGGCTGAAAGAACAGCTTGCTGTGGGCGAGGTTTCCAACATGTATGACATTTTGGGACGCATGCAGGAATCTTCAAAAACCATCACCTTGTAATCATGGCAGAATATCTGGTTTCCTTTGATTCAACCCATGCGGCGCTTTCGTTCGAGGCGGCGTTTGGGCCCGAGGGCTCATTAGTACCTGTGCCACCCAAGGTGCGTGCGGGCTGCGGAATGGGACTGTTGTTTCGCTGTTCTGATGACAGCAAGGCGGTAGGGCAGGCGCGCAACGTAGCTTGTGAACTGGGTGTTGAAGATCAGATCGATGGCTTGTTCGCAAAGGAGTTGGGCACTTATCGCTCCGTTCCTTTGGTTGGATAGAGCAGGGCTTTGTTTGCGGGTTTGGACCTTGATAGCACGGTGAGCAACGAAGCATCTGGAGGGTTTGCTCGATAGCGATCGATCGTTGCAGCGGCTCTCGGTCCATATCCCGTTTTTCACCTCGATAGCAAAGTGGGCCGAAAGAACACTCTTCCGGCCTACTTTTTAATGGCGTCTATAACATCATTCGTTCGTTGCCCTTTTGTCAGCTCCCATTCCGCAAGGGATAGTTTTCAGGCACGGGCAGCAACGGTACGGGCTTCGTTAGTGATTGCGACGTCTTGCAGCTGCGGCGCCTGCTGCTGCAGCAGTGCCGGCAAATCCCAGGGCGGCAACTGCCACTGCGGTATTGTCGCTGGTGATAGGTGGGGCTTTCTTGTCATACTTGGCGGGTTTATCGGATTTGATCGCCGCTTGGGTCAATTTGTTGGCGTCGTCAATGGCGGCGTTGCTGCCGGGCTGCGGCGTGGGATCGGATGTGAGTTCAGCCGCTTCGGGTGTAAAGGTTAAGTCGGTGTTGAGCCACAGTGTATGGATCCAGCCACTCTCAGGATCGACCACGCTTAGCTCGCTCGCCTGGTAGCCACACTCCACGCCATTGATCATCAGCTTGGTGTCGGGTGTGAAGTAGAAGCCACGCGCCGGCTTAAAGTACAGGCCATAGCGATAGGTCACACCAGGCTTAAAGGCATCGATGTGGTTGGTGATGTTCTGGTCCCAGAACTCAACGGAATTCACCTCGCCGCCGTCACTACCCGTCCAAAACTCACACTGAAGGATAGAGTTCGAATCCGTCGGAGTGCCCGACGTAAAGACTGGCCTATCGCCCGCCTTAAAGGTGGTCGTGGCACCGCTGATCTCGATAACGTCGATAGCTTGCCATTCGTCAATTGGCTGCTCGCACAGCATATTGGCCGCATTAGGCGCGAACACGCCGTTAATGGTCTTGATGGTATTGCTCGCCCATTGGCCGTTAACGTTCACGTTATAGACGTCGGCAAGGGTGTTATCGTCCTTGAGCTTTAGCTCGACGGAATACATATAGAACTTGCCCTCTTCGAAGTGGTCAATCTTCTTCATGCCCGGCGTGTACTTTGCGGGGTCGGAATACCAGAAGGCAACGGGTACCGACTCCCCGGATTCCATATCGA
>OLRE01000200.1_pt1 | contig 72445 bp, 98 predicted proteins | sample 1672461 | NCBI WGS metagenome assembly OLRE01 (sample SAMEA3136688, study PRJEB25190) | human gut metagenome | biome: human gut; feature: human-associated habitat; material: faeces | place: Austria | collected 2013
GCAAATGAAAAGCGCCCATACAAATCATTTTATATGATTTGATGGGCTTTTTTTATATTTTTCTTTGTGTTTTTAAATCATATAGGGCAATACCTAAACAGAAGATTTCAGAGACTGTACAACTGATCCAAATTCCATTTTCCTTTAATAATGTAGTACAAACAAATAGAGATAATAAGACAAAGAGAATGCCACGAGAAATCGAAAGCACAAAGGCTTTTCTTGGCTCTTCTAAAGCAACCATGTAGCCGCTTGTGATCACGACATGTCCCATAATCAAGAAGACAAAGCTAAATTGATGTAGCGCTATAATGGTATTAAAGTAATTTTCTGTATTTAATGGAATAAAAGCAGCCGTGATATTTGGTGCAAACACTTCTACAATTAAGAATAATATAACTCCAGCACAAGAGACTAAAACACGTGCATATTTATGAAAAGTTGAAACGGCATTTTTATCGCTTCGACCATAATAATAGCTAACTAAAGGCTGAGTTCCTTGACTGGTTCCAACCATCACCATCAATACTAAGTTATAGATATACATCAATACAGTAAAAGTAACAAGTCCATCCGTACCAAGTAATTGGTTGATCCGATAATTAAATACTGTAATCATAATGCCTGGAGAGATTTCAGAAATACAATCGGGGAGGCCTAAAGATAAAATTCTAGAATATTCATGCCAAGGATAGTTTGCCTTCACAAAATGGAAATGCGATTTGTGGCTAAACGAAAAATGATAAAAGAAGAAGCAGAAAGTCACAAGTTGAGATAAACCTGTAGCTAAGGCAGCACCACCAATTCCCATGTTAAAAGTTCCCATAAATAAAGGGTCAAGAATTAAGTTTGTGCCAGCTCCTAGACAAATACCCATTATGGATTTTTGGGGGAAGCCATCGGCCTTTAAAAGGACTTCGAAACAATAAGATACAATATAAAAGAAGGAGAAGCAGGATAATACTTTGATGTATGTATCTGTATAAAAAAACACATCTTCATTGGCACCTAAAAATTCTGTAATGTGATGTGAGTTTATAAAAGATAAAATCGCAATACATAAAGCTACACATGAAATTGTGATGGTATTCATTGTGAATACTTCATGCATTTTTCTTTCTTCATTCGCACCTCGATAAATGGACATCACTGTACTCGATCCAATCGCAAATAAGACTCCAATGGAGAAAATGGTTGTGACATATGGACTTGCCACGTTTATGGAAGCTAATGCCGTATCGCCTTCATAGTGAGCAACGAATATACCGTCAACTAAGGTGTATAGATTAAAGATAACCATCGAACATATGGATGGTATGACAAATTTAAGATATTGTTTCAACATAAAATCACCAATTTAAGTGTAAACCTTGGTATAATACTAAGGTCAAGGATGGCAATATGAAAAAGTATTATAAAATCAATGAAATCGCAAAATTATACAATATTAAAACAGACTCTTTAAGATACTATGAAGAAGTAGGTTTAATTTGTCCAATGCGCTCTAAATCAAATTATCGATTATACACACTGAATGATATCTATATTTTAAACATTATTCGAGATTGTTTAAAATTAGGGTATGATACACATCAAATCAAAGAATACTTAGATAATCGTAGTGTGAATAATACAATTGTGTTTTTAAAAGAGGAAGAGAAGTTGATTCAAAGACAGATTCAAGAATTGAACACGAAACTACTTTCGATTCAAACTCGAATCATAGATTTAGATCGTACGCAGAATATGGAATTTGATACATGTAAGATTGAAGTATATCCCAAAAGATATTGTCGGTATTTAAAAGAAAAAATTGATCAAGATGAAAAGATTGACTTTCTATTGACGAAACTAAGTGAATCGATGGAAGAAGATATTTCTGTATTAGGAAATATGGATTCAGGCAGTGTTGTTGAATATAAAAATAATGAGTATGTGTATACAAGTGTATTTATTTTAACTCAAGAAGAAAAACATGACTTTATTCTAGATGAAGGTATGTATTGTACATATACGTATTCAGGCCAATATGATCGAACGAATCAATTGTTTAATAAAATGAAAGATTGGATTAAAGAACACAATTATGCAGTTGATGGGCCATTCTTAGAATTTTTATTGATTGATATTCATGAAACAAAAAAAGTGGAGGAGTATATTACCTCCATCCACATTAAGGTTAAACCAAGATGATAAATCCAGATTCAATAGGTTTATATTCTTCGATATCCATTGAATCGTAGTATAGATCTCCATTTGCATCTAATACTAAAATTCGATGATTTTCACAAATAGTTGGTAAGACTTCTAAAGTGTTGTTGATTTTGTAGACTTTATTTTCTTTTTCAAACAATTGAGAATTATATGGTTCGATATCATCTTCACAAATATAGGTGTAGCTTGCACAATATAATTTACCATCTTCAAAATAAGGCTCAATACGATCTCTAGAACCGTTACAAGGCGTATTTAAATAGCTTTGGGCATGTGTATCATCGATTACTTCAATTGGAAATTCAGATACGACTGGTTCAGATTTATTGCCATGTACAATCAATGATAGTGTATCCTCAGTCATATTGAATTCAACACTGCACAACATTTGGCTTGTGACAATATCATAATAAGTTGTATCACACACAATATATTTCTTATTTAATCTGGATTTCCAGACTGAGTTGAGTTCTTGTTTTTTGGCTTTTTGTGCAAACGCGACCGTACGATTTCTTGTTGTCTTTAAAAGATAATCTCCTTCAAAGAAGATTTGACTTCCTTTTTCATTGGTCCATTTGCCATCTGCATAATTTAATAAATCACTCATGATCCAGCCTTTTTCCGTTTTATCTTGCACAACCATACTTGATTTGATGGTTGTGATTTTTTGTAAACCAAAGGCATGGGCATAAATTCCTGAATAATCTGGATATGTATTTGGTTCTAAATACGTATTGAATAAGCGCATTAAAGTTGTAGGAACATCGAGTCCACAATCATGGGTTTCACTAAGTGCTAATACGGCATTGTATTTAGGAATAATGATCAGCCTTGAACTAAAGAACATACTGTTTCCACCTTTTGCCAAAACTCCATCACCAAAATCATAGTCTGGATCATGGTGTCTGACTAGATCCCAGCCTAAGCCAAAATCAATGGCGCCTAGATCCGATTCTAGAAAAGTAGTGCCCCAGGATTTAGCCATTAAAGCTTTTGATTTTTCACTAATAATAGAATTAGGCTCTAGAAATATTTGTCCAAATTTACATAAATCAATCATAGAAGTGGTGATTCCACCGGCTCCTTGAATTGGAAAGTATTCTTTTGGTTTCTTACCTTCAGAAACTAAAGGATAATCTGAATCGATTGTATAAGTTGTGTTGGTGCTTTTTGCGCCAATCTTTTCTGTAATATATTTCTTTAAGACATCTTCATAAGGCATATTACGAACTTTCGAAACGACCATTTCAGCGAGTGTAAAACCATCATTACAATATGTACTGTAAGTTCCTGGATCTGCCTTTAGAGTACTATTTGATAAATAGTTTAATACTTCGCTATAATAGTCAAACTTAGAAGTTGTACTCACACTAAAATGTTTCCATTGTGTCCCTGGAAGTCCACTCGAATGATCTAGGCACATGCGTACTGTAATATCTTTATATCTTTCATCTTTCATTGTAAATTCAGGAAGAATATCTGCAACTTTATCTTCGAGTTGAATTAATCCTTCATCCACTAACTGCATAACACATACGGTACAATAGATTTTAGATATCGAACATACATTAAATGTACAATCCGTTGTGATGGGTTGATTGTTGATTTTGTCGATGACACCAATCGCATCGGCACATACAATTTTTCCATTTTGCATGAAGGCATAGCTACAAGCCGTATAGTCTGGCTTTACCATAGCTTTTAATAATTGAGTAACTTGATTTTCCATATGATTTCTCCTTTTTTAAATGAAAACGAGAAGATAATAAACCTTCTCGCTACTCTGCAACGGCATCAATTAAAATGCTGTGATAGGCATTCACAATATCATCAACCGTTTCATCAATATTCGCATTGTTGACAGCTACATAAGTAGCGTATTTTTGGTACAATGGGTATCTTTCTTTATGCATTTGTTGAAGGGCTTGTTTAGAATTTGATAAAGGTCTATTTGGATCGGAACTAATTAATTTATCGATATCACGATCAATGAAGATCGTAATTCCATTTAAACGTAAAAAGTCCATATTGACTTTATGTTTAACGACACCACCACCTGTCGCAATGATTTTATTGTTCATCTTACTAGCCTCAATCGCAACTTCTGTTTCAATCGCTCTAAATCCAGTTTCTCCAGATTCTTGGAAGATTTCTGGAATGCTTTTGCCGGCTTTGGCAATAATCATATCGTCTAAGTCGAAAAATTCTTTTCCAAGCTTTTCTTCAAGCATTTTACCAATTGTTGTTTTACCAGCACTTGGCATACCAATTAATACGATGTTACAACGATCTTTCAACATTTCTTTTTTGATTTCATCAATGATTGAATCATCAAAAGACATATTTTCAAAAATTTCAAATGCATATTTTGCCTGCGCAATCAACATCTCCAAACCAATCACACGCTTGATGTCTGCTTCTTGAGCTTCAAAACATAAACGTGTAAGAATTGGGTTGTATACAACATCTAATACACATTCTAATTTATGGAACCAGCTTACATCAATTGGTGCATTCACAATATTTGGAAACATTCCAACAGGACTTGTATTGACGACAATATCTGCATCTAAATGGGATGTATACATTTCATCATAGCTAATGGCACCACGATTTGCACTTCTCGAAACAATCACAATGTCTTTTACGTTTTCATGTTTACAAACGGCTTTAACAGCAGCACATGCACCACCGTTACCAATAATCAAGACTTTTTTTCCTTCCATATGTACGTTGTGGGCTTTAACCATATATAAGAATCCGCCAAAGTCTGTATTGTACCCTTTTAATTTGCCATCTACATTGATGATTGTATTGACGGCACCAATAGCTTTAGCACTCTCATCCATTTCATCTAAGTAAGGAATGACATCCTTTTTATATGGAATAGTAACGTTGATTCCTTTGAAATCTTTCTTTTCCATAAATTCTTTGAATTCTTCTTTATCTAATTCCACCAATTGGTAGTCATAATCTTTTACGTTCTCAATCTCTGCAATTCTTGTCTGAATTTGTTTGGAGAAACTATGCCCCAAGTGCTCACCTATCAATCCGTATTTCATATCATTTCCTCTTTTTCTAGAACAGCACTTTAAATGTTAAAAAAAGCATTTCGAAGAAGAAATGCCTTTTGAATGCCCTGAAACTTAAAATAACCATCGTATACATATGGCTTTTCTCGGGGCTATTTAAAGTAAAAGTAATAATGTCTTGAAGTGTTCATACGCATAGAATACACCATTTCTTTGTAAGTGGCAACTCTAAAATGAAAATAAATGTAAAAAGTGGAAAGCTGTTTCAAAAAAAGATGTGATACAATTTATCCGAAAGGAGCTAATTATGAATATTGGATTTATGGCATGTATTGTTCTCGGGGTTTTGTTTCTTATTGTGGGGATTCTTTTCTCTTTATTAAAGGAAAAAGGAGCTAAGTATGTTTCTGGTTTTAGTACACTAAATCATCCAAAAAACTATGATAAGGCATCTATTTCTTTGGATATGCGAAATCGATGTTTTACATATGCATTGATTCTATTCCTGGGAGCTATTCTTTCCTATTTCATATCCACTCTTATCGCTATACCAACCTATGTTCTATGGGGTATTCTTTTCTTTAAGTCTGTACATTTGGATGCAGAAAAGGCATTCGAAAAGTATTTGATTAAGTAAATTAACGCAAAAACATTACTTTTAACGATACTAAAGTTAAAATGAAAATAATAGAGTTAAAAAGGAATGGTGATAACATGAAAACGGATATATTTGGAATGATGTTTTTCAAAATGAGCAAAAAACACACAAAACGAATTCTGGGATATGAAGCAATACATCCACTCTGGCACTTCTTTGATTTAAAAGCCTATATGATCATGGCTTGCATGATGGGTGGAGGAATTGGATTTAGAGCAGCTGGAATCTTTCCGGATATCTTTATTGCCTTCTTTTATTCAGGACTTGGTTGTGCATTAGCTTAAGCTGGCATTGCTTTCTTAAGAAACTATATTCAATATGAAAACTAAAAGAAAAGACCGACTTGATCTCTTCTTTTAATCAATATTGGAGTTTTGGACAATAAAATTACAGAATGAATGCGCAGCAGGAAGCATATATCTGTTTTTGATGTTTGCCATATAAATGATACGTTTCTTTTGTGGGTTGTTTATCTTTAATTTCTTTAAATGAAAATGGACAGAAGTCGTAGAGCTATGAATCCAGGCAACTATAATGAGGATGGAACTATCAAAAAAGGAAAGAAGAAGTGGATTTTATCCAATCTATGTGCTAAATGTAGTGCTTGACTGTAGAGTTCACTGCTTCAACAGAAAGATAGGAATCCAAAGTTTGAAAATAATGTATGATTGCTGCATAATGTTGTCAGCAAAGAACCCTCACTGCTTGTGGTGAGGAGTAGTCAGTTGATGCGTATACAAAAAATATGAATAAAGGAGAATAAAAAATGAATACAGTAACAATGAAAAATGTTGAATTTGGTGCAGGCGTACCAAAGATTTGTGTTCCTATTTGTGGAAAGAGTAAAGAAGATGTTTTAGAACAAGCGAAAATCATTCTTGATACACCAGCTGATATTATTGAATGGCGTATGGATTGGTTTGAAGGAGTTGAAAATACTGCATCTGTAGTAGAAATGGCTAAAGAATTACGTGAAGTATTTAAAGAAACTCCAGTCTTAGCGACTTTCCGTTCTAAAAAAGAAGGTGGAGAATTAGAAGTATCTACTGAATATTATGTGGAATTAAACTGTGCAGTTGCCAAAAGCGGTTATGTAGATGCAGTAGATGTTGAATTATATACAGGAGATAAGGAAGTTGAAACGATTGTAACGACAGCTCATGAAAATGGAGTAAAAGTAATCATGTCGAACCATGACTTCTTCAAAACACCATCTAAAGAAGAAATCATTTCTCGCTTATGCGCTATGCAAGAAAAAGGTGCAGACATTCCTAAGATTGCAGTTATGCCTCAATCAAAAAAGGATGTATTGACATTATTATCAGCTACAAATGAAATGGCTGAAGAACATGCCAATCGTCCAATCATCACTATGTCTATGGCAGCTACGGGAGTAATTTCTCGTTTAGCTGGTGAAGTATTTGGTTCTTGTTTGACATTTGGTGCTGCTAAAAAGGCGAGTGCTCCAGGTCAAATGGGTGTCAATGATCTTAAGACAGTTCTAGAAACTTTACATAAAAGTTTATAATTTTTAAAGGTGGGTCATTCCCATCTTTTTCTTTATTGACAATAGATATCAAAATGATATCATAAGAGTATCAGGAGGTTCTTATATGACAGAAAAAGTTTTAAGCAATAAAAAGAATGGCATGGCCATGATGATAATATGGATTGTTTTATATCTTGTAGCTTTATTGATGACAATACTTGGGGCAGCATTAATTTGGCCTTTATTTATTATTGGTGTTGTATGGCTATGCATTGGTTGGATTCCATTTCTTGGTTTAAAAGTATTAAAGCCACAAGAAGCCTTGGTTTTGACATTATTTGGTAAATATGTAGGTACTTTAAAGGATGCTGGATTTTATTTTGTCAATCCTTTTTGTCAGGCTGTCAATCCTGCCGCAAAGACAAAACTAAATCAAAGTGGAGATGTGGATGATGGTTCTAAGAAGAGTATTTTTCAAGCGCAAAATAATGGAACAGTAGAAATGGCTTCTAAAAAAGTATCTTTGAAAATCATGACTTTAAACAACAATCGTCAAAAAATCAATGATTGTTTGGGAAATCCTGTTGAGATTGGAATTGCCGTGATGTGGCGTGTTACAGATACCGCAAAAGCTGTATTTAATGTAGATAACTATAAGGAATATCTTTCTTTACAATGTGATAGTGCATTAAGAAATATTGTTCGTATTTATCCTTATGATGTCGCTGAAAATGTAGATACAACAGGTGATGGTATTGCCGATGAAGGAAGTCTTAGAGGTTCTAGTGAAGTAGTAGCTTCTAGAATTCGTGATGAAATTCAAAGTAAGGTGAAAGATGCAGGTCTTGAAATTATTGAGGCAAGAATTACATATTTGGCATATGCACCAGAAATTGCAGCCGTTATGCTTCAAAGACAACAGGCAAGTGCGATTATTGATGCACGTAAGATGATTGTGGATGGAGCTGTTGGTATGGTTGAAATGGCATTGGATCGTTTAAATGAAAATGGGGTTGTAGAATTGGATGAAGAAAGGAAAGCGGCTATGGTTTCTAACTTGTTAGTCGTACTTTGTGGAAACCATGATGCGCAGCCAGTTGTAAATTCTGGCAGTTTGTATTAATGGAAAAGAAACAGATTCCTTTGCGTCTTTCAAAAAAATTGTATGATCAAATCGCTTCATGGGCAGAAGATGATTTTCGCAGTGTCAATGGACAAATTGAATACTTGTTGACAGAGTGTGTGAAACAAAGAAAAAAGAATGGCAAATACGTCAGTGATACGATGGATGAGCCTATTGAATTGGATATTAAGTAAGAGAGTGTAGAAATACATTCTTTTATTTTTGGAAAAAATAAAAGCTTTTAAAGGTTAAAGCTGAAAAACTTGGTATCTTAAGCTACTTTTAAAGGTTAAATTTTGAAGACTTGGTTAATTGAATAGTCATTTTGTCTAAGTTGTACATTGTAATGTATATGTAAAAAACATAAAATACTCTAAAAATAGGAGGTAAATTTATTTATGTATACAAACAATTATTCAAACTCAGTAAGTACAAATTCATTATATAAAGTATACAGTTGGATGATGGTAGGACTTGGAATTACGGCAATCACTTCGGCTTTGTTGTATGCTTCTGGCATATTCATGCTTATTATTCAGATTCCCATGATTTCACTATTATTATTCATAGTACAGATTTCGTTAACGATTTCAATGGGACGTCAATTATCACGTAATACACCCACTTCTACGATGAAGACGATGTTTATTGTGTATTCACTTACAATGGGAATCAATATGACATCATTGGCTTATGTATATAGTGCTGGACAGATTGCAGCTGCCTTTGGCATTAGCGCTATCTACTTTGCATGTTTAGCTATTATTGGAAAGACGACTAAAATGGATCTTAGTAAAGTGGGAAACATTTGTTTGATTGGTTTGATTGCGATGATCTTTAGTCAATTTTTCTTCATGCTATTTAGAGTTAGTATGGATGTACGCTTATGGAGCGTGATTGGCCTATTATTATTTACCGGACTTACAGCTTGGGACATACAAAAAATGAATTATATGTTGAATGGGTATGAAGATGAAAAGATATCGATTTATATGGCGTTACAGCTTTATTTAGATTTCTTGAATATCTTCTTATACATTTTACGATTATTAGGACGTAGAGATGATTAATTCATCTCTATTTTTTTATGGTTGACAATGTAAACTAATATTGTATACTTTAATAGTTCACTAAATGAACTAAAGGAGTATGTATGAAAGTATTAAAGAAAATAGGAATTACTATATTATGTTTATTATTGATTTGTGGAATAGGAATCGTTTGTCTGTTTCACAATGAATATAGCTCATTAAAATCATTAAAAAAAATCGATGCTTATCCAATGTATACAATGGATTATAGTGCGGATTATGGATTGGATGAGTTTTTAGAAAAAGGTGCAAGCAATGATAAAGAGCTTGTTGAATTTGTGGTGAATCATGTAATGAAGGGGTTACCATTAAGTATTAAGATTCCAGATTTAGGTTGTTCTACATTTATTGCGCAAAATAAAGATTCAGGATATCTGTTTGGACGCAACTTTGATATGGATTATTCGCCAAGTGTATTAGTGAAGACGAAACCTAAAAATGGTTATGCCTCTGTATCTATGGTGAATTTAGGCTTTGTAGGATATAATGAAAAATATTTACCTGATACATTAAAGGATTCATTAGTGACTTTGGCAGCACCTTATGCACCATTAGATGGAATGAATGAAAAAGGATTAGCGGTTGGTGTATTGTTGATTGATACAAAACCAACAAATCAGAATACAAAAAAGGTGGATATCACAACAACAACAGCCATTCGAATGATGTTAGATAAGGCAAAAAATGTGGATGAAGCGTTAGAATTATTATCTTCTTATGACATGCATTCAAGTGCGAATAGTTGTTATCACTTCCAAATTTGTGATGCTTCTGGAAAGAGTGTTGTCGTAGAATATGTGGATAATGAAATGAAGGTTGTATATCCGGATAAGAATTACCAGTGTGCTACAAATTTCTTATTGACGCAACCAGATGCAGAATTTAATTTTGGCCAAGACCGCTACCAAATTATTGATGAAAAATTAAGTTCCACAAATGGAAAACTATCCAATCGTGAGGCTATGCAGCTTCTATCTGATTGTTCACAAGATGCACATAAGAATAATCAGGGAAAAATCTCAAAGACACAATGGTCTTGTGTATATGATTTAAAGAATAAAAAGGTAACGGTTTGTGTGAATCAAAATTATGATGCGAAATACACAATTTCTGTGCTAGAATAAAGCTATGAAAAAGAATGAACAAGTATTAGAAGCGTGGCTTCAAATGACAACCGTTATTAATAATGAGAGAATTACTCCAGATCTTCCTTACAATGAGTCGATGATTTGTCGTTATTTATATCAAAATCAAGATATAAATGTAACCGCAACGGATTTATGCAACTATATGCGCATGCAAAAATCGCAGATGAATCGTACGCTTACAAGTATGGAAAAAAAGGAATTGATTACACGTATTCGTAGTGAACAGGATACTCGTAAAATCTATATCACATTAAATGATTCGATGCTTAAAATTTATAAAACTCAACATGAGAAAATATTAAAAATCGTCGATGAGTTATTCGATAAAATTGGTTATGAAAGACAATCAGAAGTGATTAAATTATTTGATTTGATTACACAAACCGCAAAAGAAATGTTGTAAAGATAAGCTGGATTTCCAGCTTTTTTCTTTTGTTTCATCAAGAGGTCTTTTTTGGTAGAATATAGGTGGCGTTTGGAGAGGTTTATATGAAAAAAACAAATTATGTAAAAGATGTATTGGCTGTTTTATTAGGAAACTTTATGGTAGCAATATCAGTTGCTTTTTTTGTTTTACCAAATAATACATTAACCGGAGGCGTAGCCGGTGTTGCCGTGGCATTAAAACCATTATTACCATTTGTATCATCCGTATGGCTGATCAACATATTGATGATTGGACTCTACGTTGTTGGCGCAATTTTTTTGGGGAAGGCATTTGCACTGAAATCATTGATTTCAACATTTAGTTATTCATTTTTTGTCTCATTACTAACATATGTGACAACTTTATTTCCCAAAGACACATTTGTCATGCAACCCATGTTGGCAAGTATTTATTGTGGGTTGATTTCGGGAATTGGCTTAGGTCTATGCTTTAGAGTGAACGCAAGTACTGGAGGTATGGATATTCCAGCCTTGTTGATTCATAAGTATACTCATATTTCTTCAGGAAATTCAGTAATGATCATTGATGCTCTAACTGTATTGTTGGGAATGTCTACATATGGTGTAGAACCAGCCTTGATTGGAGTGTTATCTGTATTCACATCTGGTTTTGCGATTGATAAAACAATTTTGATTGGTTCAAGTACGGCAATCAACTGTATGGTTATTTCAGATAAATGGTTTGATATTAAAAATCATGTATTAAACAATATGGAGCGTGGTGTTACAATTTTAGAAGGTAAGGGTGGATATACAAATGAATCCAAACCTGTATTGATGATTGTAATTCCACAAAAAATGTATTCGAATTTAGAACACGAAATCATGCAGTTAGATCCAAGAGCTTTTATTATTGTAAATAGTGTTCATGAAGTCGATGGAGAAGGATTTACTTATGAATTGGAATAATCATGTTATCCCGTCTATCTAAGGACAACTTTCAAGACTATTTCATCGTTGATTCTACTAAAATATATCACTTTGATAATCTTTTTGAGAAACGTGTTTTTAAGGCGTGGCGATATCGAGTCATCACGCAACAAATTCAAGGCTTCATGTAACGATGAAGTCTTTTCTTTTATATCCTTCATCCCTGACATCTTTTTCCTGGCTTCCCTGACTGCTTTTTGAAGTTCATCCTTCTCCTGGATGAGCGTATCACGGCGCTTGACGAACATATCCGGAGTATACATTCCTTCTTCCAGGTACTGACACAGCTGCCCCATCTTCTCATCTGTCTTTTCAAGGCGCTTTGTAAGTGATTCTAAAAGGCTCTGTGTTTCAAACGCATCTTTGTATACATTTGTCTCAATCTGTACTTCAAAGTCCTGTATCTGCTCTTTAAGTGCATTTACAACAAGGTCTATGAAGTCTTCATAAAGAATTGAAGTGTTCGTGCAATATTTCTTCTTCAGACATCCAACACGGTACGGGTGCTCTCTTCCAGTATGGATCTTAAGACCAAGCGAGCCACCACAGACTGAGCATTTTGCGAGTCCGGCAAAGATGAAACGAATCTCCTTTGAAGAAGGAACTCTAGCTTTTCTGCAGGCCTCACTGTTGGCCAGTTCAAAGATCTCATTGCTTATGATAGGCTCATGCTTTCCTGGTACTGTCTCATAATCAGGATTGTACACACGCTTAGTCTTAAGACATCCATCTTCATACACTTTCACAGACTGACTTCGGTTCAGTACGATCTGACCGATATACACAGGATTGCGTAACATCTTACGGATGTTGGCCGGAGTAAAGTGTTTTGCTTTTCTTGGCTTGGCGCCCATAGCCTCAAGCTGTTCACCGATATAATGTGAACCATGGCCCTGGATGAACAGATCATAGGCCATACGGACATACTGAGCTTCTTCCTCGTTGATCACAAGAGAATGCTCCTTGCCGTTCTTGATCTTGGTGTAGCCATAAGGCGCAACAGAACCGATATAGTTTCCCTGCTTGCGTGACAAGACTCTGCCACGGTTCAGGATCTCCTTGGTATATTCCAAATAGTCAGATCCACGTGAAAGCTCCATCTCAAAGAACTTGCGGTCATACTTCTCAGTCAGATCATAAGTCTTGGGTGGCGTCACAACTAAGGTGTTGGTGTACCGGAAGACATGTACGATCGTACCGCAGTCGAGCATGTCACCACGGCTCAGACGTTGGGGTTCGATTACAAGAACTCCTTTGACTGTGCTAGACTCAATCAGTTTCAGAACCTTCTTCATTTTCGGTCTGTCCTCGATGGTTTCACCTGAGACGACCTCACGATAGATGTCTTCCTCCTTGATTCGGTAATGGAAGTTTTTCATGGCATACTCCTGCAACTGGACTTCATGTCTAAAAAGAACCTCCTCCACTGTTTCTTCTGGATTATCCTGTCTGCTTTTTCTAAGATACATGATATATTCGCTCATAATAAATCTGTTTCCATCCTTTCTAAAATATGTTAAAATGAGCACTGTAAAAGGTGATTTTAGCAGGTCATAATTTTACAATGCTGATGCAGTTCTGTTGGCGCAGACTGTATCGATCTATCCTTCACTGTTGGCGCGGTGAAGGATCTTTTTTTTTGTTGTCTTAAATTGACTTTTAGCCCTGTTCAATTAAAATATAAGTAAAGATCAACTTACGAAGGATAAACGCTGGGTCCCAGAATGGGGTAGGTGAGTAATCACTGAGCATTCCTATGTGCCGGGGGGTTGATCTCTTTTTATTTTTAAATTGACAACAGTAAAGCTCTTAAGTAGAATGAAACCTGGGTAGCGGTAGAGAATTCTAAGTGAACCTACCTGCGCAGGAAGATCTCTCATTTCGAGAGGTCTTTTCTGTTTAAAACTAAAAAGGTCTTAGTCACAACCTTATCCCTGATACCGGGGTTCCAACTAAGACCGAGTTAACGTAAAACATCTTAGCAAAACCATCACGGAGTATCAATCATAAGGCTGCAATTAAATTGCCTATATAATAGAAAAAAGCTATCCTTGATAGAATAGCTTTCCCATATCCGCGGTGCCCACATGCGATATGAACATGTGTCACCGAAATTTCGGCGCTAAGGCCATAATTCAATTATATCTTAATTGAAAAGTACTGAATTGTCAAAATTGAGCTATTCTAAGTTTTCAAAAACTTATAAAGTAAAAACCTCCAATCCTATAACAGGAAAGGAGGTCTACTAGTCGCCTCGAAAGCAACCATTTCTTTTCCTATTATATGATTTTATTGTTGAGGTATCAATTGTTTTAATTTATTATTTATATGAGGGTCCAAAACGGTACCCCATCCAAAGAGAACACTGATGTGAAGAACGCCTAGCCAGTGTTCTTTTTTTGTTTTACCGTCGTGAAACTCAGTAACGTTTCGTTATTGAGTTTATCATCGCGTTACCTATGGGGCCCTGAAACGGGGCCCCATGTCTTGCTTTATTTATAGCCTTTTTACCAAGGGGGTCGTGAAACGCGACCCCCTTTATAAGAGGGTGCCTCGTTTCAGGGCTTCATGTCTAATGTGTTTATTTCAATTTATTGTCGAACATCAGATTAAACATATTCAGCATTTTATCTATCTCTTCATCTGTCATGTTTGGGATTGATCTATATAATACTGTGATTGCTTCTTCTTGCTTGCGTGTGAGGCCCTTAAAATCTCTCATTTGATTTCGAATAAGCGTTCGACCGTATAAATAATCCATGTCAACATTATAGAAATCTGCAAAAGTTTCAAGAATTTCAGGGCGTGGTATTCTTTTACCACTTTCATACATGCCTATAGCGCTAGCACTAAGTTTGAGCATATCCGCTAATTGAGTTTGTGACAGATGCTTTTCTTCTCTAAGGTCCTTGAGAACATCTTTCATTTCTTTCATGTAGTCACCTATATCCTTTCGACAATATTGTATCACGTAATGTGAATCTGTAAATCAAAAATTCACGAAATGTGTTGACAAATACCTGCCATGGAATTATAGTATGTGTGTACTCACGAAACGTGAGAGAAAGGAGACCGCCATGGACGCTAAATTAGTCGGTGAAAGAATTAAAAATTTAAGACAAGAAAAAAAGATGTCCCAGCAAGAATTCGCAGACGCCATAAATGTGGCTTGTTCAACTGTATCTATGTATGAAAACGGTGAGCGAATTCCTAGAGACCAAATTAAACTAGCTATTGCGAATTTGTTTGGTGTCACTGTGGACTATCTTTTTTTTGGAGTCGGCACTCACGAAATGTGAGACTAGTATAAAGAAAGGAAACTAAGTAAAATGAATGACCTGCAATTATTTAAATTCGAAAATAAACGAATAAGATCTTTATGCATTGATGGAGAACCCTGGTTTGTTGGTAAAGATGTTGCTAAGACTCTAGGATACTCAAATTTAAATGATGCTCTAACCAGACATGTTGATGAAGATGATAGGGCTGTAACGAAATGTGACACCTCTGGAGGAGCCCAAGAAATGACTATCATCAACGAGTCAGGACTGTACTCACTGATATTATCCAGCAAGCTTCCAAGCGCCAAGGAGTTCAAGCACTGGATCACGAGTGAAGTCCTACCACAGATCCGCAAGACTGGAAAGTATGCTCCAAAGCCTTTATCAAGAGAAGAGCTTCTGGCCAAGGCCGTACTGGAAGCCGATACGATGATCAAGGAGCAGAAAGAGCTTATTGAACAAAAGACAAAGGAACTGGAAGAAACAAATAATAAATTAGAGGAACAGAAACCGAAAGTGATCTTCGCGGAGAGCGTGGTTGCCAGTGACTCGGCCATCCTGGTCAGAGAGCTTGCCCATCTGATCAAGCAGAACGGATTCGCAATCGGTGAGAAGAGACTGTATGCCTGGATGCGTGAAAGAGGATATATCTGCAAAGGATCCTGCGAGCCTACACAGAGAGCCTTGGAGCTTGGTCTGTTTGAGATCATAGTACGTACTGTACAGCGTGGAGACAAGAGCCCTCTTGAAACAAGAACAACGAAGGTGACTGGCAAAGGTCAGGTGTACTTCATCAACAAGTTCTGCAGCGGCCGACAGGATGAAGATATCGAGGATGAGGAGAGCCCGGTGTGAAAGGGGACACTAAGCTGAAGGACTTCAGAAACCGTACAGGCCTGGAACAGAAAGAAATGGCACAGGAGATACATGTTTCACCTTCATACTACTGCAAGGTTGAAACGGGATATCGAAAACCGAGCTATGCATTCCTGCTTAAGTTCAAGGACAGATTTCCAGATGCGAACATCGACGAGTTGTTTTTCAGTAAATAAAAACTGCCAGTTGTTAAGGAACTGACAGCGCACTCTTTGTTTACTTCTTCAACACCCTTAACCTGTTGATACCATCAACTTCAAGCAGTTCGCCTCTGCTATAAAACCCCTATAAGATGGATGGATCGTTGAAACTTCTCAGTAAAGACCATAAAGACACGGTCTCTCCTAGTTTACGACTTTTGTTTGTCGGTTACTGCCTGAGATACGCAGAATGCAGTTCTCAACTATCCCAGAAGAATAGGGAAGGTCAAAAGTTTTTTTCAACTTAATCACCTCCATATTAATACTATCACAATATGGAAATTAACAGAAAGGAAGAAGTTATATGAGAAAAGATGAGTTAGATACCCTGTTAGGCCTGATTTCAAAACTAAAGCCAAATGAATGGGATCAAATTGTACTTTATGTACAAAGAAAGTACTCTTCCAAAAAGGCGAGTGTACCAATGCCAAGTCTGGAAGAGCTGAGAAAATATTCTGTTAGTTATGATTTCCCTGGACTTGTGACGACACTATCTGAACGTGATAAGGACTGATTCTGTAGTCGGTTCCCATATAAAGGATATTCAGATAAGGGAATTCATAAAAGGTATCTGGAGCCCTTCGTGTAAGTGGGGGATAAAGATAAGCATTTTCTTCCCACCAGACAAGAGGACTAACCTGATTCGGCCCCATTTTACATTCGGGATCATCATTTAGGCAAACCCAGTTACCAATTAAACAAGCATATATCTTAGTCATTTGTTACACCTCCTTTCAAAAGGAGATTGTATCACAGGCTAAATCAGAAAAAGTATGCTACGAGCATACAAAGGAGAAAGCTATATGAGAAAAGAAAATGTCATCAAGGGAAGAATTCTGAAGGAAAAGGCACAAATGGTGCGAGTAAATGTGCCTTTAACGATAGACAAAAAAGAACTTGCTAGATCTACTTGTCATTATCAGAAGTCAGCCACAAATGATAGGCTTTCAAAAGCTCTAGAGACGTTCGGTAAGAGATCACGGGGACTTTAGAAAGAAGAATACGAGTAAACTCTTCAAAGCCCTCTGAGTCATTTGTGAATGAAATATTCACTGAAATGTCAGAAAGTTCTTTACGAATCAGCATTGTCATTGTGTCCTGATGCTCATTGAGAATTGTCTCAAAGTCTTTAAAATCTTTATTCATGTCATACACCTCCTTTCAAAAGGAGATTGTATCACAGGCTAAATCAGAAAAAGTATGCTCGTGGCATACAAAGGAGAAAAGAAAATGAATTGGTACAGAGCTTCAAATATTTGCTCAATTATCGCAATACTGATTTCTATTATCAGTATCATCGTTACAACGTATAAGGCACTTCATTAAAAGAAAATGCTATATCTTAAGAAGTGCATATAAATACAGAAACTCTCTGAACGGTATTTGCGGTGCCATTTCCCAGGTTAGAAAGGAAAACCTGTCGCCGCAAGATACTGGATCCTGCGATTTCGTTCGAGTCATATGACGACGCTCTTTCAGTCTGCGCTCTACCTACCTCACATTCAAAGCACCTGAAAGAAAATAGTCAAAAAAAAATATATAATAAACCCCTTTAGCAGAGATCCGGAAGCTTTTAGCAAGGACCTGAAGATACCAACTTTTCGCAAAAGACAAAATGTCCTAGTGAAGTGGCACCACAAATGCCGCTCAGAGATAAGAAAGGAAACATATGTACGAAACAAAAGAAGATTATGAAAGACTGAGAAAACAGTTTATTAAGGAATACGGAATCGATGAAGCAACAGAAGAGTTCTTCCAGGTTCTGTATAAGAAAAGACTGCAATATCATCTGATCATCGCAGTCCTAAGCTCATTAGTACTACTACTGTTAGTACTGAGACTATTAGAGATGTGATACCCGCAACAAGCTGTGGCCACAGTGTTCCATAGAAGAACCGGTTTCTTCTCCAGACACAGTATCTAAAGTAAGTATCCGTCAGTTCATAGAAAGTGGACTTCATGACTTTAGTCTTCGTTGTATCACTGAATTCATAGCGAGCCTCAAGAAAATGTAAGGTAGTAAGCCTTCTTGTAGTTTCTTTACCAAAGTAGGCCTCCGTTACCTGTTTCTTGATCCAGCGCAAACAGAACAGTTTATATCGTTCGTGAATATAAAGATTTATATTTTCAAAATTAGTATGCATAAGTATTCCTCCTGACTTAATTATACAGGAGGTTAGAAAGGAAAATTAAATGCAAGTTTTAACTTTGTTGATGAATTTTTGCACTTTGATTTGTCTGATCATTATTTTAATCACTTTGTCTAGGAACTGAGAATGTTTGTTCTTTTGATAGATGATGAATTCTAGCATAGCACAACACTTCATATTCTAAATCAATTATAGCAAGAATTTTTTAAAGGAGATAAGAAAGGAAATAACATTATGCCAACCGCAAAATCAACATCTAGAGCAAAGGCCGTAAAGAAGGCCGATGCCATTATGGAACAGCAGTGTGAGCTTGCTCCATTCGCAAACAATTCACATGAAACAGAGTATACAAGAATGATGCACAGATACTCTGAACTGGATAAAAGAGAGAAGGCAGTCTCAAGAAAGCAGACAGTTGCTAACTTAGTGCTTTTTGTTGGAGTACTGCTTGTGATCAGTTGCCTTGTAGGCACATGGTTTGTCTGCAGTACGATCCAGTCACTTCAGTTATAGAAAGGAGGTTTGATCCAGATTGAGTGTAACCGTAGTTGCTTCAAATGATCCACAGTTTGAAGAAGTACTAAGAAAGTCAGTCATCGACTTTATCCGTAATGTGGAAAAGGAAAAACTAGAAAAGAAAAAATGATGAATAACGTGGAAGCATCTCGAATCTTACAACCTGAACACTGTGCATACTGGCCAGGTCAAGCCAGTATCCATAATAAACATCGACTAAGTTGCTCTTGTTGTAAATAGCTTCCTATTAAAAATTTATATCACAACGCATGGTGTTCAGGTTGTAGGACTCGAGAAGACATAAAAAAAATGAGTCACCGGGACGAAACGCTGACTCATTGCTAAGATTCGAAATGTCTTTAGCTTCCTACATTATATCACATTAGAAAGGAAAACAGAAAAATGAATGATGATTTAAAAACAAGAATCAAAGAGTTGAAAGAAGAACTCGAACTGCTTGAAAAAGCAACAGATGCAGAGGACAAGACTTTGTTCACAATCACGGCAAAGATAGCCGGTCATAGTGATAAGGGAAGTCACATTGCAATCGGTGCAGACTACAACGATGAACAGATGGCTTTACTTTGTTACCTAGCCGGTATAAAAGTCTCTGAAGCTCATAAGGGTATTGAGAAACTGGTTAGTGGACTCTCAAATGACTTTGTAGAAATGATGCTTGAACACGCTGAGAATGTCAAAAGCACAATCGTAGAGGAGGATGAATAAAAATGTACTATCAGTTAACTATGCAGTTCAATCTGGAAGAGATTGACAATGCCAAGAAGATCCTGGATCTAGCTAAAGAGTTAGATGTGAAAAGAATGGATTCGTTAGGTCCATTACCTGAACCGGAGTCATTTGCCTGGGAAGAGAATAAAAAGACTCCATCTCAAAAGAATAAGATAACTGAGAATGAAATTCCGATGGCCAAAGATTGGGTGCCTCAAGAAGAACCTGTTTATGAGACTGCAAAGGCTGAAGCAGTAAAACCTCAGACAGTAGAACACAGCTTTGAAGAATTACGTGGAGCCTGTGCTGAATTCAAGCAGACACATGGTCTTGAAAAGCTTCTAGCTATCTTTGCTCAGTTTGGACAGAAGAAATTAACAGATATTCCTAAAGAGCGTCATCAGGAATTGTGGGAGGTACTGCATGCCTAGTTTACATGCGGTCCTTTCCGCATCCAGTTCAAACCGGTGGATCCACTGTACACCATCGGCAAGACTGGAAGAGCATGTGACAGAAAAAGCCAGTATCTATTCAGCCGAAGGAACACTGGCTCACTCCAAAGCCGAAGAGAAGCTTCGTAACTATGTAGAAGGCCACCCTCGCAAGAAAGTGAAATGTGAGGACGGTGAAATGGATGAATGTACTACGGCCTATCATGACTATGTTATCGAAGTACTGAACACAGAAAAGAAGACATGTGAGGATGCCAAACTGGATATCGAGGTTCAATTGGATCTGACTCCATGGATTCCTGAGGGGTTCGGTACAAGTGATGCCGTAATCGTCAGCGACAATACACTGCATGTGATCGACTTTAAATATGGAAAAGGAGTGCCTGTATATGCACCTCATAACTCTCAGTTGCTGATCTATGCAGCAGGAGCTCTTCATGAGTATGAAGCCTATTATGCATTCGACAAGGTGAAGATGCATATCTTCCAGCCTCGTCTGGATCATATCAGTACCTATGAGATCTCAACTGTAGACTTGTGTGACTACATGGAGAATGTCATCAAGCCTGCAGCCAAGAAAGCCTGGGATGGCCAGGGAGAACAGGAAGCGGGCAAGTGGTGTCAGTTCTGCAAGGTGAAAGCCAACTGTAAGGAAAGAGCCAAGATGAACGTTGCGATTGCGGAACAGAACAAACTGTATGATGCCATGCTTCTTACAGATGATGAGGTTGCATCCTTGCTTCCTAGACTGAGTGAGATGAAGAAATGGTGTGCCGACATCGAGGAGTTTGCCTTGAACCAGGCTCTGTCAGGTGTTCATTACAAGGGCTACAAAGTCGTTGAAGGAAGAAGCAGTCGAAAGATCGTGGACGCGGATTCCGTGCAAAAACTATTAATGGACGAAGGGTTTAAGGAAGACGAATTTCTTAAGCCAAAGGAGCTGTTATCCATCACAAATTTGGAAAAGCTTGTCGGTAAGAAGAAGTTCACCGAATTGGCCAGTCCATATATCAACAAGCCGGAAGGAAAGCCGACTTTAGTAGAAGAGTCAGACAAGCGTCCTTCGATCGTTAAGACCGGAGTTGAGGACTTCCAGGATGAAGTCCAGTAGACATTAGAAAGAAAGTAGAGGTAATTACAATGTCAACAATTCAAAAAGCAAAAACAGGAGTCGTAAGATTCACATTCTGCCATTTGGCAGAACCATATGCATATGCAGATGGACCAAACAAGAAATACAGTGTGGACATTCTGATCGACAAGTCAGACAAGGCTACATTGAATACGATCAAGGCTAATTACGATGCAGCTAGACAGAAAGGTATCAATGACTATGGCAACTCGTTTGCAACAAAGGCTACACCTTTCATCCGTCCTGTGGGCTCTGATAAAGGACTATTGGTCGACTGTGATCAGGATCCAAGAGTAATGTCAGATGCAAACTACAAGGGAATGTACAAGCTAAGTGCTAAATCAACGACAGCACCGGATGTATGCAAGATCCAGGGCAGCCAGTTGGTGATTATTCCTAAGGAACAGATTGCATCAGAAGTCTATTCAGGATGCTATGGAAAGATCACATTCAACTTCTTCCCATACATCAAAGGAACAGGCGGAATCTCTTGTGGCTTGTCTAATGTATTGAAGACAATGGACGGTGACTACCTTGGCGGTCGTGCTTCTGGTACATCTGATTTTGCAGATGAAGTAGAAGGCACTGATGACAATGGCTGGTTATAAGAATCTTCTTCATATAGACCTGGAAACCTATTCAAGTGTAGATCTTGGAAAAAGCGGAGTATACAAGTATGCAGAGAGTCCTGACTTCAGGATTCTCTTATTTGGATATGCATTCAACGACGAACCAGTAACTGTGATAGACATGGCCAATGGAGGACATCTTCCTATATCGATTTTAAATGCACTCACAGACGAGAACGTTATCAAGGTAGCTCATAATGCCAACTTTGAAAGAGTCTGTCTGACAAGACATTTAAAAGACCTGCAGGTACTGGATAACTGGTACTCGAAGGACTTTGACAAGAAGCTAAGCTACGAAGGTTTTCTTCCACCTGAACAGTGGAAGGATACGATGATCATGGCCGTAGAACATGGTTATCCGGGTTCTCTTGCTTCCTTAGGTCCTGCTTTAGGACTTGATGAGGACAAAGTCAAGCTAGCAACCGGTAAGCGCCTGATCCAGTACTTCTGCTGTCCTTGCAGGCCAACTAAGGCCAATGGCGGAAGAACGGTCAACCTTCCTAAGCATGCACCTGATAAGTGGGAGACCTTCGTCGAGTACAACAAGCGTGATGTTGAGTCTGAGCAGGCTATCTACAATACACTGGATGCCATGGGCGAGATTCCTGACTTCGAGTGGGAGAACTGGTACATGGACCAGCATATCAACGACAGAGGTATCCAGGTAGCCGTTGACCTGATCCAGTCTATATGGAACTACCATGAAGAACTGAGTGAAAGCCTTGCAAGAGAGGCTAAGGAAATCACAAAGCTGGATAACCCACAGAGTGTCATGCAGTTGAAACAGTGGTTGTTTGACACGCAGGGTATCACAGTAAACAGTATTACAAAAGAAGTCGTTAAGGACCTTTTAAAAGAGGATATAAGCGACGATGCAAGAAGAGTTCTTGAGATACGTCAGGAACTTGGAAAGACAAGTGTCAAGAAATATGAGGCCTTCATCCGTTCTGCTTGCAGTGATGGAAGAGTCAGAGGATGCTTCCAGTTCTTCGGAGGCCGTACAGGAAGATGGGCCGGTCGATTGATCCAGCCACAGAACTTCCCCAGAAACTCTTTCGATGATATGGAGACGGCTCGTAATCTGGTAGCTCAGAAGGACTGGCCAACACTGGAAGCTCTTTACAGCTCAATGAACGATGTCTTCTCAACACTGATAAGAACAATGATCATACCTCGTCCTGGAACCGTATTTGCTATTGCCGATTACAGTGCCATCGAAGCACGTGTGATTGCATGGCTTACACGTACAACATGGCGCCAGGATGTCTTCAAAAACGGTGGAGATATTTATTGTGCGTCTGCCAGTCAGATGTTTGGTGTTCCTGTTGAGAAACATGGTGTAAACGGACATTTAAGGCAGAAAGGAAAGATTGCCGAGCTGGCACTTGGATATGGTGGCGGAACGGCAGCACTGGAAGCCTTTGGCGCCAGCAAGATGGGAATTGAGCCGGAACAGCAGCAGGAGATCGTAACAAAATGGAGACAGGCCAGTCCGAATATTCCTAACTTCTGGTATGCCTTAGGACATGCGTTTGAGAAGGCTATCAATGGAGGCTATACACAGCTTGACCGCAACATGGCTGTGTTCAAGTCACATGGCAATGTGTACATCCAGCTTCCTAATGGCAGAAGGATTGCCTATGTTTCGCCGTGTATCGAAGATGGCCAGGTCAAGTTCATGGGCTTGAATCAGACTACACGTCAGTGGTGCTGGATTAACACGTGGGGTGGCAAGCTTACGGAAAATGTAGTTCAGGCCATTGCACGAGACTGTCTATGCGAGACGATGAAAGGCTGTGACCTTATAGGTGTTGACTGTGTCATGCATGTACATGATGAGGTCATATGTGAAGCTAATACCCGCATTGAACAGGAGGCTTTTGAAAAGCTGCTGGAAGTGATGGCCAAACCTATTGGGTGGGCACCGGATCTGATCCTTGTGGGTGATGGATTTACAAGTACCTACTACAAGAAAGATTAATAGTATGAAGAAATATAAAAGAGAAATCATTGTCGGCATCCTTTGGGTACTTGTCTTTAGCTTTCTGATATGGATGCTGAAGCTTGTGTTTGGACTGGATGTCGCAGAAGCACCTAGACTTGGTGCATGACAGGAGAATGATGATGTCAGCTAAAGGGATAGATGCAGAGGACAAACTTTTAAGACAGCTTACTTCTATCGGACTGAACGCAAAGCAGATACACAGTACGTACAGTACTCTGCTTCAGGGGCGCTCGGTAAAATCTATCGAACAAAGACTCTGTTATTTAAATAAACCCGCAGAACAGAGAAGACAGGATGATATGGCCAGTATGGATGATGTAGATCGTCTGATCGAGGCAATAGACAATGCCAGAGACCGCATCTGCAACCGTCTGGACAGTATCGCTCTGTCACTGGCTCATCTGAACCGGACCATGGAAGAACCTGTACAGGATACTGTTTTATCAAAGGAGACCATGCAGGTCTTCCAGGATATCAAAAGAGTCAGTACAGAGACACTAGACTCTGTAAACACAATTAGAAATGATCAGAAGAATATTCTGAACCGAATGAAAGATAAGAACAAGCAGACAGAAAGGAGATAACGCATGAAGATTGCCACATGTAAGAATCGAAGACAGAGACAGTACTACAACCAGGAAATGTCGTGGCAGGCTCTGATGGATAAACTGAGCGTTACGAAAAGAACAAGTGAGACCGTAGCACAGTATGCATCCATGACAAGAGACCAGCAGTCAGAAATCAAGGATGTAGGAGGTTTTGTTGCAGGGGAACTACGAGAAGGGAAACGAAACAATCAGTCAGTTATCTCCAGAAGCTGTATCACACTGGATGCAGACTTTGCACCTGGTAACTTCATTGACCTGATCAATGAGAAAGCAAACTTTAAAGGATGTATTTATTCAACACATAAGCATACATCAGAACATCCTAAATTCAGATGGATCCTTCCTTTATCCAGGAACGTAAATCCGGATGAATATGAATTTTTGGCCAGATGGGTCGCCTCAAGAATCGATATGGATATCTTTGATGATACGACCTATCAGCCGGCTCGTATGATGTTCTGGCCATCGACTTCAAGCGATGGAGACTATGTCTTCAAAGAGATTGACGGCATACTGCTCAATGCGGATATCGTGTTGAAAAATGTAGACGATTGGACAGACATGAGCTTCTGGCCACGTTCGTCAAGAGAAACTGAATTACATAAGAAGATTACAGGCAAGCAGGAGGATCCATTAACGAAGTCCGGATGGATCGGTGCCTTCTGCCGTGCTTACAACATACATGAAGCCATCGCTAAGTTTATTCCGGAGGACTATGTACCTGTGGATAACGATGCGAACCGCTACACCTATGCCAAGGGGTCTACTGCCGGAGGACTTGTTATCTATGAAGACAAGTATGCCTACAGTAACCACAGTACCGATCCAACCGGACAGATGCTATGCAACGCCTACGATCTTGTAAGACTGCATATGTGGCCAGATGCCACAGACAGTGAGTCCAATGGTTTCATGGTTGAAATGATGCAAAAGGATGACCTTACAAGAAAGCAGCTGGCAAAAGACAAGCAGAATGAAATACAGAACGACTTTGCCGATGAGACGCAGGAACAGAGTACAAAGACAGTAGAACCGAGTAAAGACGAAGCAAACTGGCTTGAAAACCTGGATGTCGACAAACATGGAAACTTCAGAATGACTACGGACAACATTGTCAAGATCCTGACGCTTGATCCCAAACTGAAGGACTCCATCGGTGGCAATGATCTGTTTGCTCAAAAGCCGGTCAAGACTGGAAATCTTCCATGGTGGAAGTTCAACCCGACTGACAGGACCTGGAACGATACAGATGATGCTTCGCTTCGCTACTATCTTGAAAAGACCTATCACATCGTGGCCAAGGGCAAGATCGATGATGCTGTAGCCTATGTACAGGAACAGAACAGCTTTCATCCAGTACGTGACTACCTGGACAGTTTGGAGTGGGATGGAGTGCCTAGACTGGATACTCTGTTTATCGACTATCTTGGAACGCATGACAGTGCCTATACAAGAGCCGTAGCCCGTAAGTCGATTACGGCTGCCGTGAACCGTATCTATGTACCTGGATGCAAGATGGACTATATGCCCGTACTTGTAGGTCAGCAGGGTATCGGAAAATCACATATGCTCAGTATCCTTGGTGGTGACTGGTTCTCAGATTCAATCACTACGATTGCTGGAAAAGAAGGATACGAGGCACTGCATGGATCATGGATCGTTGAATGGTCTGAGTTATCTGCAGCTAGAAAAGCAGACATCGAATCCATGAAGCAATTTATAAGCAAAAGGGACGACCGATACAGAAAAGCCTATGCAAGACGAGTTACAGACAACCCAAGGCAGTGTGTTTTCTTTGGTACTACGAATGACACAGAGTTCTTAAGGGACTACACAGGTAACCGTCGTTTCTGGCCCATTGGAACAGATCCAGAGCGTGCAACGAAAGTTGTATTTACGCAGCTTCCTAAAGAACGTGATCAGATCTTTGCCGAAGCAAAGCAGAGATTCAAAGAGCATGAGCCTTTATTCCTGGACGGAGAACTATTGAAAGAAGCTCAGCAGGCTCAGGAAGAATACACGTACAGAAGCGTGCGTGAGGACATGGTTCGTGAGTACCTGGATAGAAAGCTTCCGGCTAACTGGCTGGATATGGAAGTAGGTGCTCGTGTTCAGTGGCTTGAGAATCCAAAGAATGAAGGCATTGAAGAACGTGACTGTGTGAGTCTATTAGAGATATGGTGCGAGGTCTTCAACGATGTAAAAGTAAGATTCTCAAACTCAGATCAAAGAGAACTGAAGGCCATCATGGATCACATTGGCTGGAAACGTACTGGATCCATAAGACAGCGCGGTGCTTCCTATGGAAAACAGAGAGTCTATTTAAGACCGAAGAAGTAACAACAATTTGAAAGGAAAACAAATATGGAGAATAAACTAACAGATTTGAACAATATCCTCTTCGAACAGATCGAGCGTCTAAATGATGACGATCTGCATGGTGAAGCATTAAAGCAGCAGATCAAGAGAAGCCAGGCAATTGAAAGGGTTGCCGGTATGATCATTGCCAACGCCAATACTGTACTAAAAGCAGAGAAGCTGAAAATGGAATATGCAATGGATGACAGAGATCCTAGTCAGGTACCTGAGATGCTAAGAATCGAAGACAGAAAGAAGATAGGATAATGCCTAAGTATTTACTCAGTAAAGAGCAGCATGACTACCTGGTCAGTATCATTGAGGGAAGAAGAGTTAGTGAAGTGACTAAAATGCTAAATGAGCACTTCGGCACTTCCTTTACAGAAAAGCAGATAGACGCCTACAAGCATAATCATAGGTTGAAAAGTGGTATCAACCCAGGACGATGTCTTGGAAGCTGTAGAAAATACACTATGGAACAGATTGAATATTTAAGAGAAATCGCTCCCGGAAGAGGAACCGATGAAATCGCGAGGATGTTCAATGAACGATGGGGTACAAACTATACGCGTCAGCAGATACAGTCCATCAAGAAGAACTACAAGATCGTCTCAAGCTGGGACGCCCGGTTTAAAAAGGGTCATGTTCCAGTTAACAAGGGTACTACAGGCATGTTCAATGTTGGTGGTAATATTGGAAGCTTCAGTAGAGGCCATAGACCAGATAACTGGTGCCCTATTGGAACTGAGACTGAGAGCACGGATGGTTACGTGTATGTAAAGATAGCGGACAAGTACAAAGGAAAGAAAAAGGATAACTGGAAGGCCAAGCACATACTTATTTATGAAAAAGCACATGGGCCTATCCCTGAAGGATATAAATGTGCTTTTCTAGACGGTAATAGAAGAAACTATGACCTAGATAATCTTATTCTCGTCAGTAAGGCCGAAAGTGCTTATATGGCTCGAAACAGGCTGTATACAGATGATAAGGAACTGACGCGTACCGGTGTAGCGCTTGCTAGGCTTGGTACAACGATCGCTAAGAAAGGGAAGAACAAATGAAAGACAAGATGTGGGACTTTCTCGAAAAGGGGCAGAACAATAGCGGAAACCCGGAAGGCCTGGAAAATCTAGTTGATGAACTGATTCACATGACAACACAGAAGACTGCAGGGCAGAACCGCAGTGACAACAAGAAGGATCTTCCGTTTGCCACTGTCGACCTTTTAAGATGGTCTATCGTCTGCGAGGCTACAGCTCTTGTGCTGGATAAGAGATGGCCTGAAATTAAGAAGTTATTTGAAAAGGAGAACAAACAATGAATCCAGAAATTGAATTGCATACAGACTATGAAACTTTTACAGAAGATCATACTGAAATTACGAAACAGTATAAACGTAATCAGTGGCTCTATAGATTTGGTGACATCAAAGTAAGTGTGATCTGTCATATGTATGAAAGAAGGATCATATCCTACGGAGATGGCTTTTCTCCATTTGAGTTAGCACTTATAGGTGCTGATAATGGAATGATCGGTGATCCTATTGGATATCTAACAGAAAAGAAAGTAAATCGAATCCTTCATAAAGTGAATCGTGCTGTAAAGAAGAAACAGGTTATCAATGAGGACTTTGTGGAAAGCTTAGGAGGTTGCTGACATGACGAAGGCTAACGAATACTGCAAGCAGGCAATTGAAATGAACAAGATAGCACAGGGTGACAAAGTAGATATGATCAATCATCCAAAGCATTACTGCAGAGAGGATGCTATAGAATGCCTTGATGAGATGAGGCTTGTATTTGGTGATGATATCGTAGCAGCCTTCTGTCTATGCAATGTATGGAAGTACCGCTACAGAGCCGCCAGCAAGGGTCAGGAAGAAGATCTGAAGAAGTCAGACTTCTATATGCGTAAGTATAAGGAACTTATTAATAAGGGACTATTGCAAGGAGACAAGTCACTGCAGGAACTGAAAGAAGCTGTTTTCTTTGATCTGCACAGACAGGAGATGAGGACAAAGTATGACATTCGAAGAGTTTAAAGAGATCAACAGGAAATACGGGTTACCTAGAAAGTGGATAGATGAATTTGAGAATATTGCAAAAGAAGAATATGAAGAACATGTAAAGCAGCTAGCTGAAGTGATTGAGGATATCTTCAATAATGTTCCTGATGAGGAGGATGGTGTATGAAACAAATTAAAGCAGTGATTAGTTTATTTATCTTAGCTCTATATATTATTGCTATATCAGTGATTATATTGTGCCACGCTAAAGGCATCAAAGATCTTGAAGAGACAATTAAATCGTTTATTTTGGTGATTAGTATCATCAGTATAATTCTTGCAGTTTTTTAAAAAGGAGAAAGAAATGGAAAACGAATTTGCTAGATTAAATGAAAATAATGCTTCAGAAATTGATAAAAAAAATAGAACAGACTTATTTATCTTTACAGGAAGAAATCAAATCTGTTTGTAAAGATAAAGAATTGATGAATCATATGTTTACGGAAATCGACTATGTTGTTTATGCCTCAAAGTTATATGGTGGAAAACGTGTTATGGAAGAACTTAATTATCTCTACAGTGATAAATTGATGAATTAGGTGGCTATGGATAGGAGAAAGAAAATGAATAAATACGAAATTGCACTAGATGAAATTGCTTCAAGATATTTTCTGGTTAGCGATTCTATTCATGGCACTTCACATGAAGAAGATATGAGATACTTTAACACGCTGCACGAAGCCGTATCTAGAGTAACTGCAATGGATGACGGCATAGATCCATATGTTTCGCTGTTGGACTGTAAGAAAAATCGAAATGCTTTTGTTAGATTGAACCGGTGTGAGCCTTATGTTTTCAAAGATTTACGTGAAGGAATGTATGTCTATGATAAAAAGCTTAGACGGATTGTGATGATTGAAGGTATCACAGAAGGTCAGGACATTATATTTACAGTGATATCTAATGAACGTCAATTTGATAAAATCTGTTGCTGTCGATATGAAGACGAAATCTTCTATCCAGTACATGCTTTATATGTATTTGAAGGCGAGATTTTACATACACCAGAGTCTAAACCTGAATATCCAGATTACCTTTGGGATAAATCAAAGAGATAGGAGAATACAAATGAATAAATATCAAAAATTGTTGCAAGTTCTTGAAAAAGAACATCAAGTTACATGCGAAGCAGCGGGGATAGAAGAGACTGCTCGTGCCAAGGTATATTTTCAATTGTTGGGGAATCTTACGGATAAAGAAACACCTAAGAAACCTATTGATATTGAGTTTGGCCCATGCGGCGATTTGATGCTGTGTTGTCCAACTTGCGAGCATGGAGTTGTGCCAATTCCATCATATCGTGGAAACAAATATTACCCTCGTTGTCCATTCTGTGGGCAGAAGTTGAAAGAAGAGGATGAACAGAAATGATGAATATAGAGTATCTAGAAACACAGGCTAAGCTAGAATCGATAAATGCTTGCGCTAAATATTATTATTCACTTGCATACAGTGATGATTCACGTAAAACTTACGACTTGATCAGGGATTACTCAGATGAAAACAAAGATGGTTACGAAACAATCCTTAGTCATATGGCCTGGCACGAAGTGGTAAGTGTTATTAAGGCAATGTACTGCATCATGCAGCATGAATGCTTGGAGGACTAAAAATGTCTGAGAATAGAGCTAATGAGTTAAGTGTTGAATTACGAGAAGTATTCGGTGACAAAATTAAATTAGGCTTTAGTGAAAATACAAAAAGATTAATGACCGGAGTGGGCTTGCTATCACTGGCTGGCGGTGATTACAAACACAGTCATTTAAAAAAGATAGATGACCAGGCGGAGCTTAAACGGCTAATGAAAGAAGAGGAAAAATAACAATGTACTCAGATACAGAATATTTAAATAAATTAGAAATCGTACGGAAGCTGGTTGGAAATTATGAAACGATTGGAGATGCAAGTATTGATTCTGATCGGGTAAAAAATTTAGAAGAGTTATGCATGCTAACCGGAGAACTGGTAGAAATAATTGCTGATGAGGCTTATAAGATCAAGAGGTATGAAGGCTCAGTACAGAGCAGTGGTGATGTTTCAATCAACTGCTTAAAGTACATCAAGGAACAGGTAGATGATGTACTGGATGACCTGGAGGAATATATAAAATGATGGCGCACTAGTTATTTGAAAAACTTGGATACCTAAGAGAACTCGACGATGATTACATTGTGTATGTTGAAAAAGGTAATCCATGGAATTACTTTAAATTCGTAGGTAAATGTGTAATGTTCCCAAGTCAAAACGGGCTAAGTTATTCAACAATTAGTCCTGGATTTGCAAAAGCAATTTACATGCAGATGAAGGAGCTAGGTTGGTTATGATGAAAGCTAAAGAGATGTTTGAAAAGCTTGGTTATTCATTAGAAGTGAATAACCAAGATTTAATAAAGTATTCAAGGAATGTGTGAGGTTATACATTTTTCAGGTTTAGACTCAAGGATAAGGAATTTTGTTCAGGATATCAGTCAGTAGCTCATACCATTACATGTAATGAATTAAAAGCGGTCATCCAACAGTTTAAAGAATTAGGTTGGATTGAAGAAGAGAAACCGCAAGAGACTAATCTAGATCACTATAAATATGATATAGTGGAGCGCTTTATGGATGATTTAGCCATGGCTGACAAAAAAATTAGGACATGCCAGACAACAAGTTGTAGTGATTGTGAGTTTTCAAAGGAGAACGGTGAATGCATTGGTAAAAGTAAAATAAGAAAATGGTTTGATCAACCGTACAAAAAGCCAACATACAAGTTAACACAGTGCGAATACGATATGCTGGATACAATATTCGAAAAGGAAGCTAGGTTTTCAACAGTGTATTTGATTGGTGAATTAAAGAAGAAGGGCTATTTCGAAAATATTAAATGTGACCGTAATGTGCTGGTTAAAAACATTCTAGCAAACTGTGAGGTGATCCAATGATCTACTTTATGGTTGGACTCTTTGCTGGAGGGCTAGGTGCGATGATGCTGTATTCTGTTATCGTGTCCGAAAGGATCAACAGTCTGGAATACCAGAATGAACAGTTGAGGTATGAACTGGAACAAAGAAATAAGGATCTATTAGCGTACAGATGCATGTATGCAAGTACCTATGATGGATTTGAGGAAACTAAATGAACAGAGAATTTATAGATGCAGGTATCAAGCTGCATGTGACGGTCGAAAGCAAGGATGCACTTAGGAAGCTGGAAAAACTGGTGGTGTCTTTATGGCATACAACTAGAGAACAGACACATGAAGATGAGGAATTGAATGTGCATAGTATTGAGTCAGAAATCTACAGAAGAATACAGGAGAGCGAAAATGAAAAAGAAGAAATTTGTTATGACTAAGGAGACAAACTTAGAACGCTATCTCGAACAGATTAAGAAAATTGAGGACTATGATTCCTTCTGTATCAGAAAGGATGATCAGGCATTATGCGCTTGTGGAGAGGTAGATTGTAATAGATGTCTATTTGGAGACGCGGGTAACTGTGCCATTGCCAGAATAAACTGGATGGCAAGTTCTTATACTGGAAATCGCTGTCGTCTGACAAAAGTTGAATGGGATATCCTGGATGCTTATGTTCAGGAAAGTTATCCAGGCACGTTCAAACAGTTTAGTAATCTGATGTGCATGAAGGAAAAAGGCTACTTTAAGAGCGTGGATCCAGGTAAAGAATTGAAGGAAATTCTAAAAATTTGTGTCGTGATTTGAGGCTAAGAATAGAAACAGGACCGTTTCCAAAACCGTGCTTCTGGCAACAGTGGGCAACAGTGACGGCAACTTGTGAAAAATTGTGAAAAAATCACATGACAACGGTAGCAACAGTGAACGTGAAAATCGGCAACAGTAAATTTGAGAGCGTTGTCGGCAAATCTGTTTTAAGTAAAAGCTATTTCATAGTAAAGCAACAGTGGAAACAGTAATTTTGTTAACTTAATAAATATATATAAATGTATATAATGCGTGCACACATGTATACGCGCGCGTAACAATATATAGTAAATATGATATATATAGAGAAAAAGTTGGGACTACCGTTTCTTCGTTTCCACTGTGTCCTGACATAGAAAGGAAGGTAAAAACAATGAATCGAGAAACAAACAAGGTCTATATAGGACAGTACGGCATCGAGATGCAAAGTCTTGTGGCTGTTGAAGAACTGTCTGAACTGCAGAAGGCCATCACCAAGCTGATCCGATATCCTGAAAAAAGTACCAAGCCACTTGAGTATAAAGGGCTACGTTCCAACCTTGTGGAAGAGATGGCTGATGTACTGATCGTCATGGATCAGATGAAATACTACTATGGCGTAAGTGATGATGAGATCAACGACATCATCCAGGCTAAACAGGAACGCATGATGAAGAATTACAGGGAGGGACTTCAATGATCACAGAATCAAATGTAGAACTCTATCTTGTGAATAAGATCAACTCTATTGGTGGTCTAGCGATGAAGTTTACAAGTCCAGGGCTTTCCGGTGTACCAGACAGACTTGTACTCTACAGAGGCTTTGCTTTCTTTGTTGAACTGAAAAAGCCACATGGCAAACCCCGAGAACTTCAGAAGAAGATGGCCAAACGCATAAGAAGCCGAGGTATCAAGGTGTTCTGTATCTCAGCCAAGGAACAGGTCAATGAGCTTGCAGCAATGCTTGAATCCGGTATCGAGCCAATGGAGCAGCATTTTGATCGAATTTAAGCCGCATGCCTATCAGAAGAAGGCTATCCAGTTCGGCCTGGATCATGAAAGATGTGGTCTTCTTCTTCCCATGGGTGCAGGAAAGACAGTAACTACACTTACGATACTGAATGAATTAATAGGTATCGAAGTAGCGAGGATACTGATCATAGGTCCTGTGCGTGTCATAAAGAGCACATGGCCAGATGAGATACAGAAGTGGTCTCATACTAAGGACATAAGGTTTTCAGTTGTTGCAGGCACTGCTACACAGCGTAAGAAGGCATTACAGGTGGATGCGCAGATCTACCTTATCGGAAAAGAGAATGTGACATGGCTTGTAGAACAGAGCCTGTTCGATTTCGACATGGTTGTCATCGATGAACTTTCCACATTCAAGAATCCAGGTTCCAAAAGATTCAAGGCACTTCGTAAGATGATGCCGTTGACTGAGCGCTTCATAGGTCTAACGGGTACTCCTGCCCCCAAGGGAGTGCCTGATCTGTGGGCCCAGATCTATCTTATGGATCAGGGTGAAAGACTTGGCAGAACATTGTCTGAGTTCAGAGCCAGGTATCTTAAGCCAGGAAGACAGAATGGCCATGTTGTGTACGACTGGAAAGTGCGTGATGGCTGTGAAGAACTGATATACGAAAGAATCAGTGATATCTGCATGAGCCTTGATCAGAAAGACTGTGCTGAGCTTCCCCCTGTTCAGTACATCAAGGTCAAGGCTAGCATGTCAGAAAAAGCCATGAAAGCATATACAACATTTAAACGCGAAAAAGTGCTAGAATTTGAGAGCAATGAAGAACTGATGGCTGTGAATGCAGGAGTCCTTTGTGGTCAGCTGCTGCAGATGACCTCAGGAGAGATCTATATCAAGGATGAATTTGGTGACAATGTAGGCACGAAAGTGATACATGATGCAAAGCTGAATTCTTTAGATGATCTAATTGAATCAGCTAACGGAAATCCGGTTATGGTGTTCTATTACTACCGCCATGAGCTTTCACGAATAAAGGCCCATTTAAAGGCTCAGGGCCTCAACGTAAGAGCCTTGAGCGATGAGAAAGATGTCCGAGACTGGAATAATGGAAATATCGATGTCCTTCTGATCCACCCAGCCAGTGCCGGCCATGGCCTTAACCTTCAACAAGGTGGTCACATAGCCGTATGGTACACATTACCAAACTGGAACCTTGAACTGTATCAGCAGGCCAACGCCAGAATCTACAGACAGGGGCAGAAAGAGAATGTGTCAATCTATCAGATCGTAGTTCCTGGAACCATTGATGAGGATATGCTGAAGGCACTGGATGAAAAGGATGTAACACAAAAGAGGCTCATCGAAGCCCTGAGGAGGTAGCATGAAAGCAAAGCTAATTAAACTGACTTCTGGATATGAGCATGGACTTGTTGCAGGAACCGGAAGACTGAAAAGGGATTACATCGGACTGACCGGTGAGATCCTACGGAAAAGATGCTACAAAAGTGACGTGGGCTCACATTTTGTTTTGATGGACATCCAGTTTCCAGACGGAGCCCTGTTCTGTGTTGAACCGGAACAGGTCCGTATCTTGGAGGAGTAACATGAAAGAAAGTAAAGCTATAATACTTGCAATTGTCTGCAGTCTGACACTTGCCTTTCTGATATTCCTTTTCTACATCCTGATCACAAATATATCAGGACTACTCATTAAACTGTTTGCGTTCAGTCTGACTGGACAGCTGTATTAAGTATCGATGGACGAACTTCGATAGAAGCGATGCTTACTAGAATCATGGAGGTAAGCGATGACAAGAGAAGATGCAGTCTATATTCTGCAGGAATTAAAATCAATTCGATATTATCGAAACAAACTGAAAGAGATCCGAATCCTTCTACAGGACCTGACGGATCAGATCAATGATATTCAGACACCCCACTGCCCTTTAGGCGGTGAAGGGGTCAAGATTGAAAACCACAAGGAAAAAAGTACGATTGTGAATGGGCTACTGTCTGATGAACAGGCGCTAATGGATGAACAGGCATTCTATATCAAGTGCCTTGCTAGAGCCGAAGGCTACTATAAAAGATTGCAGCTAGTCTGCAACGATAACGAAAGAGCCTTCAGTGAGGACTTCGTAAACGGCGAGCCCTACAGACATCTTGAGTACAAGTACGGTTACTCGAATGTCTATGACAAGATGATTCGGCTCATTTCAAGGATTTTAAAATAAAAGACTTAGGAAACTAAGCGTGTCAACAGAGTATAATGATATCGTACAAAAGTCGGGAGAGATAAATCTCGGCTTTTTATTTTGCTTGCCTGGGATAGGCAATCAAGGGCTTTTTCGTTTTCCTTTCACCTTGAGAGCCTATTTTGATTGTCTATCCGAAGCAAGCTGGAAAGTGAGGTAACGTATGCCAAAAGCAAAACATCCACGTGGATCCGTTCGACTGACTGAGAAACAGAAGATCTTCGTCCATGAATACCTGAAAGATATGAACAGTGTAGAAGCCGTCATGAAGGCATATCCAAGCTACAAGGGTCGTCGTGATGCAGCTAGCAAGTATGGCTACGAACTGCGTAACATGCCAAAGGTCAAGGAATACATTGATCAGGTCATGGAACAGATCAAAGCCGACGATATTGCCGATGTGACAGAGGTCATGCGATACCTTACTAAGGTTATGCGAGGTCATGCAGAGTCTGAAGAAGTCCTTGTAGTTGGTGATGGTGAGGGTGTATCACACATTGAGCACACTTTAAAGAATCCATCTGAAAAGGACCGGTTAAGAGCCGCGGAGCTTATTGGTAAACGATACAGCATGTTTACTGATAAAGTGCAGGCCGATGTAGTCCTTCCAGTCTTTGAAGGAGAGGATGACCTTGAAGAGTAGATTCAAGGAGAAACGAATCAACATAGCCAAAGTCGTAGGCCGAGGATATAAGAAATTCTGGAACTTCAAAGGACGTTATAACGTGATCAAGGGTTCACGTGCTTCAAAGAAATCAAAGACTACAGCATTACGCTGGATCTATTTGATGATGAAGTACGATAAATCGAATTTGCTTGTAATCCGTAAAACATACAGAACCCTGAAGGACTCATGCTGGACGGACTTGAAGTGGGCTACACGAAGACTTGAAGTTGAGAGTCTGTGGTCCTTTAAAGAGTCACCTTTAGAAGCTACTTACCTTCCAACAGGACAGAAGATCCTTTTCAGAGGACTGGATGATCCGTTGAAGGTTACATCTATTACAGTAGACTATGGCTACTTGTGCTGGGCCTGGCTGGAAGAAGCCTTTGAAGTCAATTCAGAGGCAGACTTTGATACCCTGGATGAGTCCATTCGTGGTGAGCTTCCACCAAACTTATGGAAGCAATGGGTAATCAGCTTCAACCCATGGAACGAGAGGCACTGGTTAAAAAAGAAGTTTTTCGATGTCTCGAATCCGGATATCCTGGCACAGACCACGAACTACACTTGCAATGAGTGGCTTGATGAAGCGGATAAACGCTTATTCGAAAATATGAAGATCAACAATCCACGACGATACAATGTCGCAGGATTAGGAAACTGGGGAATCACTGAAGGACTTGTTTATGACAATGTTCACATTGATTACCGGTTTGAACTGACCGACATGGTCAACTATAAAAAAGTATGCGGTATGGACTTCGGTTACACGAATGATCCTACTGCATTTTTTATTGGATTCCTGGATGAGAAAAACAAGGCTTTGTACATCTGGGATGAACTATATGAAAAGGGACTGACCAATCGGATGATTTATGACCGTCTCGTGTCAATGGGATATGGGAAAGAATCTATTGTTTGTGATTCGGCAGAACCTAAGTCAATTGCAGAATTGAGAGGCTATGGCTTGAGAGCAAAAGCTGCTGTTAAAGGTAAGGACTCAATATCACATGGTATTCAGTACATCCAGGGCTTAACGATTTATATACACCCTAGATGTGTGAATTTTACAACAGAAATACAGAACTACACCTTTGACAAGGACAAGTTCGGAAATTCAATCAACCAGCCAATCGACGACTTTAACCACTTGATGGATGCTATGCGTTATGCGCTTGAGAAATACGCAATGGGCAGAGTTACTATCAAGACTTTTAAATAGAAAGCGAGGTACCTATGAGTCAAGTTAAAAATAAGCCTTTTGTATTACCTGATCCACTGGTAATCGACGAAGCTATGGTGGCCGATGGTGTGTCTATGAACATTGTAAAGGCCTATATCGAAAAGCATGCAAAGCGAATTAGACGCTATTCTTATTTAGAGAATCTGTATAAGGGCTTTCACAATATCTATCAGCAACCTGAAAAGGAATCCTGGAAACCGGATAACCGACTTGTGGCCAACTTTCCTCGATACATTACGGATACCTTCATGGGCTATGCCTATGGTAACCCGATCAAGAAATCACATGAGGATGAAACTATTAATGAGGCCTTGAAAAACTTCGATCGTGATAATGAAATCACAGATCATGACTTCGAGCTTTTCAAGAATGTGTGCATTTATGGTCATGCCTTTGAGTACCTTTATCAGGATGAAGAACGACGAACGAAGATGACCGTTGTAAAACCTGATGAAATGTTCGTGGTTTACGATGATACGGTTAAGCACAGAGCCTTGTTTGCAGTGCGATATGGATATCATGATACCGATGGTGATTTATCGACTAAAGACAGATGGGGCAATCTGTATGGTGAAATCTTGACTAGAAACAGTATCGAGCGATTCGAAAAGGGTGTGAAGGTACCTGGTGAAGTTTATGAAAATCCATACGGATACATTCCAGTTGTCGAATACAAGATGAACGAAGAACGTATCGGTCTGTATGAGCCTATCACAGGATTAACTGAAGAATACAACCATACAATCAGTGAGAAAGCCAACGATGTAGATGCCTTTGCAGAAGCCTATTTAGCTATTCTAGGTGCCGAAGTTGATGAAGACGGGGTACAGAGAATTCGCGATGATCGAGTGATTAATATTTACGGTACAGATGATGCAAAGGATATCCTGGTACAGTTTTTAACCAAGCCGACGGCAGATGCAACCCAAGAGAACTTATTACAGCGTCTTGAACGTTTGATCTATCAGATCTCGATGGTAGCGAATATCTCGGATGAAAACTATGGCCAGTCTACCTCAGGCGTAGCCTTAGCTTACAAAACACAGGCTATGAGTAACCTGGCACTTGGTTTTGATCGTAAGATTGAGAAATCAATGCGAAAGAGATATAAAATCTTCTGTTCATTGAACACAAACGTTTCAGATAAAGATGCCTGGATGGACATGGATATCAAGATGTCTAGAAATCTCCCTAAGAACCGTCAGGAAGAAACACAGACCGCACGAGATGCAGAAGGTATCGTATCAAAAGAAACACAGTTGTCTTTATTATCCTATGTTCCGGATCCTAAAGAAGAACTGGATCGAATTGAAAAAGAAAATGAAGAACAGATGCAAAACCGTGCTGATTCCTTTGATCCAAAAGATTTGCTAATTGATGAGGACGAAGAGGATGAGCAAAAGCAGTAATTACTGGAGAAAGCGAGAGCGTGAATGGAAGAAAGCAGATTTAAAAGATGAAGTCGAGTACATTCAGGAGATCCAGGACATTTACAGTACGATGCTTACCCAGATCGACAAAGAGATTGAGTCCTTCTTCGTTCGATATTCAAACAAAGAGGGTATGTCAATGGCTGAAGCTAAACGCAAGGCATCTGATATCGACATAAAGGAATACGAGAAAAAAGCCAAGAAGTACGTAAAAGAAAAAGACTTCTCAAAAGAAGCCAATGAACAGATGAGACTTTATAATCTGGCTATGAAAGTCAATCGACTTGAACTTTTAAAAGCAAACATAGGATTAGAGCTTACTGCTGGCAGTGATGAACTTGTTTCCTTCACAAAAGAAAAGCTAGAAGGCGCCGCACTTGAACAGATTCAACGAAATGCAGGAATCCTAGGTGATACGATTATTGATAATGCTAAAACTGCAAAGACAATTGCAAATTCAAGTTTTAAAAATGCTACATTTTCAGAACGAATCTGGTCACAACAGGACCTATTGAAAAATGACCTTTACGGAATACTTTCAACAGCTTTGATTCAAGGCAGAAACCCTAGAGAATTTATTCCTAAGGTGCGAAAGAGCTTTGACGTAACAAGGTACCAGGCCGAGCGTTTACTGCGTACAGAGCTAACTAGAGTACGCATACAGGCCCAGGCTGAGTCTTATGAAGCAAACGGAATCGATGAATATGAGTATGTTGCATGTGGCTTAAGAGATGTATGTCCTATTTGTAAGGTACTGGATAAGCAGATTTTCAAGCTAAAAGACATGGAGATTGGCGAGAATGCTCCACCTAGGCATCCAAATTGCCATTGTGCGCTCGCACCACATTCAGACCGTAAGGAGTATGAAAAGTGGCTAGATGGTTTAGCAAATGGAGAACACAGTTTAAGGTTTGACGAGTGGAAAGAAAAACAGGCTTTGCATGAAAATAAAAAAGGACCAATCACAGTAATAACCGAATCTGCTATAAATAGGGTCCCACTTATGAAGCTTACTAGACTTACTGAAAAAGAGGCTAAAAAATTACAAGCGATTCACAAGCGATTATTGGAAGAATCTAGAGTTCACAACCAATCAAATGAAGTAGGGTATAAAATGACTCCTGACTTTAAGCCAAAAGAAACAAAATATGGTTCTGATGATAAATTGATCTTTTCAAGTGTAAGTATTTCACCTAAGACTTATGTAGCGCACAATCATCCAAGAAATAATAGTTATTCTATAAATGACTTGCTTTTTTTCTATGAGAATGAGGACGTTCAGCTATTAACTATTGTAAAAAATAATGGTAATATAGAATTACTAGATAAGGCAAACTTTGATAAGGGTAAATTTAAAACCCTAGTACGACGAAATATAAAAAAATATACTTCTAATAAAGGTGAAATTGACTATGATAAAGTAATTAGTCAAACTCTAAAAGAAGCATCTAAGAAAGGACTGATAGAATGGATGAAAAGCCAAATACTAACGTGTTAGATGGGTCTGAAGAAGAACAAGAAAGACAATTGAAATTGTGGCTGGGATTATCACCGGATCAGTCATTTGCGGACTTGCCTGATATTCCAGAAGATCTTGAAGAGAATGAAAACTAGGTAAAGAAAGATATGGTAATAAAAATGGCTAGTAACGATATGCAGGTATTGATGTACAAGATTTTAAAGTATTTATATGAATGTATGAAACTTGGTAAAGAAGCAAGGCTAGAAGACTTTTCTTATAGCTCGGAACTGTTTGATGTTCCTAAAAACTATTGGTTGGAAGTTATTTCCACATTAGTAGCCCATGGCTACATCAAAGGGTTTAAGATATATGAAAACAAGTATAAAGACGTTAAATTCTATGTCGAAACAAATCCACCTTTCAAGATTACCTATGAAGGTGTTATCTTTTTGGAAGAAAACAGTGGTATGAAAAAAGCTTCCGAATTTGTAAAAGATTCTTTTAACGTTGTGCTATCTTCTTTGCTAGGTGTTATTCTGTAGAAAAAGGAGATATGTCATGGCAAGAGATGATTATTTTGTAATTGTATATCAGGTGCTTAATTACTTATATGATTGCTTGAAAAAAGGTGAAAAGCCAGAACGTTCCTTTTTGACGGCATCTCAATATTCGTTACCAGAGCCATATTGGGAGTACATTATTGCAGCTCTGTTAAGAGATGGCTATATTGTTGGAATTGATCCAGAAAATACAAAAGATGGTATTTGCTGGGGAGATTTAACCAAGGCTTTAATTACTCCGAAAGGTATCGAATACCTATTTGAAAATTCTATGCTCCAAAAAGTAAAGAAAACCCTGAAGGATGTAAAAGACATTATTCCAGGTTTCTAAAAATCAGGTCACTCAAAACGAGTGGCCTTTTCTAATACCAAAAAGAAACAGGTGATACCATGTGATTAATATAAAAATTAAACAGACAGAACGTGATTGCCTGATTGAAATGCATGGCCATGCAGGTTACGCTCCAAGAGGAAGAGATATCGTCTGCAGTGCTATCTCAGTCCTTTTCCTGACATTGGCCAATTCAATCGACGAAACATCCGATGCTATTTGCAGATATTATGATGAGCCTGATGAAGATAGCAAGACGTTGTATATCTCGGAATTAGACCTTGCTGGAGAACTAGCGCTAAGTTTCTTCAGAATAGGCTGCAAAGGCACAGAAGAAGCGTATCCGGAATACGTGGAACTGAAAGATGTGTAATCACAGATATGAGGAGCGTATTGAAAAAAGATATTATGATCGGAAATTAGAGTGCATCGTTGAAGTACGTAGTCAACGGTGCATTTTTTGTGGCCGATCAAGGCAGTACAAGGTGTATATCGCATCTCGTAGACTGCCAAAGTTTTAAAGGTCCAAACTTTGAAGACCTAAAAAGCTCATGGCGAGGGACATAACCTCATTAAAAAGAAGGAGATCAAGAAAATGAAAACATTAAATTTTGCCTTAAAATATCCATTCAGCTTGCAATTGTTTGCAGAACCGGAAGCGGACCCAGCAGCTGAGGGTGCACAAGAAACAGATCCAGAAGAAACTGGATCAAAAGAGGAACCGGAAAAAGCTGCTAAAACATACACCCAGGAAGAATTGGATAACATCATTCGAAAAAGAGTTAAACGTGCGGAGGATAAAGCTCGTAAGGAAGCAGAAGAAGCTGCGGCCACACAGATCGAGAATGCTAGAACTGAAGCTGAAAAGCTAGCTCGAATGAATGAAGAGCAGAAAAGACAGTACGAAGAAGAGAAGAAAGCTAAAGAAATGGATGACTTGCGTGCAGAAAACGAACGTTTGAAAAAAGCTCAGGAACACGCCGATCTATCTAGACAAGCTGCAGATATGTTGCAGTCTGATCACAATATCACGGCTACACAAGACATTCTAGACTTCGTAGTTGGTGATGATGCAGATACTACAAAGAGTCGTATCGATAAATTTGTAGCAATCATCAAGGCCGACAGAAAAGCCGTTGAAGCAGAGAGAGCTATTGGAAAAACACCAAAGTCTTTTAACAATGGCAAAAATGAACTATCAGAGTTTCAAAAACGATTGAACAAATATAAGAAATAAGGAGATTAAGAATATGAACAAAGCTTTATTTGCAAAAGCAAACCCATTTAATTTACAAATGTTTGCAGATGGATCAACAGCAGCACGTCGTTATGAATTAGAATTTAAAGAATTGATTCAAGCTGTATTCGGTGTGCAAGCATACTTCAGAGACATGTTCGTTGGTGATTTGGAAGCCTTAGACGGAGTTAGAGAGTCAGATACTGCATTTACAGTAAAAACTTCAGATATTCCGGTCGTAGTCAATAAATACAGCAAAGATAAAGACGTAGCCTTTGGAAAAGGTACAGGTAACTCGTCACGATTTGGAGAACGTACAGAAATCACATATGTAGATGAAGATGTTCCATATACTCACGAATGGGCATTCCATGAAGGAATTGATTACCACAAAGTAAATAACGATGTTGAAAGTGCAGTATACGACAGATTAGAATTGCAGGCTATCGCAAAAATCGAGTTGTTTAACGCTTGGCATGGCGACTACATTACTAAGAATGCAGGAAAACAAGTTAAGATTACTACATTGAATGAAGCTTCAGTAATCAAGGCCTTCAATGATTTGAATAAATACTTTACTGATATCGGCGCTCGTGGAACACGTAAAGCTAAAGTATGTCCAGATGTATATGCAATCATCCAAGACTGTACTTTAACTACTTCAAGCAAGAAGTCATCAGTAAATATCGATAATGGTGATGTATTACGCTTTAAAGGATTCGATATCGAAGAAGTGCCTACTCAACTTTTCGCAGAAAATGAATATATCAAAGCATATATTGCAGGTATTGGTAAATGTTTCACAGGTATCAACACTGCCCGTACTATCGAATCAGAAGATTTCGATGGTTTAGCGTTACAAGGTGCAGGTAAAGCCGGTGAATACGTTCCAGAAGTGAACAAGAAAGCCATCGCAGTCGTTAACTCAGATGCAACTTTAGGAAGCTTAACAGTTAGCTCTGCAGAAGGTACTGCCGCTGATATGACTAAGATTACTGTTTCAGGAAAATTAGCACAAGGTCACTCATATAAATACAAATTAGATTCTAAAGAAACAACAGTTGAATTAGGTCAAAATGTACGTGGATGGTCTGCATGGGATGGTAAGTCTGAAATCAAAGCAACTGCTGCTCAGACAATCACTGTAGTTGATGCAGATGCTGCATACTGTGCAACTGCTAAAGGCTCTGCTACTGTAACTGTTAAAGCAGAATAAGAAGTAGAACATGTCAGTAATTAACAACGTAAAGATCCTTTTAGGTCGTGAAGGACAGGAAGATAAGCAGTTAGATGCTATTGTTGAACTGACACAGAGTCGTCTTAAAACTCTCTTAGGCTCTAAGACGGTTCCTGAAGAACTTGAGTATATCGTAACTGAAGTATCTGTATCTCGATTCAATCGTATTGGCTCAGAAGGATTATCAGGTCATGCGGTTGAAGGCGAGACAATGAACTTTAGGGATAATGACTTCAAGGCTTTTGAGGACGATATTGAAGCCTGGAGAAGTACCAACAAAGAACAAAAGATAGGAAAGGTCAGATTCATATGAGATATGACACTCCTATCTTTTTTCAGCATATTGTCCGAGGTGACTACAATGCCGAGACTGGTAATTATGACGATGATGTAGTTCCAGAAGATAAGGTATATGCATCTGTAATGGATACAAAGACAGAGACGATCATGCAAATCTACGGAAAGCTAAGACAGGGATCTCTGACAGTCCATATCCAAAACCCATATAACTACTCTTTTGACTTCATTCGCATTGGATCCAAAAGATACAAAGTCGATTACAGAAGAAAATTAAGAGTAAAAGAAACCTTTATTCTTTCTGAGGTTCAATAATGGGCATAGTGAAGATAAAAGGTCTAGATCGGCTGCAGAAATCACTTAAAGAGAATGCGACTCTTTCAGATGTCAAGACGGTAGTAAAACAGAATGGCATTGAGATGCAGGCTAAAATGGTACGTAATGCTGTGTTTGACAGAGGCTACTCTACAGGTGCTACTAAGCAAAGTATCAGAGGTCAGTCAATCAATGGTGGTTTTGCCTACAAGGCAGGACCTGGAACACATTACAGTCCATATGTCGAGTATGGTACACGTTTTATGAGTGCTCAGCCTTTTGTCAGACCTGCCTATAACGACCAGAAAGTTATTTTCGAGAGAGATCTCAAGAAACTAGTAAAGTAGGTGAATATAAATGGATGCACAACAGGAACTGTTCAGCACTTTACTGGTACAGTTAAAAGAAGAATTTAAAGAAAAAGGAGTAGGTGTTTACGATGGATTTATGCCGCCAGAAGGAACATCCTACCCTTTTGTTTATCTAGCAGACAGTCAGTTTGTTGATTCTTACGACAATAAAACCATGATTCGGGGTCAAGTATATCAGACTATTAATGTCTGGCATAACAATTGTCGAGAACGTGGTACAGTATCCGATCTGTTAAAACAGATCAAGGACCTATCACGTAGAATTCAAAAAACGAAGAACTACTGCTGGAGAATCAGACATATAGAACAACGTATATTGTCTGACAATACAACCAGTGAGCCATTAATGCATGGTGTCCTGGAACTTGAATATGAAATAACAGGAGGAACAAGAAATGCTTAAATTTGATTTACAGCTTTTCGCAGATGCCGTATTAGAAACAGTACAAGGCAGCGATATTGTATATATGTATCGATTATTAGAAAAAGCATCTAGTCAAGCTGCAAAGGGATTAGCCTTTACAACAGAAAACGAAGAATCAATGTCTGCAGATTCTGATACAACAGAAACCAAAGATGGTGTTGTAGCCAAAACAGGAAGCGTGTCTATTGAAATTACTGCGTCTTCAATTCTATCAAAGGGGGACACTTTGATTGATGATTTAACGAGTGCCTTGAAAAATCGTAAAAAAGTAGAACTTTGGAAGATCAATATGAAAGAGCCAGAGACTTCAGGTGCTGGAAATAAGTATAAAGCAACTTACTATCATGCATATTTGACTGAAAAGACTGAAACATCTGCATCTGATGATTTAGCACAATTGGAATTGACATTCCAGGTAGAAGGAAAAGGTGCGGATGGATATGCAACAGTTACTGCCGAACAGAAAGCTTTAATTGAGTATGCATTCCAGGATACAACTCAAGCGGCTGCAAAATAGTTAACACAAATACAGAGGACGTACTGATACAGCACGTCCTTTTTACTTATTAAAGAAAAGGAGACTTAAAAATGAAACCATTACAACTTGAAATTAACGGAACCTTATATGACTTTACTGCAGACTTTGCCTTTTTACGTGAAATCAACAAGGGAGTAAAAGTCAGCGTTGATGAGAACGTGAAAAAAGATGTCGGATTATCCTATCAGGTATCCTTTATGCTTGCCGGTGATATGGAAGCTCTTGTAACTGTATTAATGGCTATGAATGCCGGACAAAAGCCAAGAGTAAAAAAAGAGGACCTAGAAAAATATATCGTTGATGTAGAAGATATCGAGGGTCTAGTAGATAGCGTGCTTGATTTTTTATCTACTGCGAATGTATCTCATACAATCGTAAGCAAAATGCTATTGGAGACAGGGTACATTCCGATGAAAAACAGAGCACCTCAGGAAGCATAGAAAAGGTTGATCTCAATGAACAGTATGAACAGATAGCGATTAACTGCTTTCGTTACTTTAACTTTAAAGACCTAAGTGAAGTTGATGCACTTACACCTAAGGAATATCGATTGAAGATTAAAGCACTCGAATATGCAGAAGTAGATCAGCTTTATCATTTACACCTTCAAGCCTATTTAAATATGACTGCCCAGGCCAAGAAAAAGTCAGGCAATAAGATTAAAGAAGTATTTGATACCTTTCAGAAATTTTTTGATTATGATGCGGCTCTTGAAAGGTTATGTAGTGAAAAGAATACAAAGAAAAAGTCCATACTGGAACGCGTAAGCGAATTTATGAAAAATAAAGAAGAAAAGGAGAACTAGACGAACATAAGGAGGTACACATATGGCAGAAAGCTATAGCGTTGAAGCCATACTATCGGCTACCGATAAAAACATGTCGTCCACGTTCAAAAAGGCCCTGGGAGTATGTAATTCCTTTGGATCTCAAGTCAAGTCTATTGTAGCCGGTGTAGGTGTAACGAAAGCCTTAGGCGTCGCTATGAACACAGTGACCACATCACTAGATGGAGCTATTACAAGATTTGATACATTACACAGTTATCCAAAAGTAATGAACTCTTTAGGCTTTTCAACAGATGCTGCCAAAGCTTCTGTATCAAAATTAAACGCCTCGGTGCAGGGATTGCCTACTTCCTTATCCGATATCGTTAAGAGTGCACAGTCTTTAACATCTGTCACAGGAAACATGGGCAAGGCTACGGATACGGCTATTGCATTGAACCATGCCTTGCTGGCATCCAGCGCTTCCACGGAAGATGTCAGTCGAGCACAGCAGCAGTATTCTCAGATGCTGGCCGTTGGCAAGCCTGATATGCAGTCCTGGAGAACTCTTCAGGAGACTATGGCACCTGCTTTGACTAAAACAGCTAAAAAGCTAGGTATTGTTTCAGGCAATACAACTGAGCTTTACAATGCCATGAAGAACGGTCAGATTACATTTGATCAGTTCAATGCAGCTTTGATTGAGTGTGATACAGAAGCAGGTGGTTTTGCGGAAACCGCATTAAGCGCATCCAAAACGATTCGAACAGGCTTTACCAATATAAAGTCTGCTGTAGAGAACGTTGAAATGCGTATCATCAGTGCCTTTAATAACATTCTAGACAGTCAGGGATTTGGAAGCTTTGTAGATATTCTGGATAAGGTTAAATCATCTATATACAGTCTTTCAGGAGCCTTTATGGAAACTAAGGACGGTATCGACTATGCATTTAAACCGGCTATCCTACAGGACTTTATGAGTGCAATCAACACTATGAAGACAAAAGTAAGAAGTGCAATGAATGCATTTAAGGATACCGGCGCTATTCAAGAAGCGAAGAAAGCATTAGACAAGTTTGGTCAGGCCTTTAATAAAATAGGGGATGCCTTGGCAAACTCTATGCTTTTAGAAACTATTGCAAATATCTTTGGTCAAATTGTTGGTACAGCTTCTTATTTTGCTGGAGAAATCGCAAGTCAGTTTTCAAGCCTGATTGATATCAATGGAATTACCAATACTTGTAATCAGGTAAAACAGGTTTTCTCTGACATGGGAAAAGCCTTGAAAGGTGCCTGGGAGAAATTCAGAGATACTGGAGCTATACAGGCTTGTGCATCTGCCTTAAGTGCTGTTAAGGACGCAGTACTTCATGTAATGGATGCCTGCGCTCAAAGTGGTGTGATCGAAAATCTTGCGAATGCCTTCGGTAAAGTTGTAAAGAATATTGCCGATGTTGTTAAAAAGATTGCCGAGTTTGTAAGTGCACTGGAACCAGGAACTATTCAGACTGCCTTTAAGGCCGTTACTGGATTATTCCTAGCTTTTAAAGGTTACAAGGCAATACAGAGTGGAGTATCTCATTTAAAGAACTTTGGAAGTGCTGCTAAGAATGCTGGCGCTAATGCTAAAGACGCTGTTAGCAATGTTAAGAATCTTATAAGTGCTATTAAAGACTCGGCAAGTACAAAGAGCTTGGATCCATTAAAGAATCTTTTCAAAAAGAAGAAAGATGATTCAGATGAATCTGGGGGCAGTGTTCCTAATACAGGCGGAATTGACAAGATCAAGGCCAAGTATGAGGGTATCGCTAAAGTGGTTGAATCTGTTGGCAATACGATCAAGACAAGTATTGAAGGTATTGGAACTGCTATTTCAGGCATTCTTGACAGTATCACTCAAGGAATTTCCTTAGTAATTGAAACTCTAGGAACCGCTATCTCAGGTATTGTGACATCCTTAGGTAGTGCTATTTCAACAGCAGCACAAGGTATTGGTACCGGTATTGCGACTATCTTCAGAGGACTTGGTGAGGCCTTGGCTATGATTCCACCAACAACATGGTTAGGTATTGCTGCGGCCGCTCTTGCAGTTGGCGCTGCGTTTGCCTTAGCAGGTTCGCAGGGTGAAGGATTGCAGATGATTCTGAACGGTGTAGCTACTGTTGTGACTGCGTTAGGACCGGTGATTCAGACGGTCTTTGAAGGTATCTGTAGCACAATAGAGTCGTTTGGAAGCATTATTGCAACAGTATTCGATGGAATATCAGGAGTTATTACTGCTTTTGGAGAAGCAGTCTCAGGAGTACTACAGTCTGTATCGGGTGTTATTGATTCTATCGGTACGGCTGCCTTGAATGCAGGTAAAGGGTTCAAGGAATTAGCTAAAGGCATTCAGATTATTACAGGATTAAATCTATTGGATATGGGAGCTAGCCTAGCTGCAGTTGCAGCTGGTATAGGAGCTATATCTGCAGCTTCTGTTGGAATTGGTAGTGCTGGTACTCAGATGATGGCTCTAGTGACGGCTGTTGCTATGGTAGGTACTACATTTGCTAGTACATCGGCTACGGTAACGAGCTCATTGAATAGCATTATCAGTGCAATGTCTGCAGCAGAAGTTAGGGCTTCGACTTCAGGAACTGCAATGGGTACAAAGTTCACATCAGGGCTTAAAGGAAGCTTATCAAAAAGCGTGTCTGTTGCAAGATCGTCATGCAATAACATTATTAGTGCATTCAATGCATGTCAGTCAAGAGCACAATATTGTGGTCAGATGATTGGCCAAGGACTTGCAAACGGATTAAGAGCAAGTGAAGGTTCAGTCAGAGCGGCGGCCGCTAGTTTGGCAGCTGCCGCAGATGCGGCAATTCAGGCCAAGGCTAAGATTGGATCACCTTCTAAAGTTCAGTATAAGAATGGTATATGGTGGGCCCAAGGTTTAGTCAATGGTATGAAGGCTATGAAGGCAAAAGTCAAAGAAGTTGCTTCAGACATCTTGTATATGCCAAACATGCTACAACCTAACTTATCTTATTCAGGAATGACGACATCCTTGAATAGTGACTATACGTACTCAATGAGCGGTGAATACATCATTGAGGTGCCTTTAGAAATAGATGGTCGTGAAATGGCGAGAGCAACTGCTAAGTATGACCAGGCAGAACTTGCTAGATCACAGAAATTTAATAAAACATTGAGAGGTGTTAAATAATGCTTTATAACTTTGTGGACACAATAGACACAAAACCTCAGGCCGGTGTAGATTTGCCGGCCGAGGCAATGTGCTATGATGGTATTTTTATTGAAAACGAAATAAAAGGCTATCGAACACTCTCAGTGAGTGGTAGAGAGCTGTTAGGATCTGAAGTTCTTGAGACCGAGGTTGATGGAATGGATGGAACTATATATAACTCTAAAAGACTTAAGCCTAGAACCATAACAGTAAAGTACCTGCTACAAGCAGATAGCAATTATGACTACAGACAGGCTTATAACAAGCTGAACTCTTTACTCAATAAAGAACAGGTTCAGATAATTTTCAATGACGAATTAGATAAGTACTTTATTGGTACCAAGCTATCAAACACAGAAGTTGATGCCGGCTCTAATTGTGTTATTGGAGAAATTGAAATTTATTGTTCAGATCCAAGAAAATACAGTACAGCGCTGAAGGAGTTTACAACGTCCTCAGGCTCAGTGACTGTAAAGAATGAAGGAACTTTACCTGCAATTGTTGACTATCAGATTAACTGCACTGCAGAAACAGGGTACATTGGAATAGTATCGTCTGAAGGTGTCATGCAATACGGTAAAATCGAAGAATTGGATGGGGAAACCTATAAACAGAATGAACACCTTGCTTCCTTAGACAGCTTTTTTAACTGTAAGGATGATACAAGTGGTACGGATGTTATGCATCCACAATATGGCGCAAATGGTGCCTTATTTGCTCATACATGGTTTAACAATAGATTCTTAGGTTTTGGTAGTACCGGAAATAAGAAAGGCTCTGCTAATGGTGGCCTAAGAACTCTTGTATTGCCAGCAGACTCAAACGGAGATTCTAGCGGATCTAAAAATTTCTACTGTTATTTCCACATATTATTTTATGCAGGGCTGATGGGTCAAACGGGAGAGATGTGTATCAACTTCTTAACAGCAGACAATAAACTTATCTGTGGCTGCAACTGGTATAAGACGGATGCAATTGGTAACACAGGTCACTACGAAATATGGGCTAACGGTAAAGTGTTGAAAAATTGGAGCTATACAACATCTCACTTGCATACTCAGAACCCATGGTACTGGGATTGGGGACATTGTGACATCTTAAAGGAAGGCGCCAATATACGCTTTTTCTACTGGGGCGGTTATTATAACTACACGATTCCAGAAATTGCAGATATGAAATGCGCTAAAATACAGGTTGCTGTTAAGCAGTGGGGAAACCGAGCAGGAAATCAGTTTATGACTTTCGCTGGCTTTAATGTAATCAACTTCTACAAACAGCATGTCAGCAAATGGAGAGATGTTCCTAATAGATATCCAGCAGGCACAGTAATCAATATTGATGGGGAAACATCGCATGTATATGTAAACGGAATGGACAGACCGGGTGATGAAGTTGTAGGAACTCAGTATTTTAAAGTTCCTCCAGGAAAAACAGATATCAAATTTCATGTTTCTGATTTCTGTAGGAAACAGCCTGATGTGACTGTTCGTATTCGGGAGGCCTGGTTATGACGGTATTACAAAAAGTCAGAATTGCAGTATTGGATCCCTATGGTACAGTTCTTGCACATTTGGATAATGATGTTGATAAGGCGATGCCATACTGGAGTGATACGTTACATACATATTTAAGTGGATCTGCATATACTTTTGGTTTTAAAACACTCACAGCACATGAAGATGCTAAATATCTGGTTGAAGGAAATAAGTTGTCTTTCAAGTACAAGGATAAAGGGTATCACTTGACGATTATGAATGTTGAAAAATCAAGAAAGACAGTAATAGTCGAAGCTTATGGGCTAAGTTTAGAACTAACAAACGAACAGATCGATGCTTATAAGTCGCCAAGGGCCATGAGCTTCGTTGAGTATATTAAGACCTGGGGCTTTGAGCGCTCCTTTACAGTTCGAATCAATGAGGTATCTAACAAGTCAATTCGTCATGATTGGGATGGTACGGCCACTGTTTTGAGCCGCCTCTATTCATTGGCAAATGTTTTTGATGCAGAACTTGAGTTCATTACAGAATTGAACGATGACTATTCATTAAAGGACGTAACTTTGAACGTTTATCGTAAACATTCCGGCTCGTATCAAGGCCTTGGATCAAATCGTACAGGAACTATTTTAAGGTATCCTAATGACATCCATTCAATTGTAAAGACCAGTGATATCACTGAGCTTTATACAGGTATTCGGCCAACTGGTACAGATGGGTTGCAGTTAACATCATTAAATGGAAAAAAAGAATATGATGCAAATGGCAATGTTGAGTACATGGTCAGTGGTAATAATCTTCTAGCACCTCAAGCTAGGGACCGATTTCCATCGGCTCTTTTAACGGATCACAGCAATGACATGTATGCCGTAGAGATATGGTCCTATGAAACAAAGAATGTGAATACTTTATATGGCCAGGCACTAGCTGAGCTAAAGAAGCACGTTAACCCTATTGTCACATATGATGTAGATGCCTACATTGATGCAAATATAGGAGATACATTTACGATTGAGGATACTGAATATACGCCGGCTATGTATCTGCAGGCTCGAGTCGTAGAACAGGAGATCAGTTTTACTGATAGAGACAGATGCAAGACAACTTTTGATAATTTCACAGAAGTAGCTTCAGGAATTTCAAATGAATTGATTGATGAAATGAATCGACTGATTGAACAGAATAAAACATATCAGCTAGTTGTCAGTAGTTCAAATGGCACTGTTTTAAATGAAGATACAGAACGTACTGTTCTTGTGGCCCTTGTAAAAGATAACGGCAAAGATATCACGGATCAGTTCAAAATAAACTGGTACCTAGATGGAGAACTTGTATCAACGGCTAACCCGATCAATGTTGAAAAATCAAGCTTAAATCCAAGTTTAACATACCAGGTTGAAGCGGTTAACGACAAAGGCGTAGTGAAAGCTAGCTATGAGTTAACAGTAACCAAAGTACAGAATGGTACTAGTGTCTATATCAAGAAAACGATTGTCACATATGCAGTCACAGATACGGCACAAGATAAGCCTATAACAGGATGGCAGACTGAATTTCCAGTTGTGCCTTTAGGAAAGTATTTATGGGTCTGTACTCAGGTCTTCTATAGTGATGGATCTAGTACAGAAACCTATTCTGTTTCGCACAATGGCACTAACGGAACGAACGGTAAGGACGGAAAAGATGGGGTTGCGGGAGAAGCTGCTTTAAGTTTTAAACTGCTATCTTCGCAGGGCCAGATTTTCAAGAACAAGTCCATAAAAACAACTTTGACTCTTGAAGTCAGAAGAGGCTCTAAAAAGCTGACAAGCTCTGAGGTAAAAAATCTGGGAACTATTCAGTGGTTTAAAAATGACACTCGGCAGACTGGATCAGATCTAACTTTAAGTATTTCAGAATCAGATTCAGTATTGAATACAAACTACTCAGTACAGCTTATTAACGCTAAAAATGAAATACTTGGCAGTGATACGATATCTTTAGCTTCCGTTACGGATATCCAAGGAATCTATCGCTTTTATCATTTAGGCCCGGATAAACCAGAAGTACCAACTTCATATCCTCCATCAGATACTGTATGGAGTCGTACTGAGCCTGAGTACACTTTAGGAAATACGGACAACCTTTACTATGTAGACTGTACCGTTTTTGTCAATCTTTCATTTAGCTACGGACTTGTACAGTTATCCAGTGACTATGAGGCATCTAAAAAAGTGTATGCAGATGCACTTGCACGTATTGATAACGCAGTAAAGATTACAAACTCACAGATCGGCAAAGAAAAAGATGCAATTCGAACTGAGATATCGGAGAAGTACTACGATAAAGAAAACCTGGACTCGCAGTTTGGTGAAATCTCAACTAAGCTAGAACAGGCAAAAAATTCGTTCAACTTTGAGTTTACCAATTTTAAAGCGGATATTGATTCTTCGATAAAACAGAATAATGTGTCCTTTACTGAGATTCATAAATATATTCGATTTATTGATGGAAATATCTATCTTGGAGCTGAGGATAACCCAATACAGCTGATTGAAAAGAATGACAGAATTTCGTTTGTACAGGCAGGTTCTGAAGTAGCTTACTTTTCAAACAACAAAATGTATGTAAACGATGGACAGTTTAACAATACCTTAAGAATCGGTAACTTTGAATTCAGTCCAAGGACTAACGGCTCTCTAGATTTTAAGAAATGGAGTGGTAACTAATGTCAAGCACTACAAAGGAAATAAACATACCTGTATGGTATACATATGGCCCTGGCTGGACAGTATCCAGTCAAGGGTGGTGCAAGATTACTGTAACCCGTAACTATGGGGACACATATGCTACGGTTACTCCATACTGGGGCTATTGCTCTCCTGGTGGAGCTTATGCGTCTGTTGACTGTTATATAGCTGCTGGAAGTGTTTCTCTGAAATCTGCTACATTTGGTGCAAGCACACACAGTGCTGGAGCTTGGTATTATGCCTCAGGAAATTCATTTAGGGTTCCTGTTGATGATGGTGCTGGAGATTTAGGTGTACGTATACAAATGCACTTCAACGACGGTACTTCAGGTCAGGACTCTTCGACGCAATCGGCAAGTTTTGCGTATGGAACACGTGGAGAAACTACACCATCTCTTTCTAAGTCTAGAGTAAATATAGGTGAAAATGTAACAATCACAATGGATCCTTATAGTTCAAGCTTTTCTCACAAGCTGTATTACAGTCTGAATAATAATGACCTGATACATATAGGAGACTTTTCAAAGGGTAAAGCCACGAAAACCTGGACCTTACCTACTAGCCTAGCAGAAGCTATTACTACCAGTACAGAAGGGATTATTTATTTTGTCTGCAAAACATATAACGGCAGTACTCAAGTCGGAGGTGACAAGAGTGTTAAATTGACGGCCGTCGTTCCAGACGACTATGTTCCAAGTATATCAAATGTAATAATATCGGAGCTTACTGCAGGACTTGCCGATAAATTCGGTTGCTTTGTCCAGAATAAGTCAGGCTTGAAAGTTAAAACTGAATGTTCAGGAGTGGCAGGGTCTTCTATTAGTTCATGTTCTGTAAAAATTCAAAACTGGACATATTCCGGAACGACAATCAGCTGTAGTTTGCTATATGATTCGGGACCTTTGGACATTGATATCACGGTTAAAGATTCTAGAGGACGCAGTGTATCTACAACAAGAACAGTACAGGTTTACCCTTACTCAAGCCCAATGTTGTATAAAGGTCTTGCAAATCGTGCAAATACATCACAGGAACTGGATGAAGAAGGTGAGAATGTTCTTTTCCAATTTGCATATGCAATTTCACCGGTAAATGATAAGAATTCAGCGTCTCTAAAGATTCAGCAATACGACAAATCTAGCGATTCCTGGAAGACCTTGATTGAATATACGGATTACAAAAAAGGTTCATATAGTAATACATCATCTGGCCCTAGTATAGATTTTGCTAAGTATATGCCGTCTGTTATATATGATAAGAATGAAAGCTTTAATTTCAGATTTGTTGTGTCCGACTACTTTGCGACTTATACCACAGAAATCGAAGTTCCGGTCTCATACACTTTGTTAGAGTTTGGCATGAATGGTCACTCTTTAGCTTTTGGAGGAGCTTGCACAAACACAAAAGATCAAATCGATATGCATATGAATATCAATCTTATAGATGGAGATATTTACAAATCTGGCAGTCCTTATCATAAAAGAGTATGGGATAACATGTATCCAGTCGGTACGGTTATCCTTACTACAAGTGAGGCTGCTATTGAAATGGGGGACTATCCTCTGTACAGTCATGCGGGATCCTGGAGACCTATAGGCTCGTCGATTTTGTTCGGTCATAAAATATATGCTTTTGAACGATATAAGTAGGAGGCTTTATGCAAATCAAAGAAATTGTACAGGGAGAAGCCTTTAATGAGGCTCTTATCATAAAAAATAACGATGGAACTCTGTTTATTCCTTCCAAGGATGAAAGAGTTCTTTTTACGTTAGAACGAAATGAGAAGAAAATATTATCTTTTGCACTGGTAGACATGTGCATTCAATTCAATACAGATTATCTGTTGCCTGGAATCTATGACTACAAGATCCAGATTGAAAGAAGTGGTGATATCATCTTTTCTTCTCGTAATGCTTTAAAAATTAAAGAAAGGAGCTAGCTATGGAGTTAACTCTAAACGAAAATCTAAGTACACAGTCGCTTGAAAATGAAGACGAAGGCTATGTAACTGTAGATCCAGATACACGTAAGTTGATATTTCCAAATGAAAACTTTTTTCTAGGTGTCAGTGGCGATCAGGATTCTAGATTGATTCATTTTAAATTTGTTGACAATATCACGGACGCTATTAAGCTAAGCGAACAGGAAATCCAAATCAACTATTTAAATGCGAATCAGGAAAAGGGATACGATGTTGCACTTAATAAAAAAGTGCAGGATGACTATTGTTACTTTGATTGGAAACCATCCTCAAAAGTGTTCCTGTATGCCGGTGATGTCAACTTTCTAGTCTGTGCGCGTTCCAAAAATGAAGTAAGTGGCTTTAAAAAGACAGACTGGAATACAGTACGCTCAACGCATACAGTTCCAGAAGGAATTGAACCTGAGGATACTCATGTGGATGAACAAACAGATGAGACTATCACAAATCTTTTGTTAAAGATAAATGAAGCAGTAACGGCATCCGCTAACAGTGAGAAAGCTGCTAAGACGTCTGCTGATCAAGCCAATGCTAGTGCAAGTGCGGCTTCTGCTTCTGCTTCTTCTGCTAGTAGTTCTGCAAAAGGAGCAAGTACTTCAGCCACTAACGCAGCGAACTCGGCAACTGCCGCTTCTAACTCAGCTAAGAATGCAAGCAACTCTGCCGGAGCTTCAGCTACTAGCGCGGCTAGTTCTAAGAATAGCGCAGATGCTTCAGCCGTATCTGCTACCAAGGCCAAGGCTAGTGAGACGGCGGCCGCAAAGTCGCTTTCAGACTTTAACAATAACACAAATGACATATATCAGAAATTAGCGGCCTTTGACAGCTTAGGTCTTTATGTTGATGAAGGAGGATACCTATGTCAGAAATGAATAAAAGAATTGCCACAGAGGCTACGCTTCAACGTGTAGCCAGCGCCCTAGAAGCAGTGATTCCAGGTTATGAAAAATATTCTGCAGAATATTTTGACAAACTTTTCTCGTCTATGAGAACAGGAAAGGTCTACGGAACGAAAATCTGGAAGTTTGCTTCAAATCCAACCAGTGCCTGTGAAAAGACTAGAGATAACACTGGACTTGTTTGCCAGCCCAGTACAGATACGGTTGAAGGTAAAGACGACTATGCAGACATTCCGCTATTCCAATGGTATGAATGCAACTATAAAAGATATGATGACGGCTTTGCTTATCCTACAGCAATGCTAGGTGATGGAGCTTATCAGGAGACTGGATCCGTTGACTGTGGATCCCTACAGATGACTTTCTATTATAAAGAGATTGAAACGGAAGCTTATACAGAGCTATTGATTTCAGACTCACCAAACCATGCTTTAGGATTACAACCATGGTGCATGGCAAAGCGTGCAGATGGAACGGTGATGCCTTACTTTGTACAGTCACGTTTCTTTAGTGGAATTGCCTCTGATGGACTGTTGAGATCTCAGCCAGGCCTGAAGCCGGAAAGAGACCAGTCTTATTCAAATATGATTACGAATTATCAGAAAAAGGGAAAAGGATACTGGGGCGCTGGATCAAACCGTATGACCTTTGCACAGATCTTCTTGGCTATCAAGTATGCACAAAAGAATGTGCAGAAAGTGTTTGGTGGGTGTACGAACTACAGTGTTCAGTTAAAGGCATCCGTGGAATCTGCAGATAAACATAAATACTTTCCTGTTAGTGTAGCAGACAAAGATAAAGTGAAAGTTGGATCTTATGCATCTGTTGGTTATGCAGCGGCATCGAATCTAGATAGAAGTGTAAGCACGTTGCATGCATATGCAGATGATGTACTTGTAACAAAGGTAGAAAAAATAAATGACACAACTTATGGTGTTTACTTAGACTGCGAGGCCTTTGCGACAGCTCCTGTAAGTGGAAATTCAGTGTACTTAACGAGTATGCACTACAGAGCAGGGACTACGGATGCTGTAATAGGTCATCACGATGGCTCACCTGTATCAAATACGGACTCTGCCCATCCATATCGTATCCAGGGAATCGAATATCACGTAGGTGGTTATCAAGTAGCTAGTGATACAGTAATGTTCTTCAATGCAGACAGTTCTAAAGATGTTTACTATGCACCAAGAGGAACGGATCATACTACAGATGAAACAAAAATTAAGAATACCTATAAGAAAGTAGGAACAATTCCAAATCCTGACAAGAACGGAGCTGACTTCTGGATTGGTGATATAGCTCACTCAGAAGGTGTGTGGTATCCTTCTGCAAAAGGATCAGGCGAAACACAGGGAATTGGCGATATGTGCTGGACTGGAGGATCTCAAACAAGTGGATCCAGAGAATACCTTATGGGCGGTAATCTCGGGAATTGCGGTTTTGCTGGTCTCTCTTGCCTGTATTGCTGGAACGGCCTTTCGAATACCTGGTGGTACTATCTCGCGGCCGATTGATTTTGTTTCAATCGGGGGATTCTAAGGAGGCTCGCCCCCTTAGCCAAAGAATTGTAATCACACAGTAAATAATTATATAGGACTCATGGTAGGTGGTTCCCATGGGCGGTAATCTCAGGAATTGCGGTAATGCTGGTCTCTCTTACCTGAATTGCAGGAACGGCCTTTCGAATACCAGGTGGAACTATCTCGCGGCATATTGCATAAAACAAATATTTAAACACTAAACCATGTTTCGCTCCTCTAGAAGGAGCCCTTTTTAAAGGCTAACGTTGACGAGGATTTCGTGACGTAAAATTTGTATTAAAGAAACATAGGCTAGTAGGCATAAAGCAGAAAACCTATTTATACAGCAATCGGAGGTGTATTATGAAACGATTGTGTAAGGACATTGATATTACAGATATTGATTTAATTCAAAAATCAGTATGTAAATGCCTTAAAGGCAAAAGTAAAGACAGATACGATATAAAACGTATTTTTGAACAGTATGGAGATATTGAGAATATCAGTCTTGCTTTACAAAATGAATTGCTAAATAGAAATTTAGAACTGTTACCAATATGGTACAAGAATAAGTATGACTCAGGATCACAGAAGATGAGAACCATAGGAATACAGGATATCAAGCAACAAATGTACGACTATATTGCAGTAGAAGGCCTGAAAGAATTGATCAAAAGAATTGGAACCTATCAATGTGCAAGTATACCTAAACGAGGACAATTGTACGGTGCCTATGCTATTCAAAGATGGCTCAGAAAGAAAGTAAACGGAAAATATGAAGTTCAGTACGCCTGTAAATTTGATATCTGTAAATACTATGAGTCTATACCACGTGAAAAACTGATGGCCTGGCTTAGAAAACATGTTAAAAATGAGCCTTTATTATGGCTTGTTGAGACCCTGATAAATACATTCAAAAAAGGGCTAAGCATAGGAAGCTATTTATCACAGTATCTAGGCAATCTGTATCTATCTGATCTATATCACATGATCAAGGAACGTCTATACAGAGAAAGACATAAAAAAGATGGAACCATTAAAAGGGTAATGCTAGTGTTGCATGCCCTTTTTTACATGGATGACATTCTTATTCTTGGATCCAATTCAAGAAATCTAATGTTAGCGGCTCAGGTGATTATTCAGACTTTAAAAGAAATGGGACTTGCCGTAAAGGACTCCTGGAGATGCTTTAAGATCACAGAGGACTCTTTTATCGATATGATGGGATATCGCATTTATCGGGACCATATCACAGTGAGAAGAGGTACTTTCAAAAAGATAAAAAGAGCCTGCTTTCGATTTAAGAGAAAACCAAAGAGTTTTAAGTTGGCAAAACGACTTCTAAGCTTCAAAGGGATTCTGGAACATTCAGATTCTTTATCATTTATGCAGGGTAACAGTTTATATGCTTTGTTCAGAAAAGCTAGAAAGGTTGTTTCAAATGAATATAAGATTTTACGAGCAGAAACCGAAATTAGAACTCAAGGAATTTGATGACAATATCTATGTTTACATTTACTTAAATGAAGAGGTAAAGGAAGAAACAGAAGTCGGCTATCCTGAGTCTGTCAACAAAGAGAATGTAAAGCATACGGTTTATTACTATGATTATGCGGAGTTCTGTGAAAAGAAAGAAAACCTGGATCTAGAAGATTTAAAGGCTCACCCAGAAAAATATTTAGACTATGTGCCGAAAGTTACTGAAGATCCAAAACCAAAGACACTGGAAGAACAGATCCAGGATCTAAAGGACCAGAATGACATGCTGACACAGTGTGTTCTGGAAATGAGTGAGCTGGTATATCAATGATAGCGAGTCTCATTTATTTATTCTCAGGGAAAGGAGGCAGGGACATGATGGCTATGTTATGGGCACAACAGATCATGCTAGGTAAAAAGAAATATGCAGATGTACCTAGACTATTGAAAGACAAAGTTAAAGAATTGTTGATCGATAGTGGCTGTGAAGATTTAGTGACTGAATAAGTCAGGAGCCTACACTGTTAGGCTCTTTTTTCTTGTGAAGAGGAGGAAAGAAACATGGAGTTAAATGAAACAGTAGAGTTGATGAACTCTGCAGACTACAAAGACAGATTCAAAGGCGAGTATTTTCAAGTAAAAGTTCGTCACGACAAATTGAAAGTCATGTGCGAAAAGTGGGACGAAGGAAAGTTGAACTTCAAGCCAACTTGTCCAAGAGAAATCTATGACCTTCAATTAGATGCCATGAAACGATATATGGACATCTTAGTTATTCGTGCAAAGATTGAAAACGTTGGGTTGATCTAGGAGGAATTGTATATGAATTTTGCATCTGCATTTATATCTATGACGCGTGGCCACAAAGTAGCTCGTAGTCACTGGAGTGGATATTGGCATATCGTTGATGGAGTTATCATGATCCACACAAAAGATGGTGTTGATCTTAAATTAACAGATTCAGACGATATTGTATATACAATCAGCAATTGTGCATGTGATGACTGGCACATTGTTGATAACTATGGAGTTAGTAAGGAGAGATAGAATATGGAACAATTAAAAAATGCTAAATGGTGGAATGCTGCATTGACACGTTGCTTGAAGACTATGTGCCAAACATTGATTGCTATGATTGGAACATCTCAGTTGTTGGAACAGGTAGATATCAAAGTGGCTGTGTCTAGTACAATCTTAGCCGGTATCTTATCTATTCTTACATCTCTAGCCGGATTACCTGAAGTAGAGACACCTTATACTGAAGATGAAGAAACGAAAGAAAATTAGCGAAGGTGCTGGTAATGAACTTTGTGATTACTAGTGAACAGATTGTCTGGTGTCTTACTTTTATTGGTCTTGTCTGGGCCACTGTTAAGATTATCAAGGAGTTAAAAAAGCCGAGCGATGATCTTAAAGAAACAGTGAAAAGACATACAGAATTATTGCATCGAGATAACGAACGATTGAATTCGCTTGAGAAGATAACACTGAATCAGGAAGGTATCAATCGCAAATTAGAAGAGCATACTCGCATCCTATCAGATCATGATGGTCGGTTGGAAGAGGACAAGAAGCGAGGCGATCTGATGTTAAAGGCGAACATGGCCATCCTCGATGGAATGTTATCGGAAGATGATAAAGAAAGCCTAAAGGCTACACGAAAAGAAATCCAGGACTTTTTAGTCGAGAAGAATTAGGAGGACAGAATCATGGAAGAAAATGAAATCAAATTTGAAGATTTACCGAAAGAAACTCAGGAAGAACTTTCCAACGGATTGGAAGAAGGAGTTGATCTAGTATGTCCTATTCAAGCTTAGCTACATACTGCAACCGAACTACGCAGCACTGGAATGGACGCTTCGGCAATAAGATCTGTAAGATTACACCACATTACATGGCCGCTCCTATGAGCGGTAGACAATGCGCTGACTACTTTGCTAGAAATCAACGTCAAGCATCCTCAAACTACTGTATTGGTATCAATGGAGACATTGCCTGCTCAGTAGATGAAGAGAATGCTGCATGGACAAGTTCGTCATGGTGGAACGACTCTCAGGCTATTACGATCGAGTGCGGAAATATTAATAACGCGACGGGAGAAATGACTCAGGCTACATGGAATGCACTAGTAAACCTTTGTGTAGATATCTGTAAACGCTATGGCTTTAAATTGAATTACACAGGAACAAGCGCTGGATCCCTTACAATGCATAAGATGTATGCTGCTACTGCCTGCCCTGGTGCATGGCTTGAAGCTCGTATGTCTCAGTTGGCTAAAGAGGTTAACGCTAGATTGGATGGATCTAACGTAAGTGTGGCCACTCCAACAGAGACAACGAAGCCAACTTGTAAATATGGAGTCGGTACCAAGGTGTGTACAAATACACTTTGGACACAGTCACAAGGCGGTAAAAAATATACAGGTGACTGGAGCGGAACAATCACAAGAGTTATTGCCGGAGCCGAGCACCCTTATTTATTGAATAATGGTACTGGATGGACAAATGATGCCGGTATCGACTCAGATCCACATATTCCTGGAGGGACTGCGTCCAGCACTCCTACAGTGTTGAACAGTATACCTTCTGACTTTGTAAAGGAAAATGCTACCTTCTATCCAAACTGCAATCTTAAGATTCGCAAGGCACCTACTGAGAAGGGTGTGGATACTGGATTTATCTACGCTTCCGGTATGTCTGTACATTATGATGGATATGTAAGACGTGAAGGATTCGTATGGATCTCATGGCTTTCTGCTTCATCTGGTGAGCGCCGTTGGATGAAAGCCGGTAAACTAAATGCCAAAGGTGTTAACACTTCACCATATGGAAGATTCTTATAAAAAGTATCATATACAGTTTAAAAACATACAAAATGTACTAAAAAAGGCCTACGGAATACTATTTTCTGTAGGCTTTTTTCCTTTGTTCTGATATACTTAAGTAGCGGAAATACAATGATATACATTCGAATTGGAGGATTTAAAGTGATGACAAAATTAGTGATTTGTGACATTGATGCCACATTAGTCAATGAAAAGAAAGAATTAACACCGAGGACAAAAGAAGCTTTGATCAAGCTTCATGAAAAAGGTATTTATTTTGGGATTGCCTCAGGACGTCCAGCCGATGAATTAAAACGCAATAAAGAGTATTGGAATCTACCTTTTGACTTTGATTTTGTGGTAGGGATGAATGGTGCAGAATTATGGGATGGTGTACATCAAAAATTCTATAGCTATTTCATGATGAAAAAGGAATGGTTAAAAGAAACCATGGAAATCATGAATGTTGTTAAATGTAACCCAATGATATATTGGGATGGAAAGATTCGTTGTGTTCATATTGATGATTGGATGATTCATTCGGCTTCTACATCGCATAAGGAATTGGAAGTTGTAAAATTAGAAGATTTCTATGCACATGAAAACGCAAAAATCATGTTCCGTATGAAAGAAGAGGATATGCTTAAAGCGGAAGCTTGGGTAAAAGAGCATCCAAATCCTTATTATCATGGCTTTAAAACGCAATCCACATTACTTGAATTTTGTGATAAAAGAATCAATAAGGGATATGGACTACAAAAAATATGCGAACTAAATGATTTAGACATAAAGGATGTTATGGCCTTTGGAGATACATCTAACGATAATGATATGTTAAAAGTAGCAGGTTGTGGTGTTTGTATGATCAATGGTACGGATGATACAAAGGCTTGCGCCAATGCCATCACAAAACAGGATAATGATCATGATGGTTTAGCTATCTATTTAGAAGAAAGTGGGATTTTATGTTAAAAGTATGCGTAATTGGTGGAGGACCATCTGGATTGATGGCTGCCTATACCGCAAGCTTAGTCGGTCACCAAGTGGAGTTGTTTGAGAAAAATAAACAATTAGGAAAGAAGTTGCAACTTACAGGACATGGACGTTGTAACGTTACAAACAGTTGTTCAAAGGATGAATTTTTCAAGCATATTGTGCATAATGAAAAATTTCTATATAGTCCTTTCTCACAATTCTCTAATTTGGATATGATCCAATTTTTAAAATCCAATGGTTTACCTACCATTGAAGAAGACCATGGGCGTATGTTTCCTGGTTCGAATTCAAGTCAGGATGTTGTTTTATTGTTTGTGGAATTATTACGCAAAAACAATGTGATTCTACATATGGATGAAGCATGTACAGATTTAATGGTTGAAGAAGATAAAGTTGTTGGAATCAAAACAGATAAAGGTTCGTATTCGTTTGATGTAGTGATTGTTGCGACAGGTGGAAAGTCTTTTGTGTCGACTGGAAGTAGTGGCGATGGATATAAATGGGCGAATACATTAGATATCAAAGTCAGTGATTTATATCCTGGATTGGTTTCTTTACGAACAAAAGAAATCTTTGATTTAGCGGGTCTTTCTTTGCAGAATGTGGGTATTCAAGTAAAGAAAGATAAAAAAGTTTTATATAAACAATTGGGAGACATTTTGTTTACGCATGAAGGTGTTAGTGGACCAGGTATTTTGGCCATGTCAAGCTATGTGATTCATAAAGAACCTGACAAAATCATATTTGATTTAATTCCAGATAAATCAATGGATGAAGTGGATGCATTTTTACTAGAAAGAATGAATCGTTCTTCAAATAAACAATTGAATCACATGCTTGAAATGATGATTCCTAAGAGATTGGTACAATATATCATGAATCGTTTAAATATTGATGATTCTTTAAAAGCCAATGAAACAACAAAAGTACAAAGAAGAAGTATTAGTGAATTATTGAAATGTTTAGATTTTAAAGTGTCTAGTTTTGCCGGATTTGATCAGGCTATGATAACTGTGGGTGGAATCAAGACAAATCAGATTCAGCCTCAGACAATGGAGTCTAAGAAAATTAAAGGCTTAAAGTTTGTGGGTGAAGTATTGGATTTGGATGCGCAAACAGGAGGATACAATTTACAGATTGCATGGACAACAGGATATGTTGCAGGAAGCACAATAAAAGAAGGGGCTAATTAAAGTCCCTTCTTAAATTTTGATGCAGGAATGTGACAATAGGCACCTGGATTTTTATCCAGGTATTTTTGATGGTATTCTTCGGCGTTAAAAAAGTTTCTTAATGGTTCAACTTCGACCGCTAGAGCTGAATCATATTTCTCTTGAATTTCATTGTATTTAGATTGGATGATTTCTAAATCTATTTTTTCCACATAATAAATACCTGTACGATAGGAAATGCCAATATCTTCACCTTGTTGATTGACGGATACTGGATCAATAATGTCAAAGTATAAGTCTAAAATTTTAGAAAGTGAAATCATGTTGTCATCATAATGGATTTCTAATGTTTCTGCATGACCTGTAAGTCCTGCTTTCACATCTTTATATTTTGGGTTTTCACTATTTCCATTCGCATATCCAACAATTGTTTTTAAGATGCCATCAAACTGATTGAAATAGTGCTGCACACCCCAAAAGCAGCCTCCAGCTAAAAAGCAGCCTCCAGCTAAATATATTGTTTTTATCATTTTAATTTATAATATTTTCCTTTCGAATCTTTTTTATAGCGCCCAACTTTTTTTGCGTAGTCACTCTCAATCCATTTGGAAAGTTTACACTTCTTTTGTTTGTTTGCTAAGATGGGCATTAAATACTTACTTAAATCATCAATAGATGCATAGCGGGTATTGATTTTTGGATATTTCTTTAATGCTTCTATTACTTCTTCATCACTTGCTTCATTTGGCTTTGAGGTATTTGTTTGTTTTTTTTGTTTTTGTGTCTGTTTTGGTTGAGACTTAGGCGTTTCTTCCTTTAAAGGCAACAAGAACGGGTCTCTTGTCTGTAAGATTTCAATGTCGATATCTTTTCCTTGGAACAACAAGGCTTGTTTAATACCTTGAAATCCTTGATCATTTGTGACAAGAAGAATTTTTTTAGGGACTATATTGGCAACAATTTGTCCAAGTAAAGTAGCACAATAGATGTCCGCAAAATTCTTTTGGCTTTGGTGTGTATTGAAACAATAAGAATTTGGGAAATCCTTCGCAATCGCAAAGATTTGCTGCCAGCACTTTTGCCCTATTTTTTCAAAGTTTCCAAAGAAAAAGAAGACGCTAGGACTAGTGGCTTTTAGTGTGTTTGTGTCAAATTGTTGAACATTTTCACAGTCAATACAATAGAGTGTGTAGTCTTCAAAATTATCGATTTTAATATTTTGTGGAGAGAAACTCATGCATTGAGAAAATGTTCCGATTGAAAAATTAAGTTGTGACATTTCATTCATCCTTTCGTAAATAATTATAGCACATCGTGGTATTCTTGCTTTGAATTTGTTATAATAAACTTCAAAGGGGGAGTTTTAGTGGCTTATTATCACATCTTAAAAGAACGTCGAACAAACCTAAAACTTTCCATTCAGGATGTTTCAAATCAGACGCGTTTAGCGCCTCAATATATACAAGCAATCGAAGAACACAACCTTGATGTTTTCTCCGATGACCTATCTTTCGTTCGCTATTTTGTGCATGCCTATTCGGATGCGATTGGCGTAAATTGGCAGGCTATTTCAGATGAAGTTGATGTGGATGTCAATGAATTTGCGCATCAAAGAGACATGGCTTTAACTATGGCACAAAGGCGTATGGTTGAACAAATGGCGAGTGTTCAAAAGACAAAAAAGACGACTAAGAAAAAGAAAAAATCATCTTTAGGATGGTTTCAAAAACATGTCAGTAGAACAAGTTCTTCATTGAACGCAAACCAGACGAAGATCATCAAAATGCTTGTCCTGATTGGAATCATTGGATTAGGAGTTTTATCCTTGGTCAATGTGGGATTGCGTTCGATTTCAAATCAAAAACTAGCAACGCAGCAAGAGCTTCGTGAAGAGCAATTGTCTAAAAAGGAACAGGAGACAAATAAACTCGCAAACCAGCGTAAAAAAGCTAAAGAGGCTCAGGCTTTAGTTGTTGATAAAATTAGCGGTGAAACCAACGCATATCAGCTTTCGAATATTCAATCGGATGTAAAAACATTGGATTTAAGTATTACGTTACCGACAAAGACAAAAATTACTTTGAAAAAGAATGATGAAACAATCAATGATACTTCAAAAGTATATACGGGTACATTCAATCAGAGCTTAGAATTATCCGATGATTGTACTTTTGAAATTAGTATTGAGACATATTCAGATAACAGTATTTCTATTGATGGAAAAGAAATTTCTTTTGATAAAGAGGGTTGGAAGCAGGGTGAGCCTGCCGTTATCACACTACAAATTGGTAAGGGATACCAAAAACCTGTCGAAGAAGATGAAACTGAATATGAGGATAGTGACTATGATTACGATTATGATTATGGTTACACAGATGAAAATCTATATGCACAAGGGGAGGATGTAACTTATGGCCAAGATGAATATACCGAACAGACTAACAATTATTAGAATTTTATTAGTTCCTGTTGTTGTGGCTGTATATTTATGTATGGACCCGACTATTGGTGTTATAGATGAAGCAAGTGGTCTTGCACTACGTGATGTAATCGCATTTGTGATTTTTGCGGTTGCGAGTATTACAGATTTCTTTGATGGAATGTTAGCAAGAAAGAACAATTGGATTACATCTTTTGGGAAATTTGCGGATCCTATCGCAGATAAGATGTTAGTGAACACAGTTTTGATCTTGATGGTTTATTTTCATCAAGCCAATGTGATTGCGGTATTACTTATGATCGCAAGAGACTTGATTGTTGATGGCTTACGAATGAGCGCAGCTAATTCTGGTGAAGTTGTAAGTGCAGGTATTTTTGGAAAACTAAAGACAGTACTACAAATGTTTGCGCTTGTATTCTTGTTATTGAAAGATTGGCCGTTTGTCTATATGGGTATTTGTATGGACCAAATATTGTTGTGGGCAGCAACAGCGACTTCTTTATATAGTGGATGGATTTATTTCAACCAATTGAAAAAATACGTTTTGGAGACTATGTAATGACTGAGGCAAAACAACTTGTTTCTTTATGTACAGAAAATCATTTGACTATTTCTAGCTGTGAAAGTCTAACGGCTGGCCTATTTACGAGTACGATTGCTTCAATTCCTGGGGCAAGTGCTATTTTAAAAGGTGGTTTAGTGACTTATTTTACACCAATGAAAAGTGTATTAGCTCATGTGGATGTGAACTTAATTCAAAATTATGGTGTAATTAGTGAAGAGTGTGCCTATGCCATGGCCAAAAACACAAGAGAAATTATGGATGTGGATTATTGTGTGTCTTTTACGGGCAACGCAGGTCCGAGTGCCTGGGAAGAAAAACCAGCAGGAAGAGTCTATTGTGCTATTGCTTCTAAAAAAGCGGTTCGTGTATATGGTTTTCAATGTACAGGTCTATCTAGAAATGATGTAAGAGAGCATGTTGTTTGTCAAATGATAGATATATTGATACAAACAATTCAAAAGGAGAATATATGCCAAAAGAAAAAGTAGAAACAAATAAAGATAAACTTTTAAGTGATGTACTAACAGAAATTGAAAGGGAATATGGTAAAGGTTCTGTCATGAAATTAGGGGATAGAGCAGCCGTAGATATTGAACCCATTCCTTCTGGAAGTTTATTATTGGATGATGCTTTAGGTATCGGTGGATATCCAAAGGGAAGAATTATTGAAATCTTTGGTCCAGAATCAAGTGGTAAAACAACACTTGCTTTACATGCCGTTGCAGAAGTTCAAAAAAAGGGTGGTCGTGCAGCCTTTATTGATGCGGAAAACGCAATCGATCCAGTATATGCGAAAAATTTAGGTGTCAACATTGATGAATTAATTTTGTCTCAGCCAGATTCTGGGGAACAAGGTTTAGACATTATGTTGATGCTTGTTGAAAGTGGAGCTGTTGATTTGGTTGTCGTGGATAGTGTTGCAGCTTTAGTTCCACAAGCTGAATTAGATGGTGAAATGGGAGATAACCAAGTTGGATTACAAGCTCGTATGATGTCAAAGGCAATGCGTAAGCTTGCCGGAGCAATGAACCAAAATGATTGTACAGCTATTTTTATCAACCAGCTTCGTGAAAAAGTAGGTGTTATTTATGGAAATCCAGAAACAACTCCGGGTGGCCGTGCATTAAAATTCTACTCTTCTGTTCGTGTGGATATTCGTAAGGCGGATGCCATTAAAAATGGTACAGATATTGTTGGAAACAAAGTAAAAGTTAAAATTGTTAAGAATAAGGTAGCACCTCCATTTAAGTCTGCCGTATTAGAAATTATGTATGGCGAAGGAATTTCTTACATTAGTGAACTATTAGATTTATGTGTCGATGCCAATATTGTAAAAAAAGCAGGGGCATGGTTCAGTTATGAAGGAGAAAAAATTGGTCAGGGTAAAGAGGCTGCCAAAGCTTACATTAAGGCAAATCCAGAATTCAAATCAATGCTTGAAGAAAAATTAAAGGAATTTAAAACAAACAAAGAAGTTGAAGAATAAGAGTTCTGCGTAGAACTCTTATTTTCATTTAGAGGTATATATGGCACGTTTAGAAAAAAATAATTATAAATCCATTCAAAAAAATGAATTAAATGATCCCGTAGTATTTGTGGTCGATATGATCAAAGGCTTTGTGAATATAGGACCCTTACACGATGAAGTCATTGGCAATGTGGAAAAGAATATTGAAAATCTATTAACAAGCTTAGACTGCAACAATGTCTTTGTATGTGATTCACATCCACCGAAGACGCGTGAATTCAATTCGTTTCCAACGCATTGTGTAATTGGCAGTGAAGAAGCTGAAGTAGTAGATTCTTTAAAGCCATTTGTGAAACACGTCATTAAAAAGAACAGTACGAATACATTTATGGCACCAGAATTTGAAGAGTTTCTAAATTCAGATTTGAAGTATTATCGTGATATAATTGTGACGGGATGTTGTACAGATCTTTGTGTTCTTCATTTCGTATTGAGCTTAAACACATGGTTGAATGAACATAATATGAATGAATATCGTATTGTCGTGGTTGAAAACTGTACAGAAACCTATCATATACCAGAAATACATGAAGCCACATTCTGGAATGATGTCGCATTTAGAATGATGGAAATGAATGGTATTCAAGTTGTTTCTGAAGTAAGGGAGTAAAGATTATAAAATGAAAGATAAGAGAAATTTAAGTTTAGTCATGGACTTTTATGAACTAACAATGAGTCAATGTTATTTTAATGATGATAAAGACAAAGAAGTCGTATTTGACTTATTCTATCGTAAAAATCCGGATGACGGGGGATATTGTGTATTTGCAGGCTTGGAACAAGTTGTAGACTATGTTTCTAATTTACATTTTGAAAAAGAAGATATTGATTATTTGCGCTCATTAAATCAATTTAGTGAAGATTTTCTAGAATATCTATCAACCATTCGTTTTACTGGAGATATTTATGCGATTCCAGAAGGAACACCTGTATTTCCTCATGAACCATTGGTTCGTGTAAAAGCGCCAATTATTGAAGCGCAACTTGTAGAAACGGCATTACTTTTGGCTATCAATCACCAGACTTTGATTGCGACAAAATCACGTCGTATTGTACAAGCTAGTGAAGGAAGAGCCGTTATGGAATTTGGTGCACGTCGTGCTCATAACTTTGATGCAGCCATTCTAGGAGCTAGAGCAGCTTATATTGCAGGTTGTGCAGGAAGTGCCACTACGTATTCAGGAAAAGAGTTTGGTGTACCTGTACTTGGTACAATGGCTCACTCATTTATTCAAAGCTTTGATACCGAATATGATGCATTTATGTATTATGCCAAAACATATCCAAACGCATGTACTTTATTGATTGATACATATTCTACTTTAAAATCAGGTATTGTGAATGCGATTAAAGTAGCTAAGGATTATTTAGAACCAAATGGATACCGCTTAAAAGGTGTTCGTATTGATAGTGGAGATATGGCATATCTTTCTAAAAAAGTTCGTAAAATGTTAGATGAAGCAGGAATGAAAGATTGTAAGATTGTTGTATCCAATTCATTAGATGAGTACGTCATTGAATCTTTGATTCATCAACAAGGTGCTAAAATTGATTCGTTTGGTGTTGGTGAAAACTTGATTTGTTCAAAAAATTCGCCAGTATTTGGTGGTGTTTATAAAATGGTGGCACTTGAAAAAGATGGTCATATGATTCCAAAAATCAAAATTAGTGACAATGTTGAAAAAGTGACAAATCCAGGTATGAAGAATTTGAATCGTATCATGGACAAAGAAACAGGTATGGCTATTGCCGATTTATTGACATTAGAAGATGAAGCGATTGATACAACGCAAGATCTAACAATCTATCATCCAATGTCACGTTGGAAATACAAAGTGATTCCTGCCAATACATATACAGTACGCGATATGTTAGTGCCAATCTTTAAAGATGGTAAGCTAGTATATGATCTTCCAAGCCTAGAAGAAATTCGTGCATATAGTGAAAAGGAACTAGCTACAATTTGGGATGAAATCAAACGTTTTGTATATCCGCAAGAATATTATGTTGACTTAAGTGAAAAGTTATTGAATCTTAAGTTAGAAATGTTGAAAAAGTATAAATAAAAAGGTAATCCGCAATTAGATAGGGTCGACTAAAAGTTGGCTTCAAGAATTGTAGGGTTGAAAACCCTATGAGTGTTTAAAGGGTTATTAACTAGGGAGCAGAGATGTTTAAATCTCTGCTCTTTTATAATGGGTGATTTGAATCAATGTATTCAGTTAACTTGTCATATAATTCTTCGAATCTTATATCAATGTATCCGCGTAATTCTTCGATTTCAAATTTCATTTCATTGTCTTGTAGATTTCTGAAGTATTCGATCAATTCGATAATATCTTGTGCATCCATGATTATTTCTCCCTTGGTTTCAGGCTGAATGTTGCGTTTGAATCGAGTACATACATTACGCGATTGCGGAAGCGAAGCCAGTTGGTGTAGCCATTGGCGTTGTTCTTGATACACTTGATAATCTTGTTTCGATTCTCAATGATCGCATTATTCACTTTTTTATTGCAGACCACCACCTGGCCTTTGTCTGCCTCAACTTTATATTCAGTATCTACAATCGTAAATGAATTGATGATCTCCTGTTTCCAGTTAATAAGATTATTGGAGAATTTGATCATTTCTTCAATGTTTGTATCAATG